>JAANMV010001390.1_pt1 | contig 26741 bp, 22 predicted proteins | sample 7279661 | NCBI WGS metagenome assembly JAANMV01 (sample SAMN14094540, study PRJNA606508) | bioreactor metagenome | isolation source: A lab-scale SPAN reactor treating ammonium-rich wastewater day 121 | place: Ireland: Galway | collected 2017-05-16
CCGAGCCGCTGGACGAGGTTCCAGGTGAAGGAGTCGTAGTTGTCGATGAGGAGGATCATGGACCGGGAATCGTAGGCGTTCGCGGTTGCGCTACACGACCGCAACAGTGGCCTTCCATGACACCGAGGTCGAAGTCCTGATATCGGAGCGTGCTTTGATCGAGCGCTGCGGATCCTTGAGCAAGAGCGGCTTGGGGCGCGAGTTCAACTGTCCAATGACGACCAGCCAGTAGTCTGTCGTCCTCGCCGCTGCCTGCCGCCATTCAAGGTCCGTGAACAAGACCTCTCCGCGTGAGGTCTTCAGCCCTTTGACCTCAATGGCGATTGAGCCCAGATTCCGAACGGCAAAGTCGAAGCCTTGTGCGAGGTGTCTGGAGTCAATGAGGTTCGTTGGTGCGATGCCGCAGATCGCGGCCGAGTGCCGCATGAAGTACTCCTCAGCGAGCCGACCGGTGAGGAGGCGTTCGGCGACGTTCTCCACGCGCTTCGCCGCGGTTGCGAGCGGTGCGGCGATTTCGCGCCGGATGTCGCTGTCACCCTCTTGGATGCGCCGGACGATCTCGGTGAGAGCGCTATCGCTCACTTCCGCGAACTCACCGAGCACCCGCTGGCGGTTGGGACGCAGCGGGCGTTTGTGCCACCCCTTGCGGCGACCGTGCAGAGGATCGAACTCGTCTCGGAGGTTCTTGATGCTCGCCGGTGAGACGCGGAGTTCCTCGCCAACGCGAGCGAAAGCCTGCTTCCAGGAGGTGAAGCCGAAGGTGCTGAGGAATGCCCGGTCGAGCCGGCTCATCGCGTAGGCCACGATGACAGCCTCGATCTCAATCAAGGGAGTCGATCGTGCGGTTCTCCTTCGTGCCGCCATGAATCAACCCACCGCCGCGTGGTCGGGGTTCGGCCGATACCAGGGCCGGAGCGTACTCCATCAGGCATGACGATGCTCGTAGCGAGTCACCGTGCGGGATCACACCGGCGTGAATCGACCGGAATGCCACAGGCGAGACGCCTGTGCCACTGTCGCGCCGAGGATCCTTACGCCGCTTCGCCGTTGGCGTCGCGGTCGGTGCGGGTGCCGGCGATGCCGTCGCGGGTGACGTAGAAGAAGTCGCTGGTGATGGGGTAGGGGAGTCGGCGGTAGTCCTGGGCGACGCGGCCGCCGACGCGGTCCACGAACTCGCGCGGGTCGCGGGAGAGGGCGATGAACATGTCGCGTGCCGGTGTGGCGACGAGGAAATCGCCGCCGAGTTGCGGAGCCAGGCGCTCCCACAGGCCGCCGAGGAGCAGGCGGGCGGCGTCGTACCCGTCCTGCTCGGAGACGATCGCGGCCCGGCCGCCCTCCTTGGACTCGATGAACTGGACCTCGAGTTCGGAGGTGTAGTGCTGGAGGTTGGCGCGGGCGATCCGCTCGACCTCGTCGATGTCCAGCCCCCAGCGGAGGGTCTGCTCCGTGGTGATGCTGACGGTCATCTGCGGCAGGTCGGTGACGAAGACGATGACGGTGCCGTTGACGAAGGGGACGTGGGCGACCATGTGCCGATCGAGGTGGTCGAAGATGGACTCGGGCTGGATGCGCGGCATGATCCGGGGTCTGGCGAAGTCGAGGGTCATGGTGACCGCGTTGACGGCGTCTTCGGCGAAGAGCTGCTCGAGGTAGTGCCGGACGATCTCGTCGCCGCGGTTCGGCTCTGTGGCCACCATGCGGTAGACGTTTTCGAGGTCGAGGCGGCGGCCGTTGACGAGGAGCTCGCGTGGGCCTGAGAGTTGGATCTTCACGCCCGGGTGGAGTTCGCGCAGGAGGGTGGCGACCCTCTCGGCGAAGGCTTCGGGTTCACGCGGCATGCCGGCCATGGCATTCTCCTCGCCGCGACGGATTCCGCCCGATCGTCGTCTCCCCACGACACGCCACCCGCGGCCGGACAGGCCGCACGACCGGGCAGGCCGTTCGCGATGGCTGTATCGTCCATTCCACTTCCAGTTTGCACGCGCCACGGCCATCAGCCCACCAAAGGGGCGGCACAATCCGCACAACCGTCGGGCTGGTCGATCGGTGAGCACGGTCGGCGGGTGGGTGGTGATCGGGTCCGAGGGGGGGTCTGGCGGGGCCGTGGCAGGGTTTGGGGGTTTCGGCTAGACTTGGGGCCGCCATACGGCGCCGGGGCCTGACCGGGCGGTCAGGCCGGGGGTTTGCGCCGCCGGAGAGTGCACGCGTGACCGAACAAGAGATCGAAGCGAAAGTGATCGAGATCGTCGCCGAGCAGTTGGGCGCGGACAAGTCCAAGATCACGCGCGAGACGAGCTTCGTGGAAGACCTGAGCGCGGACAGCCTCGACACGGTCGAGCTGGTCATGGAGTTCGAGGACGAGTTCGAGACCTCGATCCCGGACGACCAGGCCGAGAAGATCAAGACCGTGGGAGAGGCGATCGACTTCATCAAACAGGCGCACGGGATCGAATGAGGCTCGCGCGGCGCGAGCTTCTCGGGATGCCCGCGCGCCCGCCGGGGCGGCCCGGTGAGCCACGGGACCGATGAACGCGATGCCAAGCCGAAGCGCAGACACACCGCGGATCGTGATTACCGGGTTTGGGGCGGTGACGAACCTCGGCGCGGACGCCGCGTCCACCTGGGCCGGCATGCGCGAAGGACGGAGCGGGATCAGCCGCATCGAGGGCGGGGAGTTCGCCCCCTACGAGCCGAAGTGGGCGGTGCGGATCGCGGGCCAGGTCAAGGGGTGGGATCCGGCGACGGTTCTGGACCCGCGCGAAGTGAAGCGGCTTGACCGTTGCACGATCTTCGGGCTGGCCGCGGCCGAGGAGGCCGTCCGACACTCGGGGATCGACTTCACCCGCGAGAACGGCGACCGGTGCGGCGTGGTCATCGGCTCCGGCGTCGGCGGGATCGGGACGATCGAGGACGGGCTGCACACGCTCGTGGAGCGGGGACCGGACCGCCTCAGCCCGTTCACCGTGCCGAAACTCATGGTGAACGCGGTCGCCGGGAACGCCTCAATCCGCTACGGCCTGCGCGGTCCTGCGTCGGCGCACGCGACGGCCTGCGCGAGTTCCGGTCACGCGATGGGCGACGCGGTGCGCTACATGCGGACGGGGCTGGCGGACGTGATGCTGACGGGCGGGTCGGAGGCAGCGGTGACGCCGCTGTGCATCGGCGCGTTCATGACCATGCGGGCGCTCTCGACGCGCAACGACGAGCCGGAGCGGGCGAGCCGCCCGTTCGACGCCGCACGCGACGGGTTCGTTCTGGCCGAGGGCGGGGCGATGTTCGTGCTGGAGACCGAGGAGCACGCCAGACGACGCGGGGCGACGATCCACGCTGAGATCGTGGGTTTCGGCAACAGTTCGGACGCGAGCCACATCACCGCACCGGACGCCGAGGGGAGCGGGGCGGCACGTTCGATGCGCTGGGCGCTCGAAGACGCCGGGATCGGCCCAGAGGCGATCGACTACGTGAACGCGCACGGGACGTCGACTCCGCTGGGCGACAAGGCGGAGGTCGCCGCGGTGCTCAAGGTCTTCGGCGACCACGCGAGGCGGTCGGCGGGCGGGCGGCTGCTGATGAGCTCGACCAAGTCCATGCACGGGCATTGCCTGGGCGCGTCGGGGGCTGTGGAGACGATCGCCTGCATCCATGCCGTGCGCGACGGCGTCGTCGCCCCGACGATCAACCTCGATCGTCCGGACGAGTCGTTCGACGTGGACCTCGTTGCGCACGAGGCGCGGGAGCGGCGCGTCCGCTATGCCATGAACAATACGTTCGGGTTCGGCGGGCACAACGTGACGCTGATCGTGGGCCGGTACGAGGGCTGAGGGTGGCACGCGGGTTGCGAGCCGTGGTCATGCGGGGTGTCCGTGCGCACGGATTGCGCCCGCGGGGTTCAAGGGACTGTGCAGGACCGCCGATGAGCGCAGCGATGAAGGAAGCCGACCTGCGGACGATTCTGACGCTCGAGGTGCCGGTCATCGTCCGGCTCGGCGAGCGGCAGTTGCCCATGCGGGACGTGTTGGCGTTGGTGCCGGGTGCGATCATTGAACTGGACAAGCGGGCCGATCACGAACTGGAGCTGCTGGTCAATAACCGCGTGATCGGGTCGGGGACTGCGGTGAAGGTCGGGGAGAACTTCGGCCTGCGCGTGTCTCGCGTCGGGCTGGCGTTGGATCGGCTCGATGCCGCGCTCAACCCCGCGACCGGCGACGGCTCGACGGATGAAGCCGAGGAGCCTTCCGCGCAGGCCGCTTGACGGCGCCCGTGCGATCGCGCTGGAGCGCGTGGGGAGTCAGGCGGCGAGGTCGCGCAGGAATCGTGCGACGCCCTCGGTCTCGTCGTTCGGGTCGGGGTCGAGGCCCAGCGCCTTGAGCAGTGAGTCCGGCGTCTCGCGCGACGGTTCGAACTGGTAGGAAGCGAGCCGAGAGCCCGTGGAATCGAGCAAGTAGATCGCGGTGCCACCGTTCGGCTCGGCCTCGATCTCGACGGGCCCACCCCCGAGACGGAAGCACATGGTGCGTGCGCGGCAGGCCTCCTCGAAGCCACGGCCTGTCTCGGCGTCCACGAGATCGACGAGCTCGGCATGAACGCGCTCGGCGAGCCTGTCAACGTGTGACACCGCGTCCGCGACGCCGTCGAACAGCGAGAGGATCGCGCGGTATTCGCGTGCCGCTGCCCGGGCGGCGTTCCCGACCTCGTCCGACGTCATGCCGAGCACGGACGCGGCGAGTGTCGGCATCGGCGAGTCCTGCTTCAAGGTTCCGTCCTCGGCGAGATCGACGACGCCCGCGAAGTACGCGACGGGGTGAAGCCTGTGGCTCGATGCCTCGCTGTCCGTCTCGCTCGGGTGGACGTGATGCCACTCGATCGGCTTGCCGAGGACTTCGGGCAGTCGCCACCGCCGGACGAGCGCCGCGACGATGTCAACGTGCGTGTACGGCAGCAACTCGGTTTCGGCGCGGAACTGCTTCGCGGGAGGCAGCCTCCTGGAATAGATCGCGTCGAAGGTCGTGCCGAGGAGTTTGTGCATCAGGGGGATGCCGGCGTCCAGCATCAGCCCGACCACGAACGCCTCCGACGCCAGCATCGGGCAGACTCGGCGAGCGAGTTCCGTGGCGAAGCACGCCCGGAAGACGGATTGCCCCCAGACCTCGCGCGAGATCGTTCTCGACGCCGACGATGCCGCGGCACGGCTCAGGTAGAAGCCAAGCGCAACGGCCTTCAGCCGACCGATGCCCAGAAGTACGCAGGCTCGGTCAACGGTCGTCACGGGCGCCCGTTGGGCGAAGTAGGCGGAGTTGACCATCCGCAGCAGGCGGCCGCTGAGGGCCGCGTCGGTGCGGATGACCTCGGCGTACTGAGTCAGCCCGGAGTTCGGGTCGCTGGTGAGTTCAAGAATCTGGGCGGCGACCTGGGGCTGAGTTTCGATGCCGAGGCCGTCCAGACGCCGGTCGAGCGTTTCATAGAGGGCGGTCACCTCGGCGGCTGTCAACTTGGCCCGTGGCTTCATCGGGCTGTCTCCGACGCAAGGCCCTGGGTAGCTCCAGGGAGGCTTCAGCCGTTGGGCCTGCCAGTCTGGCCGACCCCACGAGCGGTCGGCGTGTGGATGCGATGACCCCGGGGATCGGCAACGCCGCGGGTCGCCGGGGCAGGTGCAGTCATCGGGGGTTTCGCCCCACTCCTTGAACGACAGGGACTTGTGCGGCGAGGTCGGCCTCGGCTGGCCGCTACGACCGACACGGGCTTCCTCGAAATCGGACGATCAATCGTTCTCTTCCGGGCGAAGGTCTGCATAATGGGTGGACAGTCCGTCGGCACACCCACACTCAGCGGCAAGGATGCGAGACTGTGCCCGTGAACACCACGAACGGATTCGACGCTTCGCCTGCCGTCCGGCGCCAGCCCCGTCCCGAACTGAAACTCGACCGACTTTTCGACCGGCTCCCGCCGCACTCGACGGAAGCGGAGATGTCGCTGCTCGGCGCGCTGCTGCTCGAACCGCGGATGATCGCGGACGTGGTGAGCATCGTAACGACGCCCGACGCCTTCTACCACGAGCGTCACGCGACGATCTACCGGCTGATCGTCGAACTCGGCGACAAGCACAGCGCCTGCGACGTGGTGCAACTGGTGGACACGCTGCGCGATCGCGGCCAGCTCGACGGCATCGGCGGGCAGGATTATCTCGTCGAGCTTGCGTCCGGCGTGCCATCGGCGGTGAACGCGCGCCACTACGCGCGCGTCGTGGCGGACAAGCACCGCTTGCGCCGGCTGATCGAGGCGGCCGGGCACATGCTGTACGACGCTTTCCACGCAGGCCACCTCGGGCCTGAGGGCGTGGGCGAGGTGCTGGACCGCTCCGAGCAGTCGCTGTTCGAGATCGCGCACGAGCCGGGCATGAACGACCCGCAGAGCCTCGACGTCATCCTCCAGAGCGAGATGGACCGCCTCGAAGCGATCGAGAGCCAGGGCGGTCTGACGGGCCTGCCTTCCGGCTTCGCCGATCTGGACGCGTTGCTGAGCGGTCTGCACCCGGGGGAGATGGTGATCCTCGCGGCCAGGCCGTCCATGGGAAAGACCGCCCTTGCGCTCAACCTCGCCGAGCAGATCGCCCTCGGCGGCCCGCCGCACGCCCCGCGCAGCCCGAAACGGGCGCCGGTCGCCATCTTCAGCCTCGAAATGTCGCGCTCCTCGCTCGCGCAGCGGCTCATCAGCGCCCGCTCGGGACTGGACCTGCAACGCCTGCGCACGGGCGACCTGCGCCAGTCGGATTGGGAGACGCTCACGCGCGTCTGCGGCGAACTGCACGATGCGCCGATCTACATCGACGACACGCCCGCGCTGACGGTGCTTCAGTTGCGGGCCAGGGCGCGTCGCATGGCGGCGCAGTTCGGCGTGCGAGCAATCATGATCGACTACCTCCAGCTGCTCACCGCCCCCGGAGCGGCCCGCGAGAGCAGGCAGGTCGAGGTTGCCGCCATCAGCCGCGGCATCAAGGCCCTCGCCCGCGAACTCGACCTGCCCGTGGTCTGTCTCGCGCAGCTGAACCGGTCCAGCGAGCACCGCGAGGGGAACCGGCCTCGCATGGCGGACCTTCGCGAGTCCGGCTCGATCGAGCAGGATGCGGACGTTGTGCTGCTGCTGCACCGCGAGGAGTACTACCACCGCGGCGACGAGGAGTGGGAGCAGAACAACCCGGACAAGGTGAACCTGGCCGAACTGATCGTCGCCAAGCAGCGCAACGGCCCGACCGGGCTGGTGAAACTGACGTGGGACTCTCGCGCCACGCGTTTCAAGGACCACGACCCCTATCACACGACGCACGACGGGTACGAGTCGGTGTCGCAGGCGGGGCGGGCTGCCGCGTCGGAGCCGAAGCCTCGCGGCCCGGCGGCGTACGCACCGGGGGCGCGCACCGGGCCGGTCGAGAACTTCCGCGACGGCGGCGGACCCGAGGCGTTCGACGACGACACGATGACGGACGACGAGCCGCCGTTCTGATCGGCCGCCGGCTCAACCCACGTCGCCGAGGCCGAACTCCGCGCCGTGTGCCTTGAGCACGCGCCGGAGCAGCAGCGATTCGTCGGGGCTGTCAAGGCGCGGCGAACGGTCGATCCAGTCGCGCGCGTCGCGCCGGGCGAGCGAGAGCAGGTCTCGGTCGCGCATGAGGTCGGCAACTCGGAGCGCGGCCGCGCCGGACTGGCGTGCCCCGAAGACCTCGCCCGGACCTCGGATTTCGAGATCCCGTTCGGCGAGCACGAAGCCGTCGTTGGTCTCGGCGAGCACGCGCAACCGCTGCTGCGATTCGGGCGTGGATCCTTCGGCGATGAGGATACAGACCGATCGCCGGCTGCCGCGGCCGACGCGCCCCCGGAGCTGGTGGAGTTGGGCGAGGCCGAACCGGTCGGCGTGCTCTACGATCATGACCGAGGCGTTGGGCACGTCCACGCCGACCTCGATGACGGTCGTGGCGACGAGGGCGTGGACGAGGCCCGCGCGGAAGCGGGCCATCACGTGGTCGCGCGTCGAGCGTTTCAGGCGGCCGTGCAGGGCAGCGAGGCGCAGCCCCGCGAGCGCGCCGGCCTCGAGCTCGCGCAGCACGCCGCGCACGTCCGCGATCTCGCCCGCGCCAGGCTCGTCACCGATGGTGGGGACGACGACGTACGCCTGCCCGCCCGTCTCGATGCGCCGGCGCACGAACTCGTAGACCTCGCGTCGCTTCTCGGGCGCGACGACGCGCGTGGTCACGGGGCGGCGGCCGGGGGGCAGGCCGCGGATCGTCGAGACGTCCAGGTCGCCGAAGAGCGTGATGGCGAGCGTTCGCGGGATTGGCGTGGCGGTCATGACGAGGACGTGCGGCGTGGTCTCGCCGTCCGCGCCCTTCTGCCGGAGCGTGGCACGCTGGTGCACGCCGAAGCGGTGCTGCTCGTCGATGACGGCCAGGGCGAGCGAGCGGAAGCGGACGGACTCGGTGAGCAGGGCGTGCGTGCCGACGACGAGATCGGCGTCGCCCGAGGCGATGCGCGCCAACGCGCTCTCGCGTTCGGCGCGCGGCATGGAGCCGGTGAGCAGCTCGACGCGGACGCGCGAGCCTTCGAGCGCGGCTGTGATCAGGCCGTGGTGCTGCTCGGCGAGCAGTTCGGTCGGCGCCATCAGGGCTGCCTGCTGCCCGCTGGCGACGGCGAGCAGCATGGCGTAGAGGGCGATCACCGTCTTGCCCGAGCCGACGTCGCCCTGGATGAGCCGGTTCGCGGGCGTCTCGGAGGTCAGGTCGCGCACGACCTCCGCGAGCGCCTCCTCCTGCCCCGGCGTGAGCGTGAACGGGAACCGCTGGCGGATGTGACGGTCGATCGCCTCGCTCCACTTGAGCGCGGGCGCGCGCGATTCTGCCCGCAACTGCCGCCTCTTCATGAACACCGCGAGTTGCAGGAAGAGCAGTTCGTCGTAAGCGAGCCGGCGTCGGGCGGCACGCGCCTCATCCTCGTCCTTCGGTTGGTGCACCATCCGGTACGCCTCGGCGAGCGAGGGCAGGGAACGCTCGCGCCGGTACGCCTCCGGCAGGTGGTCCTCGATGAGCGGCAGGGCAACGGGCAGCACCGCGCGCACCGCCGCCTCGATCTCCCACGACTTGACGTGCTCGCTCGCCGGGTACACCGGGCGCAGGCGCGCCTCGCGCGGGGCCGGGCCGCCCGATTCGGGGACGATCTCCCACCGCGGGTTGGCGAGTTGGAGCTTGTTGTCGACGCGCCGCAGCGTCCCCTGCACGCGCAGGTGGTGGCCGGGATGGATGCGCTGCGCGAGGAAGGTCTGGTTGAACCAGACCACGTCGAGCCGCCCGGTGCCGTCGTGCAGCACGGCCTCGAAACGCGGGCGCGGGCGGCGGTCGACGACTCGCGTGGCGGTGACCTCGGCGCGGGTCGAGACGATCTGCCCCGGCGTGAGTTCCGCGATCGGGCGTTCCTCCTCGTGCCGCTCGTGCCGCATCGGCAGGTGGGCGATCAGTCTCCCGACGTTGGTGATGCCGAGGGTTGCCAGCATCTCGGTGCGGCGCAGGCCGACACCCTGCGCCTGCGTCAGCGGCGACAGCAGGGTGAGGCTCGGCGCAGGGTCGGAGGCAGGGTTGGGCATCGGTGAGAGAACATACCCGTTGCATCGTGCCGGATCATTCATCGTCAACGGGGCGGGCCTTGTGGAAGCGGGGATCGATCTCGCGCAGGTAGGCCCACGAATAGATGCCCGTGTCGTGCCCGTCGGAGAAGCGGACGCGGATGGCGTAGTGCCCGACCAGTTCGGCATCCACGGCGGTGAGCGGGGCGTTCGAAGACACCGGCGCGCTCGGCAGCACCGTGAGCGGGTTGCGGGCCAGCTGCTCGCGCAGTTCACGCATATCGGCTGAGGGGGACATGCGACGGAGATAATCGATGGTGTAGTACGAGGTGCTGCCGTCGGCCCACTCGATCGTGAGGCCGCGGTCCTTCTTCAGGTCGATGCGTGTCGGCGTGTTGGGGTCCACGGTGTCGGCCCGCCCTCCGGCTACGATAGCCGCCGTGAGCGTTTCGCCGTCCGTGAGATTCAGCGACCGCCTGGCCGACGCGATCGACCGCGTGGGCGCGCCGGTGTGCGTGGGGCTGGACCCGGTGGCCGATCGCCTGCCCGCGGAGTTCCGCGCGCGGTCGGGTTCCGATGACGAGGCGGTGGGGCTGTTCGAGTTCTGTGCAGGCGTGGTCGAGGCTGTGCGCGGACACGCGGCGGCCGTCAAGCCGCAATCGGCGTGCTTCGAGCGCTATGGCCCCGCTGGGATGCTGGTGCTGCGGAACGTCATCGGGGCGGCACGCTCGGCGGGGCTGGTCGTGGTGCTGGACGCCAAGCGAGGTGACATCGGCACGACCGCTGAGCATTACGCCGCCGCGGCGTCCGGCCTCGGTGCGGATGCGATCACGGTGAACGGGTATCTCGGCCCGGAGACGGTCGAGCCGTTCCTGGACGCCGGACTCGGCGTCTTCGTGCTGGTGCGGACGAGCAACCCCGGGAGCGACGCCGTGCAATCGGCGCGGCTGGACGACGGTCGGACGGTCGCGGAGATGATGGCGGGCCACGTCGCCGCGCTCGGCTCATCGCGTCGCGGCGCGCGCGGTCTGAGCGACGCCGGCGCGGTGGTCGGGGCGACCAAGCCGGCCGACGGCGCTTCGCTGCGGGCGCGGATGCCGGATGCACCGATCCTGGTGCCAGGCTATGGAGCGCAGGGCGGCACGGCCGACGACGTGCGGGCGCTCGTTCGCCGCGGCGCGCGCACACCGGGCGAGCGAGGGGTGCTGGTCAACGCGAGCCGATCTGTGATCTACGCAGCCCCCAGTGCTGGCGAGCGATGGACCGTGGCCGTGCAGCGAGCGGCAGGTGAAATGGCGGACGACCTGAGGCGCGTGTTGGGATAGTCGCGGGTATGGGCGCGCGGCCTGTGCCGGTTCTTGTCTTGAGCCAGGAATGAAAAACCGCCGGCCGCAGCGGGCCGACGGTGAATCGCGCGCGGGGGTTGTTCGTCTCGTTCAGCGGCGGCGGCGGCCGGCGGCGAGCGCGCCGAAGCCGAGCAGAGCGATCGAACCGGGAGCAGGCACGAAGAAGGCGGAGCCGGAGTAGGAGCCTTCGGACCGCCACCACATCGCGGGGAGCATGTTCTGGTCGAGCGCGACGCCCATGCCGCCGTCGCTCTGGAGGAAGGTGAGCGTGAAGGCGGCGTCGTCGGGATCGACGGAGTCGCCGGTGAACAGGCCGTAGTCGGGGATGTTGGGTCCGTGCCAGGTGTAGGTGACGGAGGAGCCCGCGCCGTCCGCCCCGAAGATGGCGCCGGAGGAGTACCACGAGGCAGCGCCACCGAGGGCGGTGAGCGATCCTCCTTCGACGACGGCGGAGAGGACGAGTGCGCCGAAGGCGTCGCGGAACTCGAAGGAGCCGTCGAGGGAGTAGGCGTGGATGAAGTTGCCGCCGCCGGAGGGGATGCTGCCGAGGTGGGCGATCTCGAATGCCGCGTTGAACTCGACGCTCAGGGTGATGGGCGCGCCAGGCCCGTTGGTGTCGTCGATGAGCAGGGTGAGCGGCTCGCTCGGGTCCATGGCGTCGCCGACGAAGCCGCCGGTTCCCATGAAGGTGAACGAGGTGTGGTCAACGTCGGACGCGAAACTGAAGAGACTCGCGTTCGCGGCGGTCGCCAGACCGGCCAGCGCGGCAAGCGACGTCGTGATCCTGTTCATGGGCGTTCTCCTTCCGATCGCCTGCTCGCACCGCGTGGGCCTCTCTCCGGACACCACGAAACCCGCCCAACGAGGCGGGGCTACGACGGCACAGGCCGCCGATCAAAGATGCCCCCGGTTCCGGACCTTGCCAGCAATCAGGGGACGTTGTCCCGAATCGGGTCAAAGCCCTTTCGGGCTTGACCCGCGCGTGATTCGGTCATGCGTCAGCGGCGGCGGCGGATCGCGACGAGCCCGCTCGCCAGAGCGAGGGCCAGGACGCCCGGGGCGGGAACGATCTCCGCGCTCACGAGGGCCGGGACGCCGGAGAAACTCTTGGTGAGGAAGGCAGATGCGGAGTGGATGTAGAGCGTGACGATCGCGCCCTGGAACGGCGAGTTGTACCCGGAGAAGTCGGTGCTGAAGGAGCCGGCAGTGGCGCCGTCGAAGGAGCCGTCGCCCGAGTTGTCGTTGACGGTGACGTTGTTGAGTTGTCCGTTGAAGAAGACGGTGCCGAACGCGCCCTTCATCCAAGTGCCGACGATTTCACCGGTGACGGTGTCGCCGTTGGTGTCGGAAACGGTGAATGAGCCGGTGCCGTCGGCGGTGAAGCCGTTGTTGTTCGTGACGTTGATGGTCATCACGAAGTCGGCCATGCTGGTTCCCGCGAAGCCGGCGTTGAACTCGGCCGTTCCGGCCGCGCCGTCGAGGCGGGTCACGTCGCCGGAGGTCTGGCTCGACGCGACGGCCGTATACAGGCCCGAACCGACGTCGAACGAGCCGCTGACGTCGCTGTAGGTGTAGGACAGAATGACTTCCGCGCTGCCGGCTGCCGTGATCGAGGCGGCCGTCAGAATGCCCAAGACGTGCGTGCTGCGGACCATGATCTCTCCTTCTCTCAATCTGTGGCCGGGATCCCGGTTCCACGACATCTGCGAGCAGTGCGACAAGGGAGTTCCACTCGGCCGACGGAATCTCCGCCCGCAGGGACGGACTCCACCGCCCTGCGGCACAATGCCCCGGATTTCCGGGCGTGCCAGCCAGTTCGAAAGAAAAACTTGCGTGCCGCGGTGTCCGAGAACCGGCCGTTCGAGAGGTGTACGGCGGCAGCGTGACTCCCGGGCCGCGTGCGCGGGCCGGGCTACATGGGCTTCTTCTCGACCGTCACGTCGTAGACCTTCAGGAGCTTCTCCTTGTCGAAGACCATCTCCTGGCGGCTCAGGCCGACCACGTCGTACTCGGTCGTCAACTCGATCGCGTCCACCGGGCAGGCTTCCTCGCACATCCCGCAGAAGATGCACCGGAGCTCGTCGATCTCAAACTTTGCGGGGTACTTCTCGCGGTCGTCCCACGGGCTTTCGGCCGCCACGATGTGGATGCAGTTCGCGGGGCAGATGGTCGGGCACATCATGCACGCGACGCACTTGACGCGCCCCTGCTCGTCGCGGTTGAGGCGGTGGAACGCCCGGAAGTTGCTCTTCTGCATCCCGCCGCGCTCTGGGGGTTGGTGCTCCTTGCGCTCCTCCGGGTACTGCATGGATCGGCTGGTTCTGCCCTGCCCGAAGGAGGTGAAGAAGTGGCGCATCGTGACGCCGAAACCGCCGATGATGGCGGGGAGGTAGGCCCGCTCGCCGCGTGACATCGGCGCGGGGCGGATGAGAATGACGTCCTCTTCCCGGATGGCCATGGGGCGGCAGTATAGGGCCGCGTTGCGCGGATTCGGGATCGCGCCGGAGAGAGGTAGAATCGTGAGTATGCCAGGCCGCCGACACAGCCCGCCGCTCTTCGAGTTGCTCCAGGGATCGCAATCGGCGGGGGTGCGCCACGCGGCCCCGGGGCCGCGCCCCGCGCCGAAGCCCATCCCTGAACCCAGGCGTGCGGCACCGGAGCCGCCACCGCGACCGAGGCCCACACCAACACCCGAACCCCCACACGACCAGCCGCGTCAGGCGTTCAGTCTCTCCGGGGGTGAGGTCCGGCTTCCCACGAGTTATGCGCTTGTCGCTCTTGCCGCGGTCATCGGCCTGATGATCGGGGCATGGACGATCGGATTCCGGTCCGGTGAGTCCTCAGCCCGCGACGAGGCCCTGCGGCGTGAGCTCGCCATCCAAGGCCCGGCAACCGATCCGTCCCTGACCCCGCCCACCCAGCGGCAGGCAGACACCCCACGCCAGCAGCCACGGCAGCCCGAGCCTCCCCAAGGCTTGCGGCCGGCTACCGGCGGGGCGGCCGCCGCGCTCGCCCCGACGGGGGCGATAAGCGATCCGCGCCAACCCCAGACCAACTACCTCCGGCTTGCCACCCTGCCGCAGGACGACGCGGTGAACGCCATTGCGTTCCTCAACGACCGGGGATTCCAGGCGTTCGCGGTGATTGATCCGCGCACCCGCAGCGGCAACAATCCACCCCGCTACGCCCTGTATGCGGCGGCCGGGTTCCCGAGCGACGGGTTCCGGGCGTCGGAGGCCGCGCGGGCACAGGTTCGGTCCGAGGCGCTGCGTCTCGGGCAGGCTTGGCGGGCGGCCGGCGGGGCCTCGAACTTCGCGGACGCCGGGTGGGAACGATCCGACCGTTGACCGACTGGAGCGCCGACCGATGAGCATGGACCGATCGCTGAAGACGAAGGGCAACCTGGCGGGCAAGCGCTCGGTGCTGAAGCGCTCCGAGCGCATCGCCAAGATGCAGGCCGACAAGAAGTTCGACCCGAAGAAGGACAAGGCCCTGGGCATCCCCAAGACGCTGGTGCGCTGAGGCATCAAGGGAGCGGCCCGGCCGCGGTCCGTCATGGACATCAACCGCCTGCTCGCCGACCGTGCCCGGGCCATCGACGCCTCGGGCATCCGGCGCGTCTTTGAACTCGGCGCGAAACTCAGGAACCCCTGCAACCTGTCGATCGGCCAGCCGGACTTCCCGGCGCCCGAGGCGGTGAAGCGAGCTGCGATCGAGGCGATCTCGGCCGACCGCAACGGGTACACGCTCACACAGGGTGTCGCGGAGCTGCGTTGGCGCATCGAGCGTGCGCTCGCCGTCGATCTGGGCTGGGATTTCTCGCCCGGTTCCGGGGCTTCGGCGCTGGTGACGAGCGGCACAAGCGGCGCGCTGCTGCTCGCGTGCTTCGCGCTGCTCGGACTGGGCGACGAGATCATCATCCCAGACCCGTGGTTCGTGCTCTACCCGCACCTGGCGACGCTCTGCGGGGCAAGAGCGGTGGCGTGCGAGACGCATCCCGATGGTCGAATGACGGCCGATCGCGTCGAGCCGCTCATCACGGGACGAACCAAGATCGTGCTGTTCAACTCGCCCGCAAACCCGACGGGCGTCGTGGCGACGCGTGACGAGTGCGAGGAACTGCTGGACCTGTGCCGGCGACGAGGCGTGCTGCTCATCTCGGACGAGATCTACGACGAGTTCTGCTATTCCGAGTCGCGGACCGATCGCTTCGCGGGCGACGCCTCACGCGCGTGTTGCCCGAGCCCGGCTCGGTTCGAGGCGGCGCAGCACAACGTGCTGGTGGTCCGGGGGTTCGGCAAGACCTACGGCGTGACCGGGTGGCGGATGGGCTACGCAGCCGGGCCGACCGCGCTCGTCGAGCAGATGGCAAAGTTCCAGCAGTACACGTTCGTGTGCGCGCCGGCGCCGCTGCAGTGGGGGTGCGTGGCCGCGCTGGACGTGGACATGACCGAGCACGTTTCGGAGTACGAGGCTCGGCGGAACCTCGTCGTCGACCGGTTGCGCGAGGTGACGGAAGTGCCGTTCCCGGGCGGGGCGTTCTACGCCTTCCCGTGCGTGCCGGATCGGCTCGGCTTGAGCGGCTCGAGGTTCGTGGAGCGGGCGATCGAGCGGAGCGTGCTCGTCATCCCAGGCTCGGTGTTCTCCTCGCGCGACGACCACTTCCGACTCGGCTACGCGACCAGCCGCGAGCAGCTGGAGCGCGGGCTTGACGCGATCGTCGAGCTGCTGCGGGGCTGAGCGGCGGTCCGCCAAGAAGCGTGGTACAGGCGGGATGCCTGTGCCACGGGTCGTCGAGCGGGGTTGCGAGCGGGCCGTCGTGTTCAGTTGTCTCGTGCGGCCTCGGCGCGTTCGCCGACCAGATCGCTGCGGACCTCGACGTGTGGCACGCCGAGCGAGTCGTTGCGGTTCGCCCCGAGCGCCTCGGCGGCCCGGGCGGCCTCGGCGAGCATCTCGGCCTCCTCGTCGAGGTCGTCCTTCGGCGGCTCGGCGAGGTACTTGACGCGCAGGTCCTGGTAGAGACGGAAGCCCGTGCCCGCCGGGATCAGGTGCCCGAGCAGGACGTTCTCCTTCAGGCCGACGAGCGTGTCCTCAGCGCCCTTGAGGGCGGCCTCGGTGAGCACCTTCGTCGTCTCCTGGAACGAGGCGCCCGAGAGGAACGACTCGCTCTGGAGGCTGGCCTTGGTGATGCCGAGCAGCAGGGTGCGTCCGGTCGCGGGCCGGGCACGCTTGGTCTTGGCCGGCTCCTTGCCCTCGGCCTCGGCCTTGGCGTTCGCCTCCTTCACCACGTCCTTGTGGACCAGTTCGCCCACGCGCAGGTCCGTCCCGCCTGACTCGACCACGCGCAGCATCGAGGCGATCTTGTTGTTGGTCTGGCGGAACTGGAACTTGTCGACGACTTCCTGCGGCAGCAGGTCAGTATCGCCGGTGTTCTCGATCTTTACCTTGCGCAGCATCTGGCTCAGGATGAGTTCGATGTGCTTGTCGTTGATGGTGACGCCCTGGGCGCGGTAGACGTTCTGCACCTCGTCGAGCATGTAGGTCCAGAGGGCTTCCTCGCCCTTGATGCGCAGGATGTCGTGGGGCACGAGCGGGCCTTCGGTGAGCGGGTCGCCGGCCTGCACGAAGTCGCCGCCGTGCACGAGCAGGTGCTTGTCCGACGGGACGTGGTGGTCCTTCTCGATGCCCGAGTCGGACGTGATGCGGATGGTCATCTTGCCCTTGCGCTTGTCCGAGAGGAGTTCCACTCGGCCGGTGATCTCGGCGACGTAGGCGGGATCCTTCGGCTTTCGGGCCTCGAAGATCTCGGTCACGCGGGGGAGGCCGCCGACGATGTCCTGCGAGCCGCCCGCGGCGCGGGGCTGGCGCGCGAGCATGTGCCCGGCCTGGACTTCCTGGTCGTCCTTGACCTCGATGCGAGCCTTGGCGGGGAGGTAGTGGAAGTCGAGGATGTTGCCCTGCTCATCGACGATGTTGATCTGGGGGTGGAGGTCGCCCTTGTGCTCGATGACGACCTTGGCCTTATCGCGGCCATGGCCGGCGTCCTCCTCGCGGTAGGTCTCGCCCAGGACGATGTCGACGAACTGGACCCTTCCGGGCTTCTCGGCGAGGGTGGGGGTGCGGTGCGGGTCCCACTTGACGAGTTCCTGTCCCTTCTTCACTTCCTGCCCGGGCTTGACGAGGATGAACCCGCCGTAGGGCACCTTGAACTTCTCGACCTCGCGTCCCTTGGCGTCGAAGATGGCGATCTCGCCGTTGCGTTTGAGAGAGACGAGGACTTCGCGGCCGTCCTCGTCGGTGACGGGGGCCTCGCTGCAATCGCGGATGACGACGGTGCCGGCGACGCCGGCGCGGTACTCGCTCTCGGCGACGGAGCGTGTGCCGATGCCGCCGGTGTGGAAGGTGCGCATCGTCAGCTGCGTTCCCGGCTCGCCGATGGACTGGGCGGCGATGATGCCGACGGCCATCCCGATCTCGACCGGCTTGCCGGTGGACATGTCCAGGCCGTAGTCCATGACCGAGCAGCCGGTGCTGCTCTCGCTGGTGAGGGGAGAGCGGACGTAGACGGCCTCGATGCCGAGTTCCTCGATCTTCTTGGCGATCTCCCTCGTGATGATCTCGTTCTCGCGGACGATCTGCGTGTCGTTCATGGGGTTGACGATGTTGTTGAGACTGACGCGTCCCTCGATCTGGTCACGGAGGGGGACGTCGATCTCGTCGCCCTTGTAGATGGCGCGTTTGACGATGCCGCGCCTGGAGCCGCAGTCGTGCTCGCCCACGATGACGGACTGGGCGATGTCGCAGAGTTTGCGGGTGAGGTAGCCGGAGTCGGCGGTCTTGAGGGCGGTGTCCGCCAGCCCCTTGCGGGCGCCGTGCGTCGAGGAGAAGTACTCGAGGATGTTGAGGCCCTCGCGGAAGTTGGCGCGGATGGGGGTCTCGATGATCTCGCCCGAGGGCTTGGCCATCAGGCCGCGCATGCCGGCCAGCTGCATCATCTGGCTGATGTTGCCGCGGGCGCCGGAGTCGGACATGAGGTAGACGGGGTTGAGGTAGTGCCTGCCCGCGCCCGAGGCGATGTCGGCGTACTCGCCGTTCTCGTCGCGCCGGTCGTGCCTGAGGGTTTCGATGAGTTTCGTGGTGACTTCCTCGCGGCAGTGGGCCCAGATGTCGAGGAGCTGGTTGTAACGCTCGCGGTGCGTGATGATGCCGCGGTCGTAGTTCTTCTCGACGCGATCGACCCTGCGCTGGGCCTCGGCGAGCAGCTCGCTCTTCTCCGCGGGGATGCGCATGTCATAGACGCCGAAGGAGAGGCCGGCGAGCGTGGACTGCTTGAACCCGATCTCCTTCATCAGGTCGAGCAGTTCGATCGTGGCGGGCCGGCCGCAGAGGTCGTACACGTCGTCAATGACGCGCGCGCACCCCTTCTTGCCCAGCGCGCAGTTGTAGTAGGGCATGTGCTCGACCTGTTCGAGCCGCTGGCGGCACTCGGCGCGCCGCTCGTCCGTGGCGGCCAGGCCCAGCTCGGTCGTCCACTCGCGGCGTGCGATGCGCTTCGCTTCCTCGATGATGTCGGAGAACAGCACTCGCCCGACGGTCGTCCGGATGCGACGGCTCGCGGGGAAGTCCGCCGGCGCGCCCCCCTGCGAGGAGACGATCTTGCGGAACTCCTCGATCCGGACCGTGACGAACTCGTGGATGTCGATCACGCCCTGCTCGTACGCCAGGATCGCCTCGTGCCGGTCCTTGAACGAGCGGAGCTGCTCGACCGGGCGCGAATCGGGCACTTCCGTGGTCAGGAAGTACACGCCCATCACGATGTCCTGCGACGCCGAGATGATCGGCTTGCCGTTCGCGGGCGAGAAGATGTTGTGCGTGCTCAGCATGAGCACGTGGGCCTCGGCCTGCGCCTCGATGCTCAGGGGGAGGTGGACGGCCATCTGGTCGCCGTCGAAGTCGGCGTTGAATCCGCCGCACACCAGCGGGTGGATGCGGATCGCGTTCCCCTCGACCAGCACCGGCTCGAACGCCTGGATGCCCATGCGGTGCAGCGTCGGGGCGCGGTTCAGCAGCACCGGATGCTGGTAGATGACCTGTTCGAGGATGTCCCACACCTCCGCGTCGCGCCGTTCGAGCATGCGCTTGGCGGACTTGATGGTGTCCGCCAGGCCCTGCTCCTTGAGCTTGCGGATGATGAAGGGCTGGTAGAGCTCGAGGGCGATCTTCTTGGGCAGACCGCACTGGTGCAGCTTGAGCTCCGGCCCGACCACGATGACGGATCGCGCGGAGTAATCCACGCGCTTGCCGAGGAGGTTCTCGCGGAACCGGCCCTGTTTGCCCTTGATCATGTCCGTCAGCGACTTGAGCGGGCGGTTGCTCGAACCGAGCACCGGGCGCCGGCAGCGGCCGTTGTCGAAGAGCGCGTCCACCGCCTGCTGCAGCATCCGCTTCTCGTTGCGGATGATGACCTCGGGGGCGTTGAGGTCCATCAGTTTCTTCAGGCGGTTGTTGCGGTTGATGATGCGCCGGTAGAGATCGTTCAGGTCGCTGGTGGCGAAGTTGCCCGATTCGAGCAGCACGAGCGGGCGCAGGTCGGGCGGGATGACCGGGATGACGTCCATCACCAGCCACGCCGGGTGGTTCTCGCTGCCGCGGACCTGCTCGATGAGCTTCAGCCGCTTGGCGTAGTCCTTGATCTTCTGCTTGGAGCGAGTCTCGCGCAGTTCGGTGCGGAGCTGCTCGGCCTCGTTCGCGAGGTCGAGCCGCTCGATGAGTTCGCGGATGGCGTCCGCGCCCATCAGCGCCCGGAACGCGTTGCCGTACTTGTCCACGTTGGCGCGGTGGTCGTCCTCGGTGAGGATCTGCCGGGGCTTGAGGTCGGTGTCGCCGGGATCGACCACGACGTAATCCTGGTAGTAGATGACCTTTTCGAGGTCCGAGGTCTTCATGCCCAGCAGCGTGCCGAGGCGGCTGGGCATGCTCTTGAAGAACCAGATGTGGACGACGGGGGCGGCGAGGTTGATGTGCCCCATGCGCTTGCGCCGCACGCGTGAGTGCGTGACCTTCACGCCGCAGCGGTCGCAGATGATGCCCTTGTACTTCGTGCCGCGGTACTTGCCGCAGGCGCACTCGTAGTCGCGCTCGGGGCCGAAGATGCGCTCGCAGAAGAGGCCGTCCTTCTCGGGGCGGTAGGTTCGGTAGTTGATGGTCTCGGGCTTCTTCACCTCGCCGTACGACCAGGCCCGGATGTCGTTGGGCGACGCCAGGGTGATCTTCACGCCGGTGAAGTCGTTCACTCTCTCGTACACGGTGTCGGACATTCGTGTCTACTCCCGCGATGTGTGCGGCTCGGTTCTCGCTCGTCGACCGTCGAGGACAGCGGACCATGTCGTGCCCGGCGCGGCGTGCGGTCCTCTGCGCACGCGGCCCCCGACCGCGTCCTGCTAGAGCAGGGCGCCCGTGTCCAGCCGCCGCTTCTCCAGCGTCACGTTCATGCCCAGGCCTTTGAGTTCGTTGCACAGCACGTCGAAGGCGACGGGCATGCCCGCCTCCAGCTTGTTCGTGCCTTTGACCATGCTCTCGTAGATCTTCGTGCGGCCTTCGACGTCGTCTGACTTCACCGTCAGCAGTTCCTGGAGGATGTACGCCGCGCCGTACGCTTCCAGCGCCCAGACTTCCATCTCGCCGAAGCGCTGCCCGCCGGTGCGGGCCTTGCCGCCGAGGGGCTGCTGGGTGATGAGCGAGTACGGGCCGGTCGCGCGGGCGTGGATCTTGTCGTCCACGAGGTGGTGCAGTTTGAGCAGGTACATGAACCCGACGGAGGTGCGCTGCTTGAACGGGTCGCCCGTGCGGCCGTCGTACAGCTGGATCTTCCCGCCGCGCGGCATCCTGGCCAGGATCTCGCGCGGGTGCGGCCAGCGGCCCTGCTCCTCGTACTCGCGGGTGCGCCGCTCGACGTCCGCGTTCGCCTCCTCGATCGCCGCGTGGATTTCCTCCTCCGTCGCGCCGTCGAACACGGGCGTGACGGCCTGGAAGCCCAGCACGTGCGCCGCCCAGCCGAGGTGCAGTTCGAGAATCTGCCCGACGTTCATGCGGCTGGGCACGCCCAGCGGGTTCAGCAGCACGTCCACCGGCGTGCCGTCCTCCATGAACGGCATGTCCTCTTCGGGCACGATGCGGGCGATGACGCCCTTGTTGCCGTGGCGTCCCGCCATCTTGTCGCCGACCGAGAGGTGGCGCTTCGAGGCGAGGTAGACCTTCACCATCTCCAGCACGCCGGAGGGCAGCTCGTCGCCCCGCTTCATGTGCGAGACCTTGCGCTGCTTCTCCTGCTCGATCGCCTCGATGCGCGGCCAGTACTGCTTCTGCACGACTTCCGCGCGTTCGCGTGTCTCCTTCGATCCCTTGATCCACTTCACGTCGAAGGTCTTGATCTGTTCGAGGATGACCTCCGGGATGTCGCTCGCGCCCACCTTCTGGCGGGTCATCGGGTCCACCATCTCGGAGCCGGTGATCGCGTTGATCGCGGCGGTCATCTCGCGGAAGAGATCGATCGCCTTCACGTCCATCGAGCGTTCGTAGGCCTCGATGTCCTTCTTCTGCTGCTTCTTCTGGGCCTCGTTCATGTGCGTGCGGCGCGAGAACTTCTTCGTGCCGATCACGATGCCCTCGACGCCGGCGGGCACTTCGAGCGAGTCGTTCTTCACGTCCTCGCCCGCGCGGCCGAAGATGGCGTGCAGCAGTTTCTCCTCGGGGGTCAGCTCGGTCTTGCTCTTGGGGCTGACCTTGCCGACGAGGATGTCGCCCGGGCCGACGCGCGCCCCGACGCGGATCACGCCGTTGTCGTCGAGGTTGCGGAGCATCTTCTCCGAGACGTTCGGGATGTCGCGGGTGAACTCCTCGCGTCCGAGCTTGGTCTCGCGGATCTCGACGTCGAAGGCGTCGATGTGGATGCTGGTGAAGACGTCGTCCTTCACCAGCCGCTCGCTGATGACGATGGCGTCCTCGAAGTTGTACCCGTCGAAAGTGTTGAAGGCGATGAGGACGTTCTTGCCGATGGCGAGCTCGCCCTGGCAGGTGGCCGCGCCATCGGCGATGACCTGTCCCTTCTCGACCTTCTGCCCGGAGCGGACGACGGGGCGCTGGTTCAGGCAGGTGCGCTCGTTGAGGCCCACGAACTTGCGCAGGACGTACTCGTCCGCGTTGTCGATGATGATGCGCTCGGCATCGGCGAAGGTGACTGTCCCGCCTCGCTTCGCCCGCACCACCATGCCCGAGTTCATGCCGACGTGCGTCTCGATGCCCGTCGCGATCGCCGGGGGCTCCACGCGGATGAGGGGCACGGCCTGGCGCTGCATGTTCGAACCCATCAGCGCGCGGTTCGCATCGTCGTGCTCCAGGAACGGGATCAGCGCGGCCGAGATACCCACGATCTGCTTGGGCGAGATGTCGAGATAGTCCACCTGACCCGAGTCGATCTCCTTCAGCTCGCTGTCCACGCGGGCCAGGATCGTCCCGGCGCGCAGCTTCCCGTCCGGCTCCACCGCGTCCGCGGGGGCAAGAACGGCCTTCATCTCCTCGTCGGCGCGCAGGTGTACGACCTCGCCCGTGGGCTTGCCGTTCTTCACGACGCGGTAGGCCGTGCGCAGGAAGCCGTACTCGTCCACGGAGGCGAAGATGCCCAGCGACGCGATGAGGCCGATGTTCGTGCCTTCGGGCGTCTCGATCGGGCAGATGCGTCCGTAGTGGGAGATGTGGACGTCGCGGACCTCGAAGCCGGCGCGCTTGCGGTTCAGCCCGCCCGGACCGAGCGCGGAGAGCCTGCGCTCGTGCACCAGCGTGGAGAGCGGGTTCGTCTGGTCCACGACCTGGCTCAGCTCGGAGCGCCCGAAGAAGAAGTCGATCGCCGACGAGATGCTCTTGGAGTTCACGAGGTCGGCGATCTTCGTCACCTCCTCGGGATCCTTCACGCTCATGCGTTCCTGCACGGTGCGCCGCAGCTTCAGGAAGCCCTTGCGCAGCTCGTCCACCGCCAGTTCGTCGAGCGTGCGCAGGCGGCGGTTGCCGAGGTGGTCGATGTCGTCGATCTGGGCGGCGGGCCTGCCCGTCTTCGGGTCAAGGCGGTTCGAGCGCAGGTCGAGGATGTACGCGATGACCTTCAGGTAGTCCTCCGACGAGAGGAACATCGCGTCATCCGGCGTGTCCAGGTCGAACTTCCGGTTGATGCGGAATCGGCCCACCTTGCCCAGGCGGTAGCGGTTCTCGTCGAAGAACTTCTCGTTGAAGAGCTGCAGCGCCTTGTCCACCTGCGGCGGGTTGCCCGGACGCAGCCGCGAGTACACCTTCAGCAGCGCCTTCTCGCGGTCGGTGGCCGCCTCGAACTGCTCCAGTTTCTCCTCCGCGACCGTGTTCAGGATCAGTTCGTCCGACGGGTTCTGCACCACGCGGACCTTCTTCAGGCTCGACGAACGGATGGCCTCCGCCTTGTCGCCGATCTGGCGTCCGACATGGACGAACTCCTCGCCCGTTTCGGTGTCGATGATCGACTGGGCGGCCCAGTGCTCGGGCTGCACGTCCGCGGCCTTGATCTCGGAGACCTCGTAAAAAAGGGAGATGATCGCGTCGGTCGAGGCGACGGACTCGTCCAGACAGCGCAAGAAAGTCGTGGCCGCCATCTTGGTGGACTGGTCGATCTTCATCGCCAGTACGTCCTTCTTCGTCACCTCCAGCTCGATCCACGAGCCGCGCTCGGGGATGATCCGTGCCGAGTGCAGCGGGCGGTCGCCCTCGCTGGAGACGATCTGGAAGTCCACGCCGGGGGAGCGGTGCAACTGGCTGACGATGACGCGCTCCGCGCCGTTCACGATGAACTCGCCGCCGCCCATCATGATCGGGAACTCGCCGAGGAAGATGTCCTCTTCCGGCAGGTCCGCGTGGTTGTCGCGCTGAAGACGAACCGCAAGGCGGAACGGACGCCCGTACGTCAGACGCAGTTCGCGGCATTCGTCGGGCGTATACCGCGGCTCGTCGAGCGTGTAGTGCAAGTACTCCAGGCGCATCGTGCCGTCGTAGCTCTCGATCGGGAACACTTCCCGGAGGAGAGCCTCCAGCCCGAGCGACGGGTCGCGCTCGTGCGGACCCTTGTTCAACTGGAGGAACCGCTCGTACGCACGCCCCTGAAGTTCCGTCAGGTCCGGGATGCTCATCCCGTCCCCGCGCTTCGAGTAGTTGCGCACCCTCTTTTCGCGCACGGTCTTCCCTGCCATCAACTACCTCGCGGTGATGGTTTGACTACGGCATTCGTCCGCGCTGTGCGCGGCGCACGCCGTCAGCCCTGCCTGTGTGTTCAAGCCTGCCCCGCTGCTGCCACGCTGCCCCGACGCCTTGTGCCAGATGCTCGACCCAGAACCCGGCAGTATAGCCCGCCCTGTCCCAGCCCTACGAACGTCCGAGAATAAGGGAAACTACCTGATTTGACTCCCGAGAGACAAGGGCACCCGGGGGGAGGGCTTCTTGCCCTGCCCCCGGGTGTCCGGCCGATGGATCACTTCAGTTCGACCTCGGCGCCCGCCTCCTTCAGAGCCGCAGCCAGCTTGTCCGCATCCTCCTTCGAGAGGCCCTGCTTGACGGGCTTGGGAGCGCCGTCGACCAGATCCTTGGCCTCCTTCAGGCCAAGCCCGGTCGCCTCGCGGACAACCTTGATGACCTTGATCTTCTCGGCGCCTGCAGCCTTGAGGATGACGTCGAACTCCGTCTTCTCCTCGGCCGCCGGAGCCCCGCCGCCTCCGCCCGGGCCGGCCATGACGACCGCGCCGCCGGCCGCGGCCTCGATGCCGTAGGTCTCCTTCAGGTAGTCGCCCAGATCGACGGCTTCCTTCAGGCTCAGCCCGGCAAGCTCGTCGCCGAGTTTGGTGATCTTCGCGGAGAACTCCTTGGTTGCGGTCTCGGACATGGTGGAACCTCGTTCTGTCGATGCACTCGCCCGAGAGGGGCCGAACCGTTCGGCGCTTTAACCCCGTGCGGGGCCAGTCGGACGCGGATGCCTGCTTCGTTCGATCACGCGGACTTGGCGATCGTCTCGCCCTTCTCCAGTTTCTCTTCGATGGTCTTGACGACGCCCGCCAGGCGCGAGCCTGGTCCCTTGATCTGGGCCGCGAGCTTGCGGGCCGGGCTGAGGATGAGCGTGACGGCCTGCGCGATCGCCTCTTCGCGCGTGGGCATGGTGCTCAGCCGCTTGACGCCCTCTTCGCCGGCGTACAGCTCGCCATCGAGCACCGCCCCCTTGAGTTCGATGCCGGGGAAGGTCTTGACGAGTTCGACGATCTCGCGGGCGACCTCAACGACCGTCTCGCCGCCGTACACCCCGGCGGTCGGGCCGGAGAGCATGGGTTCGAGCGCGCTGAGCGGCGTACCCTCGAACGCCTTGCGGGCGAGGGTGTTGCGAAGCACGGTCACTCGGATGTTCTTCTTCGCGAGACCGGAGCGGATCTTGTTCGCGTCGTTCGCGCTCACGCCGCGGATGCTCACCAGCAGCATCTCTTCGACGCCGTTGAGCCGGTCGCGGTAGTCGCGGATGATGATCTCTTTGACGGCTTTGGACATGGTCGTTCCCCTTGGGGGTCGTTCAGGCGGTCGGGACTGCCGAGGCGTACTGCACCTGGACGCCCGGGGTCATGGTGCCGCAGACGCTGATCTTCTTGACGTACGTCCCCTTCACCGAGGAGGGCTTCGCCTTCTCGATCGTGGCGACGAAGTGCTGCAGGTTCTCCAGCAGGTCGCTCTCCGGGAACGACATCTTGCCGATGATCGCGTGGACGTTCCCGCTCTTGTCCGTGCGGTACTCCACCTTGCCCGCGGCGAACTCCTTCACCGCGTCCACCACGTTCTTCGTCACCGTGCCGTTCTTGGGCGAGGGCATCAGCCCCTTCGGCCCGAGCACCCGGCCCAGTTTCGAGATCACGCGCATCATGTCCGGGCTGGCAACGGCCACGTCGAAGTCCATCCACCCGCCCTCGATCTCGGCGACCAGCTCCTCGCCGCCCGCCTTCGTCGCGCCGGCGGCCAGCGCGTCCTTCGTCACGTCCGCGGTGCAGAACGCGACCACGCGCTTGGTCTTGCCGATCCCCCGGGGCAGGCTCACCGAACCGCGCAGGTTCTGGTCCGCCTGCTTCACGTCCACGCCGAGGTGCATCACCACCTCGACCGTCTGGTCGAACTTCGGCGGCTTGAACTTCTTCAGCGCGGCGATCGCCTCCGGCATCGGCAGCGGCGACTGCGGGGCAAGAGGGGCGTTGGCGCGTGCTCGCTTGCTCAGTTTCGGCATGGCTCAGCCCTCCACCACGGTGACGCCCATCGAACGGGCCGTGCCCTCGACCACGCGCATCGCCGCCTCGACGCTCCCCGAGTTCAGGTCGGCCAGCTTCTCCTGCGCGATCTTCCGCACCTGCGACTTCGTGATCGTGCCCACCTTCTCCTTGTTGGGCACGCCCGAGCCTTTCTCGATCCCCGCGGCCTCCTTGATGAGCACCGAGGCCGGCGAGCTCTTGATCTCGAAGGTGAACGAGCGGTCGCTATAGACCGTCACGATGCACCCGACCAGTTTCCCGCCCAGTTTCGCGGTCGCCGCGTTGAACTGCTGGATGAACTGGCCCGGGTTGACGCCGTTCGCGCCCAAGACGGGGCCGAGAGGCGGCGCGGGCGTGGCCGACCCACCGGGGGCCATCAGCTTGAACGATTTGACGACTTCTTTCTTGGCCATCGGACTCCACCTCCCACCGGCCCCGGGCAAAGCCCGGC
>JAANMV010001394.1_pt1 | contig 26691 bp, 13 predicted proteins | sample 7279661 | NCBI WGS metagenome assembly JAANMV01 (sample SAMN14094540, study PRJNA606508) | bioreactor metagenome | isolation source: A lab-scale SPAN reactor treating ammonium-rich wastewater day 121 | place: Ireland: Galway | collected 2017-05-16
CGCTTGCTCCTCTCTGTGGCTGATCACCGGTTAGAGGAAGCGGCGCCCGATTCGATTCTTGTCAGTGTGAAGTACCTATGATGGCGATCACCACCAGCAACTCGATCAAGGTGAAACCTCGTGCTCGTTTCATCGTCCTTGCCTCTCTCCGCACTCAACCGACCCGCGACACGGCGCCTCGGGCGGGGTGCGATTCCTAGGGTCTCAATTCGCGCGCCGTACCACAAGGCAAACGCCGTCCCGAGCGCGACGGTCAGGAATCCGTTACTTGCGCAGGACGGCCGCCGACCAGTCCTCGGCGATCCGCAGCTCGGTGTAGGTCTTGCCGTCCTGCTTGACCAGCGGCGCCTTGAAGTCCGGCACCTCGACGCCCTGATCGTTGTAGACGTGAACCTCGTGGGTCGAGCCGTCGCCGAAACCGTACAGCCCGCTACGGTTGGTGATGATCCGGTCGGAGCCGATCACGTACCCGCCGCCCAGCTCCACCGGCGTGATGGGGTACATGTACTGCGTCAGGTGATGGTGGGTCGGGATCACCGTCAGGTCGTTGTACCAGTGGTAGAGGCAGCCGTAATCCAGCGCGTCGACCATCACCTGATAGGCGTCCTTCTCGCTCCGCTCGGTCAGGTGGTCGCCCAGCGCGATGGGCGAGTAGAGGTGGTTGCGGGTGCAGTTGGTGATGCTCCCGGTCTCGACGAAGCACATGAAGTCGAGCGCGGACATGGCCCTGGTGACCGGCGAGCCGTTGCCGATCAGCGGCCCCTTGGCCAGGATCCGTTTGGCCAGCGCCACCCGCCACGGCTCGGTCAGCAGCGTCACCGATGACTTGAGCCGCGCCACCTGGCCGGTCTGGGCGTCGATGTCGCCGCTGAGCCGGTCCCACGGCTCGCCGTAGTGGTACTTGTAGGCGCTGTACTCGTGCTCGTCCCAGTACACCCCCTCGGCGCCGATTTCGTCGAGGATGAGGTCCACGTTCTTGGCGATGGCCGGGCCGTAGGAGTTGTCGGCCAGCGGCAGGTAGAGCTTGTAGCGGTCCTGGCCGTAATCGCCCTGCTGGCCGTCGGGCAGCAGCAGCCGCGCGTCCTTGAACCGGTCCGGGCCATCCTCGGTGATGTCCAGGAAGCAGTGGAAGTAGACCATGTTGACCACCCCCGGCACCAACCGTCGCCGGCGCTCGAAGGACCGCTTGTAGAGCTCGAGGTCGACCTTCTGGAAGGCGGTGCCGTGAGCGGCGTAGCCGCCGAGGTAGGGGATCGAGGCGCAGACGTACTTCGCGTCCTTGTTGACGATGAAGTTGCGCGTCTGCTCGTCCGACCAGGGCTCGGTCAGCTTGGCGTTGGCGCGGAAGAAAGCGAACCCGCCGTCGAGCCTGAAGTTGGCCTCCATCAGCCGCCTGGTGGCGTTGAGGAAGGCCCAGTAGTCGCCGCCGACCGTGGGCACGATGGCCCACTCGGCGGTGTAGCTGGCCCCGGGCGGGAGCACCAGGTTGTTGTCGGCGATGCTGATCCCATCCTCCGCGCAGTAACTGCCGAGGTGGACCCGCATGGCGTCGCTGAGCGGCACCAGACCCACCCCCGCGGGGCCCATGGCGGCGTAGACGGTGGGGTTGTGCGGCTCCTGAACCGAGCCGACCTTGTTCGGCCGCTCCAGGCCGGACAGCCACACTCGATCGACGGCCCGCCGGACCTCGTGCCGCTGCATGATTCCCAGGTTCGCGGCGGTCTTGTTGGTGAACGTCTCGCGCACCACCACCGCCTCGGGCCGACGGTCGAGCTCCCGGCGGTAGTCGAAGAACGGGTTCGCGCCGGTGACCCAGCCCGGACCAGGCGTCGAGAACCGGCTGGCCACCGTGTAGCTCTCCCCGCCCACGGTGAGCTCGAGCTTGCCGTCGCCGGCGTCCTTGACGGTGTACTCCGTGCGGTGGCGCGCGGCCGGCTCGATGGTCGGGATGGGTCCCGTGGGCGCGGGGGCCTTGGCCTTGGGCGGCGGCGGCGGGAACTGGAATTGCAGGCGCACCTCGCCCAGGATCACCGGCCGCTCGACCGCCGCCTGGACATGCTCGAAGCGCAGCTCGTTCTCGCCCTCCTTCAGCAGTTCGCTGACGTTCAGCTCGAACTCGCAGGCCTTGAGGCCGTCGACCAGCGCGTAGTGCGGGTCGCGGTCGGCGGAAGTGAAGTCCGGCGCGTAGTAGACCGTCAGCGATTCGCCGGCGTAGAGGGAGTAGACCTGGCCGCCACGCGAGCCGGCCCGGGCGGGCTTGTTGAGCAACAGCTTGCCCGGCACCGGCTGGCCGTTGACGAACACCTTGAGCACCTGGGTGTGGCCCGCCACCTTGGTGTGCTCGATCCGGGCGTTGAAGGCCAGCACGGCCAGCCGCCCGGTCGGCGTGGCGGGAGCGGTGAACTTGAGAGACTGCGGTTTGGCGCGCTCGACCGTCAGCGTGTCGGTGATGGGCAGCCGCCGCGGCCGCGGTCTGGCCACGCCGTCGGTCCCGGCCAGCGCCGCCTCGTTGAGCCGGTCACGGCGGTGGTGCCAGTCGGCGGTCGAGCTGGTCATCATCGATTCCTGCCGGGCCTCGGTGGCATCGGTGTCGGAGATGGCCAGCTCGACCCGGAGCGGCGTGCCCGGGCTCACCTGCTCCAGGCCCATCTTCGGCCAGGGGATCAGGGCCTCGATGGTATAGCCGCCGGCGGTCCGCCTCGCGGCGGTGCGGATCCCTTCGGCAGAGGCGCCCCGCGGCCGGAAGACGAAGGCTTCCGGCGGGCAATCGGTCAGCTTGTCGCCGGTGCTCTTGAAGTTCCCGGGGCTGAAGGCGAACTGGTACTGCCCGTCGCCGAACTCCTTGCGCGCCGGCTCCAGATCGGGCAGGGCGTCGACGTACAACTCGAGGTGATCGCCCTTCCAGATGGAGTCGCCCTTCTGCGACTGCTCCACCACGTCGTCGATCACCTCGGCGCCGAGGTACAGCCCATCGCCGCGCCAGCTCAGCCAAGCCGTGCCGCTCAAGTCCTTCGGCCCGGCCCACGCCCCGCGGCCGTGGATGACCTGCTCGGCGGCCCGGTACTCGATCACGTTCGGCACCTGCGCCCAGTCGGCCAAATCGCCATCGATGGCGAAGGGCGGATCGGCCTTCAGCGGGATTCCTCGCACCACCTCATCGGCGAACGCGGCCGAGTACAACACGACGGGCAGCAGGGCGATCAGACCAAGCGGCAGGCGAGGCATGGCGACTCTCCTTGAGGTGGATCGGTTGCGCCGACGAACTCGATTCCCTCCCGCGCTACGCCCCCAACCGCGCCTTCAGCTCCTGCCGCGCGCGGGCGATCAGCTCGGCTTCCTTGTCGAGGATCTTGTGGCACCAGTCGAGCACGTCGTCCAGTTCCTGGGGATGGGCGATGACCACGCCCATATAGTCGCCGAAGACCTGGTCGCCGGGCTGGACCGCCACCCCGGCGCATTGGATGGGAATGCCCACCTCGCCGAGCTTGTCGCCGGTCCCGGCGGCCGGCGTGATGCCGGCGGCGAACAGCGCGAAGCCCGATTCCTTGACCCCGTCGATGTCCCGCACGGCGCCGTCGATGACCGCCCCGGCAAGGCCCTTGGCCACCGCCATCCAGCTCATTACCTCGCCCCACAGCACGGCCTCGGTGTATCCCCCGCCGTCGACCACCACCACCTCCCCCGGCGCCGCCTCGGCGATGGCCTTGCCCGTGGCGTACGTTCCGCCGGGGTAGGCGTGGACGGTGAACGCCGGGCCGCACACCCGCATCGCCGGATCGACCGGCTTGATCCGAGAGCGCAGCGTGCGGTTCTTGTGGCCCATCCTGAACAGCGCGTCGCTGATGGTCGCGCTGGACATCTCGGCCAGGGCGGTGATGGTCGGCGTTGACATGGTCGTCTCCTATCGTCGCCGCGCGGCGAGCAGCTCGCGGTACAGGGCAGCGATGTCGGCGGCCAGGCGGTCGACGCTGAAGCGGGTCAGGAACTCGGCCTGTGCCGTCCGGCCACGGCGGTCGGTCTCCGCTGGATCCGCCAGCGCCGCGAGGATCGCCTCGGCCACAGCCTCCGGGTCGCCGTCGGGGACCAGCCAGCCGGTCTCGCCGTCGCGGACCACGTCCGGCACGCCGCCAACCGCGGTGCTGACCGTCGGCACCCCGGCGGCGCCGGCCTCGATCGAGGCCATCGGCGTGCCCTCGTTGGCCGAGGTCAGCACCAGCAGATTCAGGTCGGCCAGAAGCGGCGCGGGGTCCTGTTGCCAGCCCAGGAAATGGATGCCGCCGGCCTCGCCCAACTCGGCCACCTTCGCCTCTATGGCCCCGCGCAGCTCGCCGTCGCCGAGGATCACGAACCGCGCGTCCGGACGCTCGGCCCGGACGCGATGCGCGGCGGCGACGAAGATGTCGGGCTGCTTGATCGGCACCAGTCGGCCGCAGAAGCCGACCAGCGGTGTCTCGGCGCTCAGCCCGAGCCGGTCGCGGATGGCGCCGCCGAAGCGTGGGGCGGCGGCGTAGCGCTGCAGCTCCAGTCCCAACTCCATCACCCGCAGCTTGTCCGGGCCCGTCACGCGCAGCTTCAAGAGCTCCTGGCGATTGAGCGCGCTGACGGTCAAGATGCACGTGCTCAGATGGGCGCAGACCTGTTCCAGAAGCCGGAACATGGCGGTCTTCAGCGGCCCGTAGTAACCGCGCAGGACGTGGCCGTGGAAGGTGTGCACGACCACCGGCACCCCCGCCAGCCGCGCTGCCACCCGACCGACGAAGCCGGCCTTGGCGGTGTGGGTATCGACGATGTCCGGCCGCTCGCGGCGGAACAGCCGGTAGAGCGACCACAGCGCCCTGAGGTCGTCGAGCGGCGAGAGCTCGCGCGACATCGCCTCGACGTACAGCGGGTGAACGCCCAGCGACTCGGCGTAGTACGCCATGTCGCCCTCGGTCTCCGGCACCCGCCCGGCGATCAACAGGCTGGAGAACTCCGGCGGACCCAGCCGCTGGGTCAGCAGCGCCACGTGCTGCGCCGGTCCGCCGACGTTCAGACGCGCGATCACGCGGGCGACTTTGATCGGTCTGGCGGTGTCGTCGTCAGGCAACGCGCCACAACTCCTATCCGAAACGTTCCCTCACCCGGCCGGACAGTGTACCACCGCCGGCCGGTCTAACGCCCAAGCCGGTACAGCAACGCGCCCACCGGCGGCGCGGACCGCAGCACCGGCGCGAACGGCGGCTGGCGCAAGGCCGGAGGCTCCGGCGGGACGAGGTCGGCCTCCAGGGAGTAGAGCAGCAAGTAGTTCGGCCGGTAGACGAACACCTTGTCGCGGATACGGGCGATCTCCGGCGCGTCGGGGCCGGCCTCCGGCGGCAGCGGCGGGGCCAGGCGGAAGTGCCGGGTCGAGTGCAGGCCGACGGGCGAGGGGAACTGGGTGACGATCACCGCCTCCGGCTCCGTGGCCTGATCGATCAGCCGGCCCAGGGCGACCAGGTCGGTGTGCTCGGCCGAGGGCGGGCGGAGCAGGAGCGCCGCGTCCCGGACGGCGAAGCCGGCGATGGTCAGGACCCACAGGGCCGCCGCCAGCCGCCCGCGCCACGGCCGCTCGAGCACGTCGTGCAGCGCGACCAGGCCGTAGGGCACCAGGATCAGGCAGAAGCGCGTGTAGTAGAACGGCCAGACCAGCAGCATCGCCGCCAGCGGCACTGCCAGCCATAGCGCCGGGTCCGCCCACCGCCGCCGGCTGATCGCCCCGGCCAGCACCGTCAGGGAGACCAGCAGCCCGCCCAGGCCCGGCAGCCAGGGCATGCCCAGCCGGCCGCACAACCCCTGCACCTGCCGCCCGAAGAACGGCAGCAGCGTCTGCGGGAACAGTTCGCGGGCGTAGACCCACACGGCATACAGCGGCAGCGGCCACCCCGCCGGCGCCTCGGGCGGACGGTAGCCGATGTCGGTCTGGTACCCGGCCCCGAGCCAGGCGCCGGTGAGCCGGTGCTGGACTGCCAGCCAGGGCAGCGTCAGCAGTCCCGCCACCGCCACGGCGATCAGTGCCTCGCGCCGCCGACCGCGCCACCACAGCCAGGCGCCGGCCGCCGCCGTGACCAGCAGCCCGGTCGGCCGGATCCAGTTCGACCAGGCCAGCACCACCGCCAACAGCAGCGTCAGACCGATCGGCCGCTCGCGCTCCGGCAGCCGGTCCAGACAGACCACCGCCGCCAGCATCAAACACAGCGACGGCGCCTCGGTCATGACGATCCCGGCGAAGTTGACCACCAGGCTGTTGAGCGCGAAGGCGGCGGTCAGGACCCACGGCCATGGCCCGTCGAAGCGACGGGCGAAGACCACGAACGCCAGCACCACCGAGGCGACGCTGAACGCCCAGGGGATCCACCGCGCCGCCGCCAGCCGCCCGCAACTCAGCTTCAACGACAGCGCCACCAGCGCCGGCAGGCCGGCCGAGTAACGCGGCTCGGGCTGGTGCAGCGGGTCCTCGTACCGCGTGAAGCCCCACCCGGCGGCCAACGACTTGCCAACACTCAAGTGGATCGCGTCGTCGTTGTGCTGGCCCAGTTGCAGTCCGCCCAGGTTGGCGGCGTAAAGGGCGCCCGCGAGGACAGCCAGGACCAGCCCCGCGGTCGGCCGGCCCCGCGGGCGCCGCTCGGCCATGGCTACTCCGCCAGCCAGCCGCGGGTGTAACCGTAGTTGCGCGCCCCGCTGACCGCCGCGTCATCACCGGCGGGCGTCTCCAGCACGTACCAGCCGTCGTAGGCGATGTCGTCCAGGGCGGCGCGGCAGTCGGCCCAGGGCACCTTGCCGTCACCCAGGTGGCTCTGGTCGGTGTCCTTCACGTGGACCATCCCGACCCGGTCGCCGAGCTGCCGGATCTCCGTCGGCGAGTGGTACCCCAGGTTGGTGGTGTTGGCGGTGTCGTAGTAGACCGTGAACGCCTCGTGGTCCACTCCGTCGAGCACCCGGTCCAGATGATCGGCGCTGAAGGTGGTCTCCAGAGCGAGGATCACGCCGGCGTCGCCGGCCGCCTCGGCCAGCGGCTTGAAGCCGTCGACCAACGCCTGCCACTTGGCGTCGGGCCACTCGTCCATGTCCTTGGGGAACATCGGCACCAGGATCCCGCCGGCGCCGACCGGCCCGCAGCGCTCGACGCACTCCAGAATGAGCTGGTGTCCCAGCGCCCGCTTGGCCGGGTCATCGACCACGGGATGGCACGAGGCGAAGTACCCCGGCGAGAGCGACGAGACCACCACCCCGGCCGCCCGGGCCGCCTGGTTGACGCGGTCGAACCCGCCGTCCTGCCACAAGACGTTGTCGGCGGTCTGCTCGCCGATGCAGATCTCGACCCCGTCGAACCCGAGCCGGCCGGCCAGAGCCATGGCCTCGACCGCGGGCTGACGCAGACAACCGTCCCTGATACCGATGCGCACCACCGTTCTCCTTGAGCGCGACCGCCGGGAGTTAGGCCGCCTCCGACCGGAATCCTCCGGCCGGAGGCGGTGCTGGCAGTAGAGCGAGGAGAGCGGGCCTGTAAGCCGGTTTCTGTCGTGGACGGTCATCTCTCTGGGACGGCCGTTGCCGACCGCCTCAAGCACCCTACCCGTGGGATCGGCGGGCCACCTCATCTCCCACTGTTTGGGCTTGCTCCGGGCGGGGTTTGCCGAGCACGGCCGGTCACCCGGCCGCCTGGTGGGCTCTTGCCCCACCGTTTCACCCTTACCCCGGAAACCGGGGCGGTTTGTTTTCTGTGGCACTGTCCGTCAGGTCGCCCTGCCTGGACGTTATCCAGCGCCCTGCCCTATGGAGACCGGACTTTCCTCGCTCGGTCACCCGAGCGCGACCGCCCGGCCCGCTCTCGGGCCCATGATACCACCGTGTCCACTGCGCGCCGCCACGGCGAATCACCGATGCGCAGGATACGGCAGGATACGGCAGGAGAGGCGTCAGGCCGCCGCGCCGCGCAGCGACGGCCACGACATGGTGCGCGACCAGGCCGGCGACTGAGCCCTCTTCGCCCCACTGCAGAGCCTGAACGCACCTCCAGATGCCAAGCCAAAGAAGCTCCGTCCCCAGCGAGGACGAACTGCCACCAGTTGCGGCAGCCGCCTGGACACCCCGCGAAAACGTCGCGAATCCAGCCGTTTTCCTGCTCATCCGTGACCAAAATCGGCCTGTCTGAGATCAGAATAGGGGGGTCTGAGATCACCATCAGCCCGCGCAATCACGCTCCTGGAGCCAGTTTCTGTGTGCCTCAAATGGCATTTCTGATCGATTCGGACTCAACTCGCGCGGAACGCGGCCAAGCTCGAGTGCTCCTCCCGGCAGAACTTGCCGACGGCCGCCCATCCGCGCGTACCTCAATAGAGATCAGGCCATCGGCTCGGGCTACGGATACTGAGTCTTTGTTGCGGCACGTCCTCGCCGCCCCGGAGCGCCTCTTCCGGCGCTGCGCGCCACCTTCCCCAGCGGGGCAGGGGTTGGCTGACTGCGGACCCGCGACCCTTCCTTGTATGGTTCCGCAGACACAAAGAGAACGGGCGATCCAGGAAACAGCCGGAACCCTTCCAGCCGCCGGTAGGACGGCCAAGAGGAGAAAGCTGCGCTGGATCGGCCCACCATCGATGAGGGATCCGTCGGCGGCGACCGACCATGGACCGCAAGGGTATGGAGGGCCTGGGAGGATGATCATGACCCCGCTGTTGGGTATCGACGTGTCGAAGGACAGCCTGTCGTGCGCGCTGTTGGGCGATGGGCTGAAGTGGCTGTGGAAGGGCGCGGTGGCAGGTGGAGCTGGCGTTCAAGCGGTTGAAGAGCCTCTTGCAGGTGTCGAAGTTGCGGGCCACGAGCGAGGAGCGGGCACGCCTCTGGCTGCTGGGCAAGATGCTGTACGCGTTGCTCCTGCACGCCTGCCTGGATCGCGCCGTGGCGTTTTCCCCCTGGGGGTACCCTTTGCCGCGGGGTACCGGTGGAACTGCCAAGTCACTGCGTGCAGGCGTGAGCGCTGACGCAGTTGTCGCACTTGGCGATGGCGGCGGCGCTGCCGGGTTTGACGCTGGCGCGGCTGCTGGAGTGGCTGTGCAAACCGAGCACGGTGGTGGGCGAGAGGCACCGCCGCGAACGCCCGCCGCAGATGGTGGTGCTATGGCCCGTTCCGGAGGGGCAAAATGACCAAAGCTAACGCCTATGATATGCTGTCCCCGTATCTGCCGAGCGTCTCAGGCTCCAAAGGAGTTGGCGATGGCGGAGAAGCATGGCGAGGCGGTGGCGGTCACCAGCGGTGGGCCGCACTATTTCGGGTACTACGACATCCAGCCGTTCAACGGGCGGCAGACGCACCTGTTGGTGCTCACGCCTCCGTTCCAGGACCGGGAACCTGCCCCGGATGACGTGTGCGAGATCGGGTTGGTCGAGCTGGCCACCAGGAAGTACGAACGGCTGACCGAGACCCGGGCGTGGAACTTCCAGCAGGGGTGCTTCATCCACTGGCATCCCCAGGCGCCGGACGACCGGATCCTCTACAACGACCGAATCGGCGACCGGTTCGTGTGCTGTGACCTGAACATCCAGACCGGCGCCAGGCGGGTGCTGCCGCGGCCGGTCTCGGCCATCGATCGGACCGGTCAGCGGGCTACCAGCCTCAGTTTCGCGCGGCTGGCGGTGACCCGGCCGGGGTACGGCTACGTCGGCCTGCCCGATGCCTGGGGCGACGACCCCGCGCCCGAGCAGGAGGGCGTGTGGGTCATGGACCTGGCGACCGGCGACCACCTCCTGGCGGTCTCGCTGGCGCAGTTGGCCGAGTTGTACCCGGACCGCGAGGCGGTCGAGGGGCAGATGTCCTGGTTCAACCACAACGTGATCAGCGACGACGGCCGGCGGTTCATCTTCCTGCACCGCTTCCGGCCGAACGTCACGCCGCCGCCGCGGTCCTGGACCACGGGCCTGTTCACCGCCGACATGGCCGACGGCGGGAACCTGCGCCACGTCACCGGCTACGGGTTGGTGTCGCACTTCGACTGGTATCGGAGCGAGGCCGTGCTGGTCTTCGCCAACCATGGCGGCGGCGACCAGAACCGGTTCTGGCTGGTCCCCGACGGCGAGGGCGAGGCGAGCACGGTGGCCGAGGACGAGTGGCAAACGGACGGTCACTGCTCCTACAGCTCCGACTACCGGTGGATCCTCAACGACACCTACCCGATGGGCGAGCGGCGGGAGCAGAGCCTGCGGCTGCACTGCCCGGAGGACGGCCGCCACGTTCCGCTCGGCGCCTACGCGCACCTGGGTCCGCGCGACCCGGTGGCCATCCGCTGCGACCTGCACCCGCGCTTCAGCCGTGACGACACTCTGGTCTGCTTCGACTCCACCCACGAGGGTGTGCGTCAGGTCTACGTCATGGAGGTCGGCGAGATCACCAAGAGCTGAGGCGGCCGGCGGAGGAACAGTCATGGCGATGCTGCTGATGGCGTGGTGCGCGGTGTCCGGGACGGTGGCGCCCGAGGCCGACGGCCCGCACCTGATCTCGGTCAGCTTCTCGGTCCCGCCGCTCGAGCAGTGGACCGACGAGGTCTGCCGGGCCGCCGCGGCGACGCCGTACGAAGCCTTCGGGGTGCGCCTCCACGGCGCCTACGACGTCGGCGCCGCGCCGACGGTCGAGCAGTTCGCTGAGCCGGTCGAGCGCGTTCGCTCGCTGGCGCCCGGCAAGGTCTGGCCGTGGGTGTTCCTCAACCGGATGATCGCCCGCTCGGCCACCGGTGGGCACCGCAGCGCGCCGAACGCCGAGCGCGAGGCCGAGAAGGCCTTCGCCGGGATGGATCTGGACGGCAGCGGCGGCGCGCTGGGGCGGTTTCTGGAGATCTGGCGGACCAGCCTCAAACTGGCCCGCCGGCTCGGCGCCAAGGGGATCGTCTTCGACGCCGAGGCGTACAGCGACTACGGCGTCAACGAGATGGCGCGCCTGGCGGGGATGCGCGGGATCAGCGTCGCCGAGGCCCGGCGCCAGCTCGGTCAGGTCGGGGCCAAGATGGCCGACATCTGCGGCGAGGAGTTCCCTGAGGTCGTGATCCTGTCGCTGTTCACGCAGTTCGAGCGCGGCACGGGGCTGGCGACCATGGCCCAGACCCTGTTCGACGGCCTGCTGCGGCGGGCGATCGCGCAGAACCTGCCGCTGGAGCTGGTCGACGGCGGGGAGACCGTCGGCTACTGCATGCTGAACCTGGCCCATCTCAAGCGCCAGCACGACGCTCGGGCCTGGCGGCTGCGCGCGGCGGTCGAGCGGTACCAGGGCCGCCTGGTCCTCGGCGCGACCCTGGCGCCCTGGGCCGAGGCCGGGCAGCGGACCGGGTTCCTGGCCGACTGGGCCTCGTGCAGGAACAGCGAATTGAAGACCATCCTCGACTTCGAGCCGCTGTTCGTCGAGCTCCTCCGGCGGTACCGCTACCTGTGGATCTACGGCGCCGGCGCCGCGCCCTACAACCCGCTCAAGGCCGAGCACCAACAGGTCTACGACCCGGTTCTGGCCCGCTCGCTGGAACAGGCGCGCCGGCTCGAGCCCACGCCGGCCGGCGCGTTCGCGCTGCCGCGGCTCGACGACCTGCGCCCGGTGACCGACGACCTGGTCGGGGACGGCGCCGGCTGGACCGCCAGCGGCGGTCCGGAGGCGTCGCTGGAGCCGCCGACCGCCGAGCAGCCGTTCGTCCGATTCATCGTCCAGGTGGATCACCATGCCGGAAGCGAGCAGTATCCCAAGGGATGGTTGTTCCTACAACGAAAAGTGGTCGACCAGGACTTGAGGCAGGCGGTGGCGGTGTCGTTCGACCTCCGCTGTCATCAGGAAGGCATGCTCCGCGTGGGCCTGCCCACCGCCGACAACGGCGAAGCGGCCTGGGACGATCTCTACCCGGAGAAGGTCGGTGAGTGGCGGACCGAGCTCCGCCCGGTCCGGCTGCTGACGGTCACCGACGGGCCGGTGACGATGGTTCGCTTCTACGTCGCCGAAGCGTGGTACCCCGACCGGCAGCGCCTGGTCTTCGATGTGCGCAACGTGCGCTTTCTGGCCGCCAGACTGCCATAGGGCAGACGGTCCGCGGAGGACGTGCTTGCGACGGTACTGGGTTCTGGGACTCGTCCTGCTGGCCCTGTTCTGGCTGGTGCTGGCGCACCGGGTCGAGGCCCGGCACGTGCTGGACGCGTTCCGGCAGGGAAGCCCGGACTGGCTGCTGGTCGCGGCGCTGCTGCAGGGCGTGTTCTACCTCTGGTACACCGGCGTCTACCACCTCGCCTTCCGCCTGGTCGGCGTGGACAGCCGACTGCTCCGCCTGGTGCCGGTGGTCTTCGCGTCGTTCGCGCTGAACGTGGTGGTGACCGGCTCCGGCGCGGTGCTGTTCGTCAACGACGCGGTCCGGCGCGGCCAGTCCGGCGCCCGGGCGGCGGGCGCGGTGATCCTGGTCCGGGCGGCCGACTTCGCCACCTTCGCGGTGGTGCTGCTGGCCGCCTTCGCGTTCCTCTACAGCCACCACGAGCTGCACTCCTACGAGTTGGTGGCCGGCGGCGGACTGGTGCTGGTGATCGCCGGCTGGGGCGGGCTGTTGGTGCTGGGTCTGGTCCGCCCGGGCGCCTTGCGCCGGGTGCTCGAAGTCTTGCAGCGTCTGGCCGGCTGGGGGGCCGCGCGGCTGCGCCGCCCGTCGCCCCTGGCCGCCGACTGGGCCGAGCACAGCACCCACGAATTTGCGGAAGCGGCGGCCTTGTGCTCGGCGCAGCCGGGCCGGCTGGCCGGCGTGCTGCTCACCGCGCTGGTCGCCCACGGGGTCGATCTGCTCAGTCTGGCGGCCCTGTTCCGCGCCTTCGCGCAGCCTATCGGCGCCGGCGAGCTGGTGGCCGGCTTCGCTGTCGGCATCCTGTTCTGGATCGTCGCCGTCACGCCGCAGGGGATCGGCGTGGTGGAAGGCGCGATGGCGTTGCTGTACACCTCGGCGGGCGTCCCGGCGGCCACCGCCACGGCGGTGGCGCTGGCCTTCCGCGGTCTGACCTTCTGGCTGCCGATGCTGCTCGGCTTCCTGTGGTTGCCGCGCCTGCTGGTGCCGGCCGCGCCGCCGGCCGGGCCGGAGTTCGAGCCGGCGCACTGGCTAAGGGCCCGGCGCCGGCACTGGCGGGTCGCCTGGCCGGTGATCTTGGCCGCCGGCTGGGCCGCCCTGATGGGGGTGGTCAACGTGGCCTCCGCGGTGACTCCCTCCCTGTCGTCACGGCTGGCCGTGCTCGACCAGGTCTTCCCCGTCCACGTCCGCCGCGGCGGGCACCTCACCGCGGCCCTGGCCGGGTTCGCGCTGCTGCTCCTGTCGACCGGCCTGCTACGGCGCAAGAAGGCTGCCTGGGCCGGCGCCGTGGTGGTCTTGATCGTGTCGGTCTTCAGCCACCTGATCAAGGGCCTGGACTACGAAGAGACCCTGGCCGCCGCGGTGCTGCTGCTCTACCTGGTCCTCTTCCGCAGCCACTTCACCGCCCGCTCCGATCGGGCCTCCGTCCGGCAGGGCGCGCAGGTCCTGCTCGGCGCGTTCGGCTTCACCCTCCTCTACGGCGTGGTAGGTTTCTATCTGCTGGACCACCACTTCAAGGTCGACTTCGGCTTCCGGGCCGCGGTGCGCCAGACGGTGGTCATGCTCACCGAGTTCTACGACCCCGGCCTGGAGCCCATCACCGGCTTCGGGCGCTGGTTCGCGCGGTCCATCTACCTGGTCGGCGCCTCGACCGGCGGGTACGCGCTGCTGATGCTGCTGCGGCCGGTGCTGTTCCGCGGCCCCGCCACCGCCGCCGAACGCGGGCGGGCGACTGCCATCGTTGCCGCTCACGGTCGCTCCGGGCTGGCGCGGTTCACGCTGTTCGACGACAAGGCCTACTGGTTCAGCGGCGGCGGCAGCGTGATCGCCTACGTGGTCAAGGGCCGCATCGCCCTGGTGCTGGCCGACCCCATCGGGCCGGCCGAGGACATCCCGGCCGCCATCACCGCGTTCCGCGACCACTGCGCCCGCAACGACTGGGCTCCGGCGTTCTATGAAACCGGACCCGACCACCTCGAAGCCTACCTGGCGGCGGGCCTGAGCCCGCTGTGCATCGGTCACGACGCCGTGGTCGACCTGCCGCGGTTCACGCTCGAAGGGAAGGCCGGCAAGAACCTCCGCACGCCGCTCAACCGATTGACCAAGACCGGTCACACGGCGCGGATGAACGAGCCGCCGATAGACCAGGAGTTGCTGGACGAGCTGCGCGACGTCAGCGACGAGTGGCTGACCTCCAAGCATGGCAACGAGAAGCATTTCGCGCTGGGTTGGTTCGATGACGAGTACCTGTGCGGCTCGCGAGTGATGACCGTCCACGGACCCGAGGGTGAGATTACGGCGTTCGCCAACGTCGTGCCCGAGTACCAGTTGACCGGGCTGACCGTCGACCTCATGCGCCACCGAGCCGCGCTGGAGCCCGGGACGATGGACTTCCTGTTCGTGTCCCTGCTCCAGTGGAGCAAGGAGCACGGATACGACACCTTCAACCTCGGCCTGAGCTCGCTGAGCGGCGTGGGTGAACGGTCGAGCGACCCGGCGATCGAGCGCGCGCTGCACGTGATCTACGAGCACGTCGACCGGTACTACAACTTCAAGGGCCTGCACCAGTTCAAGAGCAAGTTCCACCCGCGCTGGGAGCCGCGCTACCTGGTCCACCCCGGCCTGGCCCGGCTGCCCGCGGTGTGGACGGCCATCATGCGGGCAAACGGCGGCGACGACTTCCTCTCGGGCTACCTGAGACGCTGACTGCTCGGCCGCGGTCTGGCCAGCCGCGGCGGTGGAATCCGGGTGTAGAATGCCGGCCGGACCGCCGGCCTGCTCCCGGTCCATCGGAGTCTGGCTTGAACCTTCGCGGCCTGTGGCGATTGCTGGTCGGCCGGCCGTTGCCCACCAGCCGCATGGCGCACGAGCGGCTGACCAACGCCAAGGCGCTGGCGGTGTTCTCGTCGGATGCCTTGTCGTCCAGCGCCTACGCGACCGAAGAAGTGCTCCGCGTCCTGGTCCTGGCCGGCGGCGCCGGGCTAGCGCTGACGCTGCCCATCTCCGCGACCATCGTCTGCCTGCTGGCGATCGTCGCCATGTCGTACTTCCAGACCATCCACGCCTACCCCAACGGCGGCGGCGCGTACATCGTCTCGAAAGACAACCTGGGTCCCGGCCCGGCGCTGGTAGCCGCTTCGGCGCTGCTGATCGACTACGTGCTGACGGTCGCGGTGAGCATCTCGGCGGGCGTGGCGGCCATCACCTCGGCCGTGCCGTTGCTCCATGAGCACCGGCTGGCCTTGGCCCTGGCCTTCGTCGCCTTCATCACCGTGATGAACCTCCGCGGGGTGCGGGAATCCGGCACCGTCTTCGCCATCCCGACCTATCTGTTCTTGTTCTCGTTCGGCGGGATGATCGCCTGGGGGATGGTCCGCCTGATGGTCGGGCACTTCCCCGCGGTGCACACCGTCGCGGCGCCGCCCGCGACCCACGCGTTGACCTTGCTGCTGGTCATGCGCGCCTTTTCGTCGGGCTGCGCGGCGCTGACCGGGGTCGAGGCGGTGAGCAACGGCATCCCGGCGTTCCGCCCGCCGGAAAGCCGCAACGCGCGGATCGTCATGGTCACCATGGCCGTGCTGCTCAGTGCCCTGTTCTTCTCGGTCAGCGTCCTGGCGCGCCACCTGGCGATCCTGCCGGTGGCCGAGGAGACCGTGGTCTCCCAGGCGGCGCGGCGGATCCTCGGCACCTCGCCGGCCTACTACCTGGTCCAGGTCTCGACCACCTTGATCCTCATCCTCGCCGCCAACACGGCCTTCGCCGACTTCCCCCGGCTGGCGGCCCTGGTCGGTCGCGACGGGTACCTCCCCCGACAGCTCGCCAACTTGGGCGACCGGCTGGTGTTCAGCAACGGGATCGCCCTCCTCGGCGGCACCGCGGCGGTCATCCTGACCTTGTTCCACGCCGAGACGCACAGCCTGATCCCGCTCTATATGGTCGGGGTGTTCATCTCGTTCACCCTCTCGCAGGCCGGCATGGTCCGCCACTGGCGCCGGGTCCGCGAGCGCGGATGGCGGGTCTATCAGGTGATCAACGGTTTCGGGGCCGTGGCCACCGCGGTGGTCGGGCTGGTGGTCGGCATCGCCAAGTTTGGCGAGGGCGCGTGGATCACCCTGCTGGTGATCACCGCCCTGGGTCTGTGGATGCGGGGCGTCCGCCGGCACTACGACTCGGTGGCCGACCAGCTCCGCCTGACGGTGGCGCCGACGCTGATCAAGCGCTTCCCGCGCCACCGCATCATCCTGCCGGTCCAATCGGTTCACAACGGCGTGCTCAACGCCCTGCGCTACGCCCTGACCCTGGGCGACGACGTGGTCGGCCTGCACATCGAGATCCACGAGGGGTCGGGCAAGAAGCTGCAGGCCGATTGGGAGAAGTGGGCGGGCGAGGTCCCCCTGGTCATCCTGCCGTCGCCACTGCGCACCGTGATCTGGCCACTGGTGCGGTACACCGAGCGGCAGTTCGCCCTGACCGGCGAGGGAGATCTGGTGGTCACCCTGATCGTGCCCGAGTTCGTCCCGCGACGCGCCTGGCACCACTTCCTGCACAACCAGACGGCGCTGATGTTGCGCCTGGCCTTCACCCATCTCCCCCGCGCCAGGCGCCACGTTCAGGTCATCGCCGCGGTGCCGTTCTACCTCCAGGAGTAGCCGCGGTCAGCTCCGCAACTCCTGCTTCAGCACCGCGATCAATCGCTCGATGTCCGCGGCGGTGTTGTAGCCGTGGATGGCCACCCGCAGCCGGCCGGCGTGGCACATGACGTGGATGTCCGCCGCGTGCAGCGCCGCGTGCAGTCGTTCGGTGTCCTCATGCCGGAAGGCCAGAATGCCGGCCAGCGCGTCGGGCTCATCGGGCGTCAAGAGCTCCACCGGCAGGCGCTTCAGCTCGTCCAGACAGTGCCGCACCAGCGGGTCGGCGTGCGCCGCGATGGCTCGAACGCCGACCGAGTCGAGGTAGCCCAACCCGGCGCCGACGGCGTAGACCGCCGGGTAGTTGGGCATGCCGACCATGAAGCTGTCGGCGCCCGGCCTGCTCACGGCCCGGTCGAACCGCTCGGCGCCGAACGCATCCTGGAGGTTGAACCACCCGCCGGCGGGGACGGTCCAGGCTTCGGCCCGGTCGGCCGGCACCCCGACGATCCCGCCGCCGTGGGAGGCCAGGATCCATTTGTGGGTCGAGCTGACCAGCAGATCGGCGCCGGTCAGGTCCAGCTCGAGCCGCCCCAATGCCTGGGTCACGTCGACCGCCAGCAGGCCGGGCGAGCGTCTTCGCAGCGCCTCGGCCACCGGCGCCAGGGCCAGCTTGAAGCCGTTGTAGAAGCTGACCAGCGAGACGGTCAGCAGCCGCGTGCGCGGCGACAGGAGGGGGATTAGATCGTCTACCCGCAGTCCGCCGTCGCGGGCGCGCCAGACCTTGACCGTGGCTGGGGAATCGGCCTGGAGCCAGGGCGTGGCCCCGGCCGGGAAGTCGAGCTCGTTGACGATCACCTCGTCGCCGTCGCGCAGGCGCAGCGCCAGGGCGGCCAGGTTGTAGGCCTCCGACGAGCAGGAGCAGAGGCCGATGTCCTCCGCCCGCAGACCCAGGAACGCCGCCGCCCGCCCCCGCGTCTCGCGCCATCGCTCCTCGTGCGGCAGACGGCCGTCCATGCCGAGCAACTTGTCCCGGCCGTAGTCGGCCAGGGCGTCCAGCACGCAGGCCGGCGGGATGCCCTCGGCGGCGGTGTTCAGGTAGGCCCGCGAGGCCAGGCTGGGGAAGTCGCGGGCGCGGGACTCGGCGGTCAGCATTCAGCCCTCCGGATTCGGTTCGGCGCGCATCAGGGTCAGGTAGGTTTCCACGGCGGCGTCGAGCTGGTCAATGGCCAGCCACTCGTCGACGGTGTGCGCCTGGGCCAGATCGCCGGGACCCAGGACCACGGCGGGAATGCCGGCGGTCGAAAAGGTGCTGGCGTCCGAGCCGTACGGCACGCCGGACGGCTCGGCGCCGCCCAGGGCGGCCAGCAGCCAGGGCACGAAGCTCCCGCCGCTGGCCGGGTCGAGCGCCGGGTCGCTGAGCGTCGTCTCCGCCTGGCGGACGTCGATCTCCGGGTCGTCGCGCCTCAGTTCGCCGAGCACCGCCTCGACCGCCGGCAGCACCTCCGCCTCCGACTCGCCGGGGACCAGGCGCCGGTCCAGCTCGATCTCGCAGCGGTCCGGGACGATGTTGATCAACGTCCCGCCGCGGATCAGGTTGATGCTGCACTGCGCTCGGCCGGTCAGCGGGTGGCGCGCGTCGAGGAAGGGAATGTACCGGCTCTCCAGCACCTGCACCACGCGGATCATGTCGCTGATGGCCGAGCGGCCGAGAGACGGGTCGGACGAGTGAGCGGCCCGGCCGTGGGTGCGGATGATCCAGCGCACCACGCCGTTGTGGGCGGTCACCGGCCGGTTGCCGGTCGGCTCGCCGACGACGGCGCCGGCGATGGGCCAGCCGAGGGCCGGGAGCTGGTCGTCCACCAAAGCCTTGACCCCGGCCTTGGCGCACTCCTCGTCGAGGGTGAAGGCGATGGCCACGTTGCGCCGGCCGGGCTCCTCGGCATACCGCTTCAGCGCCCAGAGCATGGCCGCGCCGGAGCCCTTGGTGTCGCACGCGCCGCGGCCGTAGACCCGTCCCTGGCGGACTTCGCCGCCGAACGGAGCGATGGTCATGTCCGCCGTGCCGACGGTGTCCAGGTGACTTTCGAACATCAGCCACGGCGCGCCGGGGACGGCTGCGTGGTGGACCAGCAGGTTGAACCCCCGCCCGGCCACGGGCAGCCGCGTGGTGCCCAGTCCCCAGCCGCCGGCCAGCGCCTCCAGGTACTCGGCCAGCGGCCGCTCGGCCTCGGCCCGGCCGCTGATGCTGGCGTTGACCGTGTCCACCGAGATCATCGACCGCAGCAGCGCCAGGACGGTGTCCGGAGTCATCGCTGGACCTCGACCCGCGCCTCGGCGACGGCGCCGGAGAGGACGTCGGTGGCGCGCACGAGCCACGCTCCCGCGGGATCGTTCAGCGCCGGGACGAACTGGCCCTGAGCCGGCGGCCCGGCGAGCAGCACGTTCCGGCAGTACCACGGCCGCTCGACGCCGTCGGGTCCGATCACCTGCACCCGCGCCACGGTCGTGGCGCCGCCGCCGGTCACTTGCCACGAGACCGCGCCGGGCGCGGCCGTGGCGGTGACCCCGGGCGCGGCCGGGGCGGTCGGCGAGAGAACCAGCACCGCCGGGCTGCGCTCCTGGGTGATCGTGAAGCTGGTGCCCGACCCGACCTCCCGGTGCCGCCGGGCGTCGTACAGCCGGACCGGAGTCGGCCAGGCGACCTTCAACTCGCCGTGTCCAAAGACCACCAGCACATCGGCCTCGACCAGCCGCCGGTGAACCACGAAGTCGATGTTGCCGGTCACTGCCTGCTCGAACGACGGCACGCCGGCGCCGGCGACGATGGCGCGCAGGCGGGCCAGGCTGTCGTCGCTGACGGGCAGCGGCTGGACCGGCCAGTCGACGGCCTGACCGGCGATCAGCGCGGTCCCGCTCTCCGTCCGCCGCCGGCCCACCTCGTCGTACCGGCCGGTCAGCGCGGTGACCACCACCGGGCAGCGTCCGGCGGCTTCCTTGAGCCGGGCCACCGCCCGCTCCGACAAGGCCAGGGCGTGCGGGGCGATGACCAGCCCGCAGTCGGCCAGGACGCCGGCCTCGAGCTGGTCCTCGTCGACGAACCGATACGGCACCCGCAGCCGGCGCAGCAACCGGACGAACTGCTCTTCGAGCTCGTTGTACTCCTGGTCCCAGCCCAGCGCCACCCGCTCCGGCTGCTCGGCGGCGCGGAGCGCGGTGTAGGCGAACCGGCTGCGGTACGAGTGGACGATGGCCACCCGCTCGGGCACCGGCCGGCAGTCGATCAGCAGCTTGCCCACGCCGCTGGTCAACTCCCGGTTGAGGTCACGGATCCATTTCGCCCGGTCGCCCAGGTTGAGGGTCCCGGTCAAGGTGCCGTAGCCCAGCTCGCGGCCCACCCCGTACCAGCACATCAGCGTCCCGCCGTAGGTGGGCAGCAGCCAGCCCTCGCGCTCGACCTGGTCACGCGGCCGGCCGTAGCCGCTCCACATCCCGATCAACCGCGGGTTCTGGAACCAGCACCGCCCGCGGTCGTGGGCGCGCGGGTAGATCTGCCCGTACTCCAGCACGGGAAACAGCTTCGACAGGGCGATGCAGGTGGTCCACGACTCGTCCCAGGGGTTGATCCCCCCGGCCGGGACGTTGGGCGCCTCCTCCTTGACCCAGCCCTGCATCTTGGCCACGGTGTCGGTGAAGGTCCGCGTCATGAACTCGCGGAAGTCCAGCCACGGGGCGAGGTTGTCCGGCCGGCGTCGCGCCTGCTCCAGCCGCCACGGCACGACCTGCTCCCAGTCGCGGAAGTCGGTCTGCCAAACCCGGTTCAGCTCGGCGACGGTACGGTACCGACCTTGCAGATCGCGCCGGTAGGCGGCCAGCGTGGGCGGCGAGAAGCAGGCCTCCTTGTCTCCGATCTGCATCTCGTCGCCCAGGCCGAGGACGAGGGGCGAAGCCTTCAGGTAGCGCCGCACCGTGTCCCGAATGGCCGGCTCTTCCTTGGCCCACATCGCCTCGTCGTGCAGACACGGCTGCCGCTCGGCGGCGGCGTTGACCGTGGCGCTGCCGACGTCGGTCAACCGGAACGGCAGGGCCGTGGCGAAGCCCTGGTCGAGCGATTGCCAGACCATCCCGCTCGGCCCCACGGCGCGCAAGCCGAGGTCCTCGTAGATCCGAGCGTAGACTTCGCGCGAGTAGCACGGCGCCTCGCGGTTCTCCCACAGACCGCAGTACGGGATGTAGTCGTCCAGCACCACCGGCTGCGGGCGCATCAGCCGGCGGGCCAGCTCCTGCCGGCCGCCGTCGGCGGTGAGCTGGACCCGCGCCTCGATCAGCCGCTCGAACGACGGCACCAGCGGCACCTTGACGGTCCGCTTCGCCGCGCCGGGCGCCACGTCCCAGGCTTCCTCGACTCGCCCCAGCAGCCGCTGGTGCGCGCCGTAGACCTCGACCGCCGCAGTCCGTCGCGCCGCCCCGGCGGTGTTGGCCAGCTCCAGGTGCAGCTCGACCGCGTCGCCGGCCGCGGTGCAGCCGGCTTCGAGCGCGGTCGCGCGGACCGGCAGGGCGATGGAGTAGTGCGCCGCGGCCCAGTCCAGCACCCGCCCGTCGGAGTCGAGCAGACGCAGCGCCACGCGGTGGAGGCCGTCCTGCTGGGAGGCGGGCAGCGACACCGTCGCCTGGCCGCCGGCCACGGCCGCGGCGAGCGCCTGTTTGGCGCCCGACGGCGGCCACCACCAGCCGTCCAGCCGGGCGCCGCCGCCGGCGGTCACCGTCAGCCTCGGCGTCTCGCCCGGCGCGGCGATCTTCGGGCCGGCCACCGTGGCGATGCCCACGCCGTCCCGGCCGGCCGCGGCGCGCAACAGCTTGGTCCACCAGCCGAATTCGTACTCCCAGTACGGGTACCGCAGCTCGTGCGGCGCCTCGTCGGTCCGGTCCATGGTGCCGTAGAGCGTGTTGGGCACCCGCAGCACCCGCCCGCGACCCTGGTCGCAGCGCCTGACCGACGCCAGCCGGCGCAGATCGACCGGCGCGGCGAAAGCCGGGACCGGCAGCGGCTTGACCTGTGCCAGGACCGGCGTGAGGGCCGTCGCGGCCTCTCCCTCGCGCGCCGAATCACAGACGATCAGGCCCATCCCAGCGGACACCTTGTCGAGCAACGCGCCGACCACGTGCTCCGGGAGCTGGTCGAGCTTCGTCCGCACCAAAACCACCACGTCGTACGGCTTGCCGGTCACGGCCGCGTACAGCGCCTCGGCCTGGTCGAGACTGAGATCCTGTCCGAACACGCTGCGGCCGTAGTAGCCGACCGAGGACGAGACCACCTCCGCCTCCAGGTCGAGTCGCCGTTGCAGCTCGATCACCTCGCGCTCGTTGACGTCGCCGCAGACCCACAGCGTGCGCAGCGGCGCGCCGGCCAGCGGCTTGCCCCAGGGCACCGGGTCGGCGGTCAGGTACGGCCCGGGCTCGGGCCGGGTCACGCCCTCGGGACCCATCAGCCGGGCCAGCCGGGTCATTCTGGGCAGCGGCTGCCGCTCGTCCGGCACGTAGCCGGTGTCGGTGGTCAGCACCAGCGTGTCGAACATATGCCCGCAGTCGCCGGCGGTGGCCAGTTCGATGGTGTGGTGCCCGTCGCCCAGGTGGACGGTGCCGCAGTCCAGCCAGTCGAAGCGGAGCTGGCTGTCGCTGGTGAAGGTGTGCTTGCCGGCGCTGTCGTAGACCGGCCGGCTGTCGGCCGACAACCGGAACGCGCCGTTGCGGAAGCCGTCCATCCAACAGCGCACCCAGATCCGCCAGTCGCGGTCGGCGGGCAGCTCCAGCGGGATGGAGAACCGGCCCACCGGCCCCCAGGCGACCAGCCCTCCGGACGGCTGGTTGACGCCCTTGGTCCACTCGATGGCTTTGAAGCCCGAGGCGTGGGCGGTGGTCTTGGAGAACAGATCCTCGACCTCGAGCCAGCCGTACCAGCGGCCGTCGCGCTCGGTGAAACCGACCTCCTCGGCGGCGGGCGCGGCGACCTTGAGGCGGATCATGTACTCGCCCGGATCGGGCTGTTCGGTCCCGAAGCTGAGCCAATTGTCGCGGAAGGTCTTGCCGGCGTCGCGGCTGCCGGCGCTGCGGCCCTGCGGCGCCGTGCGGTCGATCCCCAGGTAGAAGTAACTCCCCGGCTTGTCCAAGGTCATGGTCACCTGGTTCTCGCCGCGGCGCAGCAGCTTGGGGTCGAAGGCGACCTCGTGCCAGCCCATGGTCCCGTGCTCGATCAAACTGCCGCGCAGAATCTCGGTGCCGTTGACGGCAATCACCAGGTTGGCCCACTCGACCCCCGGCTCGGGCTTGTCGTACAGCTTGCGCGTGGCCACGTCGTAGGGCCGGACCTTCATGTAGTACATCACCCAGGCCCGGGTAAGGTCCGCCGGCTCGCGGTCCAGCAGCAGCGTCTTCCGGAGTACGGACAGGTGGCTGGTGACCTGGGCCCGGCCTTCGTCGTCGCTGCCGTCATCGTCGCGGACGATGACCACCTGCTCGGCGGCCATCAGCGGCGTCAGGATCACCATCAAGCACACGAGCGCCTGGCGCGTCATGTCGGCCTCCCTGCGGCCATCTCGGACCGGGGGAGTCTTGTCGCTCGGCCGCCCGATGCCTTCCGACGCGTCAGTGGATGACCACGGTCCGCACCGCGCGGTTGACCGCGCCGTTGGCCGAGACGGCGCTGGCCTCGATCTGGTAGGTGCCGCGCGGGACCTGGCGGCCCTGCTGGTCGGTGCCGTCCCAGCCCAACGAGACGGTCCCGGCGGTCTCGACCCGTTGGCCGAGCTGCTTGACCAGCCGGCCGCCCAGCCCGCGGACCGTGACGGTGATGTCGGCGGGCCCGGTCAGCGACAGGGTCAGGGTGGTCCCGTCGCCGCGCGAGGGCTGGACGCTCAGGGCGGTGATGGTGCTCCGTGACAGGTGCCCGAACCGGGCCTTGACCTGGAACCGCCGCGACTCGCCGGCCCGGGTCGGGGTGTAGCGGTAGGCCGCCCGGGTGTTTAGCAGCGCGGTCTGGCCCGTCTGCTGGTCGGTCAGCTCGACGATCAGCCCGCGCGGCGCCTGACGCAGGAGGCTCGGCCAGGTCAGCACCACCTCATCGGCGGCGCGGCTGTCCACCTGCGCGTCCCAGAGGTACTCCCGCGCGCCGCCGGGATGGACCAGGCCGGCCAGCCGCGTTCCCGAGCCGGGCGCGACGAAGCTCAAGTCGACCGCCGGCTCGTCGCCCGCCGGCGGCGGGTCGGCCACTGGCAAGGCGCGGGTCAATCCGGACGAGACGCCGAACAGGTTGCTGGAGTCGCTCTCCCCACCGGCCGAGGCCACCAGGGTGACGCTCCAGTCCCGCGGCGAAACGGCCCGGGCGGCCCGCGTCCGGCTCGCCGCCGCCGGCGCCGGAAGGACCAGCGAGACGTTGTCGGCCAGGGCGTTGAGCCACAGGCCGTGCAGCCGGGCCACGCCGCCCAGGGCCTTCTCGAACCCGGCTTGGGCCGGGTCGTAGACCAATTGGTAGCCGACCTCGGGCTGGTGGACCCAGCCGTAGGGCTGGACCGTGGTGGCCCACAGTGACTGGTCCGAGAGCAGGCCGACCTCCTGCCCGGCCACCTCGACGCGGATGTCGGACAGCTTCCAGGCGAAGTCCAGCTCGAACGGATTGCCCGCCGCGTTCCAGCCCTTGCGCAGCGACAGGGCGACGCTCTGGCCGGCGGGCACCCCGCCCTGCAGGCGGAAGTCGAGGGCCTGCTGCAGCCGCAGCCAGAGCCCGTCGCCGGCGGCGAAGGCGTGGCCGGCGGCGGCCTGGTAACGCTGTGCCACGGCATCGAACCGCGCCGCCTCCAGGCCGGTGGTGGCCAGCAGTTGGGCGAAGCTGTCGGCATCGGGCGCGAGCGGCAGACCGACCAGGTGCAGTCCGGCCGGCAGCGTCAGATCGACGAACTGCAGTGCCTTGAGGGTGACCGGGCTCAGCGCCACCGCGCCGATCCGCACCGTCAGCTCGTAGCTGCCCGGCTCGTCGGCGGTCACCCGCAGCGCGAACTTGCCGTCCTGAGCGCTGGTCGCGCCGGGATCCGCCACCGCCAGGTGGTTCTCCGGCCCGGCCACGGACAGCGATCGGTCGACGGCCGGAATACCCTCGACCGGCTCGCCACCGGCGTCGCGCAAGACCGCGTTGAGGGTCGCCTGGTCCGTGCCGTCGGCCGCGATCTTGGCCGGCTCAACCGCCACACTCGACCGCTCGGCGCTGACCGGTCGCGGGGTGAACCGCCCGTCCACGGGCCAACTCAGCTCGCCGTAGGTCAAGGTGAAGGTCGCGGTCTGCGGCCGCGTGGCGGTGGCGCTCATGGTCGCCCGGCCCTGGTCGTCGGTCGGCGCGGCCGGCTGGGTGAGCGTCAGGCCGGCGCCGTTCAGGCTGGAGGTGGCCGACAAGATCAGCTCGGCGGCCGGCACGCCGGGCACCGGGTTGCCGTGCGCGTCGCGGCCCAGGAAGCTGAGCGCCAGCGCGTCCAGGCCGTTGGCGACGGAGTGGTCCGGGGCGATGGTCAAAGACGACTGCCCGGCGTCCACCTGGCCCGGCCGGAAGGTGGCCTGCGGCTGGGACTCCAGCAGCAGCGTGTCCACGGTCACGGTGAAGGTCGCCTGCTGCGCCTTGACCGAGGTGGCCGAGGCGGTGGCCCGGCCGTCGGTGTCGGTGTCGGCGGCCGGCTGCGTGAGGACCACGTCGCTGCCGGTGCTGGCGACGACCAGTTTGTCCTTGGCGATGCCCGGGACCGCATTGCCCTGCGCGTCGCGCAGCACGATGGCGAGGTGCACCGCCTCGGCCCCATCGGCCACGACCGTGTCCGGCGTGGCGGTCACCGAGGACTGCCCGGCGTCCACCGGACCCGGCTGGAAGGTGCTCTGGGCGCTGCCTTCCAGGGCCACGTCGTCCACCTTGGCGGTGAAGGTGACCGGGCTCGCCTTGAGCGAGGTGGCCCCGGCCGTGGCCACGCCCTGGTCGTTGGTCGGGCCGGCCGGCTGGGTCACCGTCACCTCGTCACGGCTGGCGGTAACTTGGACGGCGCGGCCCGACAGTGGATTGTCGTTGGCGTCGCGGGCGGTGACCGTGACGGTCAGGGAGTCGCTGCCGTCGGCCGTGGCGGTGGCGGTGGCCTGAATGGTGGAGTGTGAAGCGCTGACCTGGCCGGGCAACACCTCGAAAGCGGTGCTGTCGGCGGTCAGGTCGCCGGCGGCGGCCTGGAGCTGGTAGCCCTTGGCCGCCTTGTCCACCGACAGATCCCCGAACTCGGCCACGCCGGCGACGGCGTTGACGGTCTTGGTGCCGGCCAGCGTCGCCCCCGGCGCGCCGCCGGCCAGCGAGACGGTCACCGGCGACGTGGCGGTATCGACCAGGTTGCCGTGGGTGTCCAAGATGGCCACCTGCACCGCCGGCAGGAGTGGCGCGCCGGCGGTGGACTCGCCGGGCTGCTGGCGGAACGAGAGCTGCGCCGGGCTGTTGGGCGCGATGGCGAACTCGCCGCTGCCAGCCGTGGTCAGTTCGCCCGAGGATGCCTGCAGCCGGTACCCGGAGCCGGCCTGGTCGATCCGCAGCTCGGCGAAGGTGGCCAGGCCCTGGTCGGCGACGGCAGTAGTCGTGCCGCCCAACGTCGCCGCGGCGGCGGTGACATCGGCGGAAGGCTTCAGCGTCAGGCTGACCGACGCGTTCGACCCGGTAGCCCGGTTGCCGTTGGCGTCGAGCAGCTCGACCTGCACCGGCGGGGTGATCAGCTCCCCAGCCTTGGCATTGGACGGCTGCTGCACGAACCGCAGCGCCGTCGCGGCGCCCGGCACGACCTGGCTGCTGAACGGACTCCCGGTGATCGCGTTCCCGCCTACGCTCACCGCGACACTGTCCGTACCCGCCGTGGTCGGGGTGTAAGTCGCCGTGTAGGTCCCGTCCGCGTTGTCCGTAACCGTCAGGGCGTTCCCGTTGACGC
>JAANMV010001396.1_pt1 | contig 26681 bp, 25 predicted proteins | sample 7279661 | NCBI WGS metagenome assembly JAANMV01 (sample SAMN14094540, study PRJNA606508) | bioreactor metagenome | isolation source: A lab-scale SPAN reactor treating ammonium-rich wastewater day 121 | place: Ireland: Galway | collected 2017-05-16
ACATGCACGGTGGTGAGGCCCTGGCGGGCGCGGTCAAAGCGTTCGAGCTGGGCCAGCGAAACCTCGACCCCAAAGCCCGGGCCGTCGGGCAGTTGCAGTTCGAAATTGACGATCGGCATCTGCTGCTCGACGATGTCGTCCACCAGCAGTTGCGGCCCGAACAGCTCGCAGCCGTGGTGCGCGCTGCCCAGCGTGGCAAACACATGCGCCGATGCGGCGCTGCCCAGCGAGGTTTCCAGCATGGTGCCGCCGTACCAGCCGACGTCGGCGGCCTCGGCAATGGCGGCCACCTTGCGCGTGCGAATCAGGCCGCCGTGCTTGGCCACCTTGAGCGAGAACACATGGCTGGCTTTTTCGCGCGCCAGCATCATGGCGTCCTGCGGCGTGCAGACGGTTTCGTCGGCCATGATGAGCGCGCCGTCGAGTGTCGCCGTGAGGCCCTTGAGCGCTTCGACGTTCCACTGCGCCACGGGCTGCTCGATCAGCGTCACGCCGGCCTCGACGAGTTGCGGCAGGTAGCGGCGCGCGGTGTTGCCGTCCCAGGCCTGGTTCACGTCCACGGTGAGCTTGGCCTTGCCCTGCAGGCCGCGCGCGATCTGCGTGACATGGGCCACGTCGTCCTGCGGCGCGCGCGCGCCGATTTTCATCTTGAAGATGTGGTGGCGCTTTTGCTCCAGGCGCAGGTGGGCTTCCTGCAGGTCGCGATCGACATCGCCGCTGGCCAGCGTCCAGGCCAGGGGCAGGCTCTGGTGCACCTTGCCGCCCAGCAGCTGCCAGGCGGGCAGGCCCAGCGTGCGGGCCACGGCGTCGATCAGCGCCATCTCGACGGCGCTCTTGGCAAAGGCGTTGCCCTTGCAGGCCTTGTCCATGCGCGCCAGCGCGGCTTCAAAGCCGCCCGCATCCTGGCCGATGAGGGCAGGGGCCAGGTAGTTTTGAATAGCGTGCAGGATGCTTTCGGGCGATTCCTCGTTCCACGACGGGCCGCCAATGGTGGCGGCTTCGCCAAAGCCGCAGGCGCCGTCCTTGAGCCACAGCTGCACGATGACCGGGCTCTGGCGGCTGATGGAGCCGAACGAAAGCTTGTGCGGGCGGATGGTCGGAATGTCCAGGATCCGCGCCTGCATGCGTTCGATGGTGAAGCGGCTGGTCATCGCTAAATACGTTTTCTTGACGGGTCAGGAGGGGGTGCCGGCCCATCGGTGGGCCAGTAAATGCAAGGTTAGATTTAATTTTGATGACGTTCCAATGATTTATTTGGCATTTATCATTCGATTAAATCGAACAATGAAAGGCCGGCCGCCATGGAAATCCGCCAGTTGCGCTACTTTCTCGACATTGCCGAAACCCAGCACCTCACGCAGTCGCCGCAAAACCTGTTTGTCACGCAATCGACCCTGTCGCACGGCCTGCGCCAGCTCGAAGCGGAACTGGGCAGCCCGCTGTTTGACCGCCTTGGGCGTGGCCTGCGGCTGTCGCAGGCGGGGGCGGCGTTTCGCGTGTATGCGGCGCGCGCGCTGCAGGAGATCGAGGCCGGCCGCATGGCTCTGGCCGACATGGCGGGGCTGCAGTCGGGCACGCTGACGGTGGGCGTCATCCCGACCTTTCTGCACACGCTGGTGCCCGCCACGGTGGCGGCGTTCAGCAGTGCCTATCCGGGGGTCAATGTGGTGGTGCGCGACTTGCGCGCCGGCCCCATCGAGGAACTACTGGTCGAGGGGCGGCTGGACGTGGGCATTGCGTTCTATCCCACCGAGCGCGAGGACATCGAGACCGAGCCGCTGTTTGCCGAGCACCTGCAGCTGGTGGTGAACCGCAGCCACCCGCTGGCCGGGCGGCGCAGGCTGGCGCTCAAGGCGCTGGCGCAGGTGCCGCTGGCCATGCTGCCACGCGCCTTTGCCACGCGCCGCCTGATCGACGACAGCCTGCGCCAGGCCGGCGTGGCGCCGATGGTGCGGGTGGAGATGGAGTCGGTCGAGGGCCTGATCGAGGTGTGTCGTTGGGGCGACCTGGCCTGCATCGTGCCCGAACGCGCCGCGCTCCAGGCCCCCGACATGCACGCCGTGCAACTGCATTCGCCGCAAATGCTGCGCCACGCGGGCATTTTGTGGCGGCGCGGCGCCGGGCGTTCGCAGGCCGCGCTGGAGTTTGCGGCGCTGCTGCGGCCGGCCGACCACTTGCTGGGGACGGCGACCTGCTAACGGCGATTTCCAGGTCAAATCAGGCGGGAGCGCTTATATTGCAAGCGCTGGCAGCTGTGGTTTCAGGAGTTTTCAGAGGCGCTGCAGGAACCGCGCGACCGTGTCGGCAAAGGCCTGCGGCTGCTCCACCGCGCTCAGGTGGGCGGCGTCCAGCGAGGCCAGCTCGGCGCCGGCAATCGAGCGCGCAATGGCCTCGGACATGGCGGGCGGCGTGGCCTCGTCGCGCGTGCCGGCAATCACCAGCGCCGGGCAGGTGATGCGGCGGTTGCCCGCTTCCAGGTCGATGCCGGCCACGGCCTCGCAGGCGGCGGCGTAGGGCGCGGGGGCCGTGGCCACCAGCACGGCGCGCAGGGCGGCCACACGCGCGCTGCCGTGCGTGTCGGCACGGAATTCGGGGGTGAACCAGCGTTGCAGGGCTCCGTCGGCGATGCTCTCCATGCCCTGCGCCAGCACGGTGCTGACGCGCGCGGCCCAGGCGACCTGGGCGGCGGCGTCGTAGTGGCTGGCCGAATTGGCAATGGTGATGCTGCGCACCAGGCCGGGGTGGCGCGCAGCCAGCGCCTGCGCCGCCATGCCGCCCATCGACAGGCCGACAAAGTGCACCGGGCCGCAGCCTTGCTGGCGAATCAGTTCTGCCGCGTCGTCGGCCAGATCGTCCATGGTGAAGGCACCGCCGGTGGCGGGCGACTGGCCGTGGCCCCGGTGGTCGTAGCGCAGCACGGTGTAGCGGTCCTGCAGGGCGGCGGCCACGCCATCCCACATCTGCAGATCGCAGCCCAGGGCGTGGCTCAGTACGACGACAGGCCCCTGGCCTTGCTGGACAAAATGGAGTGCGGGCATGGTGAGACCTCTTTCGGTGGGGGAAAAAAGGGCGGTATTGTGCCCCTGCCGTGCGCGCCGGGGCGGCGGTGCGGTGTTTATCCGCTCAGGGCGCCGGGGTCTTGGGGGCGTAATCGCAGTACGGCGCCACGGCGCATTCCCAGCAGCGCGGCTTGCGTGCCTGGCACACATAGCGGCCCAGCAGGATGAGCCAGTGGTGCGAGTCCACCGCGTACTGCGGCGGCACGCGCTTTATCAGTTGCTGCTCCACTGCCAGCGGGTTCTTGCCGGGGGCCAGGCCCGTGCGGTTGCTGACGCGAAAGATGTGCGTGTCCACCGCCATGGTGGGCTGGCCAAAGGCCACGTTGAGCACCACGTTGGCCGTCTTGCGGCCCACGCCGGGCAAGGCTTCGAGCGCCTCGCGCGTGCGCGGCACCTCGCCGCCATGCTGCTCCACCAGGATGCGGCAGGTCTGTAGCAGGTGCCGGGCCTTGCTCTTGTAGAGGCCGATGGTCTTGATGTAGCCCTCCAGCCCTTCGAGCCCGAGGCTCAGGATGGCCTGCGGCGTGTTCGCCACCGGGAACAGCTTGCGTGTGGCCTTGTTCACGCCCACGTCGGTGGCCTGGGCCGACAACAGCACGGCGGCCAGCAGCTCGAACACGCTGGTGTATTCCAGCTCGGTGTTGGGCATCGGGTTGGCGGCCTTGAGGGTGGCGAAGAAGGGTTCGATCTGCGCGGTTTTCATGCCGCGCAGTGTAGGGGCAGAGCGCCTGCCGGGGGTATGGGCGCCCGGATGCAGGAAACCTGCATTCCGATTGGCGACAATGTGCAGTCTCCTGCCAACCAGAACTCCACGCCATGCAATTCGCCGACCGCCTGAACAACGTCGAAACCTCCGCCATCCGCGAACTCTTCAAACTGCTGGGCAAGCCCGGCATCATCAGCTTTGCCGGAGGCTTTCCGGACAGCGCCATGTTCGACGTGGACGGCATCCGCGCGGCCGTGGACCAGGCGCTGACTGAAGAGGCCGGCGCCGCGCTGCAGTACGGCGCCACCGAGGGCTACCAGCCGCTGCGCGAGCAGCTCAGCCAGTTCATGGCCAGCAAGGGCGCGCAGGGCGTGGCGCCCGAAAACCTCATCGTCACCACCGGCAGCCAGCAGGCGCTGGACCTGCTGGGCAAGACGCTCATCAGCCCCGGCGACAAGGTGATCGTCGAAGGCCCCACGTTTCTGGCCACGATCCAGTGCTTCCGCCTCTACGGCGCCGATCTCGTCAGTGCACCCATTGATGGCCATGGGGTGCAGATCGACGCGCTGGAAAAACTGATCGTCGAACACCGCCCCAAGTTTGTGTACCTGATCCCCACCTTCGGCAACCCCAGCGGCGCCATGCTGAGCCTGGAGCGCCGCAAGAAGGTGCTGGAACTCGCCGTGAAGTACCAGACCGTGATCGTCGAGGACGACCCCTATGGCGATCTGTATTTTGGCGAGGCGCCACCACCCAGCCTGCTGGCGCTCTCGGCCACCGTGCCGGGCAGCCGCGAACTGCTGGTGCACTGCGGCAGCTTGAGCAAGGTGCTTTCGCCCGGCCTGCGCGTGGGCTGGATGATCGGTCCCGATCCGCTCTTGGCCCGGGCCATCATGTGCAAGCAGTTCAGCGATGCGCACACCAGCACCTTTGCCCAGGCCACGGCCGCGCAGTACCTCAAGGCCGGCCGCATGCCCGACACGCTGGCCCATGTGCGCAAGGTGTACGCCGAGCGTGCCCAGGCCATGGGCGACGCGCTGCGCAAGGAGCTGGGCGATGCCATCGAGTTCGTGCAACCCCAGGGCGGCCTGTTCGTGTGGGCGCGCCTCACGGGCGCGGGCGGCAAGGTGGCGGATGGCAACGTGTTTGCCAAGCGCGCCATCGATAAAGGCGTGGCCTTTGTGCCCGGCACGCCGTTCTTCTGCGCCAACCCCGACCCCGCCACGTTGCGCCTGTCGTTCGCCACGGCCGACGTGGACAAGATCCGCGAGGGTGTGGCGCGCCTGGCGCAAGCCCTCTAACGCTGCCGGGACAGCATCAAAAATGGGAGCGTGCTGCGCTTGTGGTTATTGGGTTTCAATATTTTTTATATCTGAAAGCCAATGAATATAAGCGCCAAAAGCTCTTTATTTGATAGCGCTTCCGAAGCGCCGCAGGGTTCATCCCGCTAGCCCCAGCGCGTGGAATACGCGTGCTGCGGCATAGGCGTCGTTGGCCGCGTACACCAGTTGCGACTCGGTCAGGCGCAGGTTGGCCCAGTTGGAGGTGGCCGCCTTTTTCGACTTGATGAAGCGGCGATTGAACAGCACGGCCACGGTGGCTTTCACGCCCATGTCCTTGCGGTAGCCGCGCTGGCGCAGCACGGTGTTGAGTTCCAGCACATCGGTGGCCTCCACGCCCAGCTTGTGCTGGATGCGCTTGCGGTCGTCGCCCAGGCCAAAGCCGGCCTTGGTCACGCCGGGCCGGGTCAGCAGTTCGGCCACCAGGTCGCTGCAGTCGGGGTCGTGCAGCTGGAAGACCCAGGCGGCGTCGAGCGTGGCGAGTTGCACGATGTGCGGGCCCTCGGATTCCTGTCCCTTGGCAAAGGTGGGCCGGGATTCCGTGTCAAACCCCCAAAAGCGCGCGGCGGCGAGCGCGGCGCACGCGCGTTCGGCCTGGGCGCCTGTGGTGACCTGGTGGATGCGGTCCAGGCCCAGGCGCTCAAAGGGTTCGAGCAGTGCGATCTGCTCCTTGCCCGGAATGGGGTGGTGGGTGTGCATGGGCGCATTCTGCGCCATGTGGGCCAAGTCAGTGCGGCGTGCCCGGCAGGGGCGCGTCGTACGCGTCGTCGGTGCCGAGCATGGCAATCTGGTCGCGCCCCCGGCGCTTGGCCAGGTAGAGGGCCTGGTCGGCGCGGTCCAGCAGTTCGCGCAGGTTGCGGTCGGAGGGGTGGTGGGCGCTCAGACCCATGCTGGTGGTGATGCGGTAGCTTTGCCCGGTGCTGTCGGTCAGCTCCAGCGCGCGGATGGCGTCGAGAATGCGCGCGGCCACGTCGGCGCCTTCCGACGGGGTGGTCAGCGGCAGCAGCAGGCCGAATTCTTCGCCGCCCAGGCGGCCCACCGTGTCGCTGGCCCGCAGATGGGTCTTGATGGTGCGGGCAAACTCCACCAGCACCCGGTCTCCCTCCAGGTGGCCAAAACGGTCGTTGATGGCCTTGAAGTGGTCCAGGTCGAGCATCAGCAGGGTCAGCGGCTCCCCTTGGGCGCATGCGCGCTGGAAGGTGGATTCGGCCAGTTCCAGGAAGGCCCGCCGGTTGGCCATGCCGGTGAGCATGTCGGTGGTGGCCAGGCGCTGCAGCTCGCGTTCCAGGTTTTTGCGCTGGGTGACATCGCGGTAGATGCCTTCGACGCCCGCGAAGTTGCCGTTGTGGTCGAACAGCGCGTGGCTGCTGATGGAGATGTCGATCACGGTGCCGTCCTTGCGCACCATCTGGCCCGGGAAGTCGGACACCTCGCCCTTTTCCATGATGGCGGCCTTGAAGGCGTCGCGGTCGGAGCTTTGCGGGTAGTACGACTCGGCCGTGCGGCCCTCGATCTCGTGCGGCTCGTAACCCAGCACGCGGCGCACGCCGGGCCCCACGTGCTGCACCACGCCCTGGGCGTTGGTGCGGTAGTACACATCCTGCATGCTCTCGAACAGGCGGCGGAAGGTCTGCTCGCTCTCGCGCAGCTGTTCCTGGATTTCGTTCTGGTGGGTCACGTCCATGCCGCACATCAGCAGCGCGGGTGCGCCGTCCAGGGCGATGGCCACCGTGGAGATCAGCACCATGCGCAGATGGCCCTGGCAGGTGCGAATGCGGAACTCAGACGGCTTGTTGGCTTGTCCTGCCTGCTCCGGCTCGCTGGCCTGGTGGATGCGGTTGCTCGAGCGCAGCTTGTCGAGCGTATGGACGAAGTCCGAAGGGGGCCTTCCCAGGAGCTGTTCAGGGCTGTCGGCTTCGAGCAGTGCCACGCTGGCCGCGTTGACCATGCGGATCACTCCTTGCTGGGTGACCAGCACGGCTACGGGCAGGGCGTGCAGCAGTTCGGGGTCGGTAAGCATGGGCAAGGGCTACCTGAGTTGTAACCCATTGTGGCACCACGGCAGGGTTTAGGGAATGCCGTGGGTGGACAGAAACCACGGCAGCCAGCTCAGTCCAAAGGGGGCTGCAGCGCGGCGGCCGCAGCGCGCAGCTTGTCTTTTTTGCTCGGGCGCTTGCCCTTGATGCCCCCGGTGCCGGGTGCCGGGGTGTCGGGCGGGCTCTGTGTGGGCTCGAATCCGGGAATCTGCTCGCGCGGCACGGCCTGGTGCTGGCGTTTTTCAATCAGCCGGAAATGCGCCTCGGCCTCGGGGGTGATGAAGCTGATGGCCACGCCACTCTCGCCTGCGCGCCCGGTGCGGCCAATGCGGTGCACATGGTCCACGGCGGAGCGCGGCAGGTCGTAATTGACCACGGCAGGCAGTTGCGCAATGTCGATGCCGCGCGCCGCCAGGTCGGTGGTCACCACCACCTGCCAGCGCTCGTCCTTGAATTCCTGCAGCACCTGCTTGCGCGCGCCCTGGCTCAGCCCGCCATGGAACGGCGAGGCGTAGATGCCGGCCTTGTAGAGCTTTTCGGCCACATGCTCGGCGGCATATTGCGTGGCCACAAAGACCAGCACGCGCGGCCATTGCTGCTCTTGCACCAGATGGCGCAGCAGCTGGGTGCGGCGCGCGGCATCGACCTGGATGGCGCGCTGCGCGATGTCGGGGGTGTTTTCGGCGCTCTCGGCCACCTGCACGCGCACGGGGTCGTGCAGCAGCCCCTGCACCAGTTGTTCCACCCCGGGCGGGAAGGTGGCCGAGAACAGCAGGTTCTGGCGCTGGCGCGGCAGCAGAGCCAGCACGCGCTGCAGTTCTTCGGCAAAACCCAGGTCGAGCAGGCGGTCGGCTTCGTCGAGGACCAGAAGGCCCACGCCAGCCAGGCTCAGCGCGTTGTGCTCCACCAGGTCGAGGAGGCGCCCCGGGGTGGCCACCACCACGTCGGCACCGCCGCGCAGCGCCATCATCTGCGGGTTGATGGAGACGCCGCCAAACACCACCGCTACGCGCGGCGCATGGGGCACATGGCGCGCCAGGCTCTGCAGCACTTCGCCTACCTGGGCCGCCAGTTCCCGTGTGGGGGTCAGCACCAGGGCGCGTGGACGCCGCGATGGCTGCGTGCTCTGCAATTGCTGCAGCAGCGGCAAGGCAAACGCGGCCGTCTTGCCCGAGCCGGTCTGCGCCTGTCCCACCAGGTCGGCGCGGCGCAGGATGGCCGGAATCGCCTCGGCCTGGATGGGGGTGGGGCTGCGAAAGCCCAGCGCGCCAGCGGCGGCAACAAGGGCAGGGGAAAGACCGAGGGTGGCAAAGGGCATGGGAGTGCGGCCGGGCCGCAAAACGGGTGAAAACAACCCGGCATTGTGCGGCACGGGCGCCAGGGCGGTCCGGGCGGCACATAATCCGGGGCCCGCAATTCTCGATAAAACCGACCATGGCTGTTGCCCTTGACTCTGCTGCCATCACCCACGGCATCCAGCTCGCGGTGGCCCCGGTGTTTCTGCTCACCGCCGTGGCGGGCATGATCGGCGCGGTGGCCGGGCGTCTGGCCCGCATCATCGACCGGGCACGCGTGGTGGAAGAACGCGCCCGCACCCAGCCCGAGTTGGTGGCGCAGGCGTACCAGGAGCTGGGCCGGTTGCGCACGCGCGGGCGGCTGGCCAATGGCTGCATTGCCCTGCTGACGTTTTGCTCCTTCCTGATCGGTATCACCATCATCCTGCTGTTTCTGGGCGAAACCACCGATTTCCAGGCCAACCGCATGGCGGTGGCGGGCTTCCTGGCCGGGGTGGGTTCGTTTCTGCTGGCGCTGGTGTGCTTTCTGGCTGAAACCGTGATGGCCACGCGCCTGCTCAACTTTCCCCTGCTGCGCAGCGGTGGTACGCCATGAAGTCGCTGTCCGATCTCGGAGGGCTGGTGTATTCCACCGAGGCGGGCCGCATGTGCCCGGCCTGCCGTCAACCCGTGGCACAGTGCGCCTGCCGCCAGGCCCCGGTGCGGGCGGCCGGTGACGACATCGCGCGCGTGGCCCGCGAAAGCAAGGGGCGCGGGGGCAAGACCGTCACCCTGGTGCGTGGCCTGGCGCTGGACGATGCGGCGCTGGTGCAACTGGGCAAGCAGCTCAAGGCCGCCTGCGGCAGTGGTGGCACCGTCAAGGACGGTGTGATCGAGGTGCAGGGTGACCATGCCGACAAGGTGCTCGAATGGCTGCGCAAGCAGGGTCATGCCGCCAAGCGGGCTGGTGGCTGATCCCTTTTTGAATCACCCGGGTCGTCGTTGCTTAGCCTTGTCGTGCGACAGCACTGCCTGCGGCTTCGCGCCTGGACACGAATTGGAAAAGGAATGAAGGAGCCGCGCCGATGAACCCCGAGCACCTGCGCAAGCTGGTCGAAACCCGCATGCCCTTTGGCAAATACGAGGGCCGTCTGCTGGCCGACCTGCCCGGCAATTACCTCAACTGGTTTGCGCGCGAGGGTTTTCCACGCGGCGAACTGGGGCGCTTGCTGGCCCTGATGCACGAGATCGACCACAACGGCCTGTCCGCCCTGCTCGACCCTTTGCGTCCGAAAAACTGAAGCTCAGCCCGGCTTGCGCATCAGCACGACGTTGGCGCGGGGGATCTCGCACTGCCATGCGTGGCGCCGAGCAATGACCTCGAAGGTGCTGGCGCGGTAGAACACCACATGCGTCGGGTCGCGCCGGTAATGCCACTGGGCAAAGGCCTCGTCCCGGGTCTGGAAGCCCGTCATGATGCCCAGCCAGCCGCCCGGGCGCAGCAGCTGGTCGAGCCGGGCAAACTCTTCGGCGGGGTGGTGGAAATGTTCCGCGACTTCGGTGCAGGTGATGAAGTCATACGCCCCACACAGCACCTCGGGGTCGTTGAAGAACAGCGGGTCGTACAGCGCCACCGCATGCCCTGCCTCGCGCAGCATGCCCGCCAGGGCGGGGCCGGGGCCACAGCCATAGTCCAGCCCGTGCGCACCGGGTGGCAGGCGCTCCAGCAGGGGTGTCGCCAGGCGGGCCAGGAAAGCCCGGTAGCCGCTGTCGCGCGGGTCGTTCTGGTGCAGGTCGTATTCGGCCCGCTCGGCGGCATGGTCGGGTCGCTGGGCCGGGTCGAGAAACGTTGCGTCGCACGCTTCGCAGCGCCAGTAGTTGCGTGTGTCGATGCGCTGGAAAGGGCGCGTTGCGTCGGCTTCGCAGACAGGGCAGTGCAATGGGGTGTCCTCGTGTCCGTCGGGATGATCTTGCTCGTGCGCGGGCCAAAAAAATGCCCGACAGCTTGCGCTGTCGGGCACTCGGGAAAGCGTCTTCAGTGCGCCGCCGAAACGGTGCTCAACTGCACTGGCAACCCCCCGAGCCGCCACAGCCACCCGCATTCTGGCGCACCTTGGCTTCGTAGTAGGGGAACAGCACGTTGTTTTCGAGGTGAATGTGGTTCATCAGGTCTTCGATGAGCTGACCAATGCCTGTGTAGAGCGCGCGCCAGGTGTTGCAGGCACCCATGGGGGGCGTGGCGTTGTTCGTCAGGGCATTGAGTTTTTCGATGACGTTGGTGTGGCTCACATGCTCCGCACGCATCACATTGATGGGCTGGGTCACGAAGGGGTTGCCACCGGCCTTGAGCATGGGGAACAGGATGCCTTCTTCCTTCTGCATGTGCGAGATCAGGTCGGCCTGCATGAACTCCAGCAGTTCGCCCAGACCGGCGGGAACGTCGGGGTTGGCGCGGTGCACGCTTTCCACGCGGTGCGCCATGCGAATGAGTTCGGGCAGTTGCGCGCGGTGCACTTCGTGGTAGCGCGAGAGGATGTGGTCGATCAGTGCCACGGGGTCGGAGGCTTCGGGCGCGGTGTCGGTGCGCTGCAACTGCGACAGCTCGGCCATGACGGCCTCCAGGTCCAGCCCCTTTTCGGCCACGGCGCTGGTCAGGCTGAGGTGCCCGCCGCAGCAAAAGTCGAGTTTCAATCGACGGAATACCGCAGTGGCACCGGGAATTTCAACGGCGATCTGTCCGATCGTCTGGTTGGGGCTCAGTGCATAAGCAGCGACTTCAGGGGGCAATACAGGAGCGTTCATGGGGATAACCCTAGGAAAGGTGCATAATATCTATACATTTTATATGATAAAATGCATGTCGCATGCCTGTTTTCCTTGATCTAGGACAAGCTCTATGAGGCTCACCCAGTGGACTGACTTCACCCTGCGGGTACTGATGTACTGCGCAGCCTGTGAAGGGCGCGAGCAACCCGTCACGATCAGTGAGGTGGCTGACAGCTATGGCATTTCCCGCAGCCATCTGACCAAAATCGTCCAGGAACTCTCTGCCATGGGGTTGCTGGAAACCACGCGCGGGCGGGGCGGCGGCATGCGCCTGATGAAGCCGGCGCGCATGATCAACGTGGGTGCGGTCGTGCGCGCGACCGAGACCGACTTCACCGTTGTCGAGTGCTTTGATCCGGACAACAACCAGTGCCGGCTGAGCAGCCATTGCCGCCTGCAAAGTGTGCTGGGGCAGGCCATCAAGAGCTTTTTCGCGGTACTGGACAACCTCACCCTCGAAGACCTGATGGCGCCCCCCCCATCGGTCAGCCAGTCCCTGTCGGGTGATGGCTACGTGCCGCTGGTGCCGGGCTTGCCCCGCGCCCTGGGGTCTTAGAGCCTGTTCAAAATCTTTTCATGGTGCCCGCAAGGCCGCAAAAAGCTGCAATCTAGGCGCGCGCCGCAGGCCATGCTGGCGGCCTGGGCAAGGTGCGCAACGACGAGTGCGGCTTTTTGCGGCCTTGCCCGAAGGGTTGCCCCGCGAAGGCCGCGTTGGCGGCGTTGCCCATCCTCGCCGCACATCAGTGCGGCTTGCGGGGGGGCGCCTTGCATCCACTGCCTTTGCGGGGCAACGGGCACCATGAAAAGACTTTGAACGGGCTCTAGCCGCTTTCAGGCGGGGGCTCTGCCCAGGGCCCGAGCCCACCACAACCGGAGGCGCATGCCGATCTCGCTGGTGTAGCCCACAGAGGCCGCCCGCAGGTGGCCCTGCGCGTCCAGCACCAGCAGGGCCGGTACGGACTGCACGCCCAGGCGGCGTGCAAGTGCGCCGCTGTCATCGACCACGGTAACCCAGGGCAGGCTGCGCTGGTCCAGCACGCGCTGAACCTGGGCCGCGCCACCGGATTGCATGGCCACCGTGAGCACAGGCCAGTCGGTCTGCAGCCGGGTGATGTTGTGCTCCTCGGCGCGGCAGATGGGGCACCATTCGGCCCAGACATGCAGGGCCACCGGCTGGCCCGGGTGGCGGGCCCGCCAGGCGCTGAGCGAGGTCGATTCGCCGGTGCTCAGCAGCAGGGGCAGGTCTGGAACAGGCCCGGACGGCACATGGCGGGTTTGCCAGAGGTGGGCGCCTGCCAGCACGGCCAGCACCAGCAGCAGGGTGCCGACATGGGACCGCCAGTGAAATCGCAGCCGTGCGATCAGGCGCCGCCACAGTGGCTGGACGAAGGACATGGCCGCCCGGCCTGTCAGGGTTGCACCACTTCCAGCAGGCGGTCGAGCCCGCCGGTATTGATGGCGACCTGGGCCTGGGCGCGCACCGAGGGCTTGGCGCGGTAGGCTACCGACAGGCCCGCAGCTTCCATCATGGGCAGATCGTTGGCGCCATCGCCCACGGCAATGGTTTGCGATGGATCGATGCCCATGAGGGCCGCCAGTTCCAGCAAGGTACGGCGCTTTTCGGCGCCGTCACAGATGTCGCCCCAGTCCTGATCCACCATGCGGCCGGTGAGGTGGCCGTCTTCCACCTCCAGCAGGTTCGAGCGCGAGAACTGGATGCCCAGTGCAGCCTGCACGGGGCGGGCAAAGTAGGTGAACCCGCCGGACACCAGCAGCGTGGCGAGCCCTGCGCTCCGGCACGCCGCCACCAGGGCCTGCGCGCCGGGGGTGTATTGCATGCGCTCGCGCAGCACCTGGTCCATATGCGAGACGGGCACGCCGCGCAGCAGGGCCACACGCTGGCGCAGGCTTTCCTTGTAGTCGGTGATGACGCCCTGCATGGCCGCCTCGGTGATGGCGGCCACCTCGGCCTTGCGGCCAGCGGCGTCGGCGATTTCATCCACACACTCGATGTTGATGAGCGTGGAGTCCATGTCGAAGGCAATCAGCTTGAAGTCGGAGAGCTTCAGGGGAGGGGCAATGCCCTGGACGATGATGCCGGGCGCGAATTCGATAGCGTGGGTCATGGGTGTGGCGAGCAGCGAGGATGTGGAATCTTAACTTTCAGGGGCGCAGGTACAACCGGTCGGACCAGGTGGCCAGCCACTGCGGCCGGAACGCCACGAAGATGGCGCAGAGCATACCCGTGACGATGGCGTCGCCCCAGGCCATGAGCCAGTGCGCCACCAGCGAAAGCTGAGGGTCCACGCCGGGCAGCGGGCTGCCGATCCACTGAGCCAGCACGGCGGTGGTGAAGACGCAGAGCACGGTGCCCAGGAAGGCCCGGCCGAGGATGTAGACAAACATCTGCTCGCCGGTCAGGCGCCGCAGCAGGGCGCCCATCAGCAGGGCCAGCGTACCCGGCACCAGACCCTGCCAGACCGTGGCATGCAGGCTTTGCTGCCAGTCCATGGGCGAAATCAGTCCGGTGATGGCGCCCACGCCCAGCATCACCGGAACGGCCAGCGGCCAGCCCAGCATGAGTACCACCAGGCAGGCGCCGGACCACTGGAGCTGCAGCGGCATGGCGTGCAGCGCGGGCAGGGCCCATAGCCAGGGCTGGAGCACCAGCGTGGCCAGCAGCGGCGAGAGCAGCGGGCTGGCCTGGGGCTCGCCGTCTGGCCCTTGCACGCCCGCCAACAGGCGCCAGGGCCGGGTGGACAGCGATGCGGCGAGCCCCAGCACGGCAATGAGCAGCTCGATCAACATGGCGGCAGACGGTGTGAGCAATCGCCGGCAATCGATGCCACTGGCGCGGCCCAGGCCAGCAGAAGCCGCGCAAGGGCCGCCCCGCCGCGCGGGCGTCGTCCCCCCTCCCGCGAAGCAACGCGAAGCGAGAGAGGGTGTAAGGAGCGAAGCGACACAGGGGGGTGTTCCGTTTCAAGCCAGAGGCTGGCCCAGGCTGCGCAGCACGTCGCGCACCATCTGCGCGCGGGCCTTGGGGTCGGGCAGTTCGCGTTCGATGCGCAGCTTTTCGTTGCCGGCCAGCTTGATGTGCTTGTTCTTCTGGATCAGTTCGATGATGCGCATCGGTTCCACCGGCGGCTGGGGTTTGAAGGTGATGTGGATCACGCCGGGCGCCGCATCGACCTTGACCACACCGTAGGGTTGGCTCAGGCACCGCAGGCGGTGCACGTCGATGAGTGTCTGCGCCTGGGCAGGGAGTTTGCCGAAGCGGTCCACGATCTCTTCGAGCAGGCCGTCGATCTGGTCGCTGGTGCGGGCCGTGGCGAGCTTTTTGTAGAACGAAAGGCGCAGGTGCACGTCGCCGCAGTAGTCGTCGGGCAGCAGGGCCGGGGCGTGCAGGTTGATGTCGGTGGTGACAGACAGTGGTGCCAGCAGGTCGGGCTCCTTGCCGGCCTTGAGACAGCGCACAGCCTCGGCCAGCATCTCGTTGTAGAGCTGGAAGCCGATCTCCAGCATGTTGCCGCTCTGGTTCTCGCCCAGCACCTCACCGGCGCCGCGGATCTCCAGGTCGTGCATGGCCAGGTAGAAGCCGCTGCCCAGCTCTTCCATCTGCTGGATGGCATCGAGCCGCTGCTGGGCCTGCTTCGTCAGCCCCTCGGTGTCGGGCACCATGAGGTAAGCATAGGCTTGGTGGTGGCTGCGGCCCACGCGGCCACGCAGCTGGTGCAACTGCGCCAGGCCGAACTTGTCGGCGCGGCTCATGATGATGGTGTTGGCCGTGGGTACGTCGATGCCGGTCTCGATGATGGTCGAGCACAACAGCAGGTTGAAACGCTGGGCCACGAAGTCGCGCATCACGCGCTCGAGCTCGCGCTCGGGCATCTGGCCGTGGGCCACGGCGATGCGCGCCTCGGGCAATATCTCTTCGAGCTTCTGGCGGCGGTTCTCGATGGTCTCCACCTCGTTGTGCAGGAAGTACACCTGCCCGCCGCGTTTCAATTCGCGCAGCACGGCTTCGCGGATCACGCCCGTACCCTCGTTGCGCACGAAGGTCTTGATGGCCAGGCGCCGCTGCGGCGCGGTGGCGATGACGCTCAGGTCGCGCAGGCCTTCGAGCGCCATGCCCAGCGTGCGCGGGATGGGCGTGGCCGTGAGCGTGAGCACGTCCACCTCGGCACGCAGGGCCTTCATCTGCTCCTTGTGGCGCACGCCGAAGCGGTGTTCCTCGTCGATGATGAGCAGGCCCAGGTTGTGGAACTTGGTGGATTCGCTCAACAGTTTGTGCGTGCCCACCACGATGTCCACCGTGCCGTCGCCGATGCCCTTGATGGCCGCCGTGATCTCCTTGCCTGAGCGAAAGCGCGAAACCTCGGCCACCTTCACGGGCCACTTGCTGAAGCGGTCCACGAGCGTCTGGTAGTGCTGCTCGGCCAGCAGCGTGGTGGGCGCCAGAAACGCAACCTGCTTGCCGCCGGTGACGGCCACGAAGGCCGCGCGCAGGGCGACCTCGGTCTTGCCAAAGCCCACGTCGCCGCAGACCAGACGGTCCATGGGGCGGGGCGAAATCATGTCCTGGATGACGGCGTGGATGGCGGCGTTCTGGTCGGCGGTTTCCTCGAAACCGAAGTCGGCCACGAACTGCTCATAGTCCTGCGGTGAATAGCGGAACGCATGGCCCTCGCGTGCGGCGCGGCGGGCGTAGATGTTGAGCAGCTCGGCGGCCGAGTCGCGCACCTGCTCGGCGGCCTTGCGCTTGGCTTTCTCCCACTGGCCGCTGCCCAGCTTGTGCAGCGGCGCCTCGTCGGCGGAAACACCCGTGTAGCGGCTGATGAGCTGCAGCTGGCTCACGGGCACGTAAAGCACCGCCTCGCCCGCGTACTCGAGGTGCAGAAACTCCTGCAGCGCGGGTGAGCCGTCGGGGTTCTGGTTGCCCACGTCCATGTTGACCAAGCCCCGGTAGCGGCCGATGCCGTGCTGGCTGTGCACCACGGGGTCGCCTACGTTGAGTTCCGAGAGGTCCTTGATGAGCGCCTCGACGTCGCTCACCTGCTCTTGCTTCTTGCGCCGGCGCGTGGTGGGGCCGGCGGCGAACAGCTCTGTCTCGGTGACGAAATCGAGCCCTTCCTCCATCCAGCGGAAGCCCGTGGTGAGCGCGGCCGTGGCGATGCCCACCTTCTCTTCGCCATGGCTCTGGAACTCGGCCAGCGAATCGAAGGCTGGCGGGTTCAGTTGCGAGGCACGCAGGAAGTCGAGCAGGCTTTCGCGCCGGCCGTCGCTCTCGGCCAGCAGCAGCACGCGGTGCTGCGTGTTGCGGATGTGCGCGTGCAGGCGGGCCAGTGGGTCTTCGGCGCCGCGCACCACCGACAGGTCGGTGTGCGGCTGAAAATGCGCGTTGTCGACCACGTCTTCGACACCCGGGCGCAGGGCCAGCTGTGCATGGGCCTTGCACTGGGTGTAGAACTGGTCGGCGCTCAGGAACAGGGCCTCGGGCGGAAGCACCGGGCGTTCGGGGTCGCCCTGCAGCAGGCGGAAGCGCTCGCGCGTGTCTTGCCAGAAGCGCTGGAAGGCGGGCTCCAGGTCGCCATGCAGCACCACCGTGGCGGCTTCGCCCAGGTAGTCGAACACCGTGGCGGTTTCGTCGAAGAACAGCGGCAGGTAGTACTCGATGCCGGCAGTGGCCACGCCGGCGCCCATGTCCTTGTAGATGCGGCTCTTGGTCGGATCGCCTTCGAGCATCTCACGCCAGCGCGCGCGAAAGCGCGCGCGCGCCGCTTCGTCCATCGGGAATTCGCGCCCGGGCAGCAGGCGCACCTCGGGCACGGGGTAGAGGCTGCGCTGGCTGTCCGGGTCGAAGGTGCGGATGGAGTCGATCTCGTCGTCGAACAGGTCCACGCGGAAGGGCTGCAGCGAACCCATGGGGAACAGGTCGATCAGGCCGCCGCGCACCGCGTATTCGCCCGGGCTTACCACCTGGGTCACATGGCTGTAGCCGGCCAGCGTGAGCTGGGCCTTGAGCCGGGCCTCGTCGAGCTTTTGCTTGACCTTGAAATGGAAGGTGTAGCCTGCCAGGAAGGACGGCGGCGCCAGCCGGTACAGCGCCGTGGTGGCCGGCACGATGACCACGTCGGCCCCGGTCTCGCGGTCTTTCTGGCTGATGCGCCACAGCGCGGCGAGCCGCTCGCTGATCAGGTCCTGGTGCGGCGAGAACTGGTCGTAGGGCAGGGTTTCCCAGTCGGGAAACAGCGCGCAGCGTAGCTCGGGCGCGAAGAACGCCATCTCGTCAATGAGGCGCTGGGCGTCGGTTGCGTCGGCGGTGACGATGGCCGTGGTGCGGTGGGCGGCTTTCTCGCGTTCACCCAGGCGCGCCAGCAGCAGCGCGTCGGCGCTGCCGGCGGGGCGGGGCAGGGTGAAACGTTTGCCGGGGGAGAGTTTGGGTAGATCCATGCGCAGGAAAGGAGGGCCGCACATCTGCACGCGGCAAGCCAATGATGCGCCAGCCGGACGCAGCGGGAGGTGGATTTTAGAATGCCCCCATGACCGAACCTCTGATCCCTCCCTTGGCCACGTCCATCAGCGTGTCTCCGTCTGCGCCGGGAGACTACTGGGCTCTGCTGCCCTGTGCGGGCACGGGTTCGCGCGCGGTAGCGGCGGACGCCCATGCCTCGGCCCCGGGTTTGCCCAAGCAGTATCACCTGGTGGCAGGCCAGCCGATGGTGCTGCACACCCTGGCCGCTTTTGCCGGCGTGAACCGGCTGCGTGGCACGCTGGTGGCCGTGGCGCCGGGGGATCATTTTCTCGACGCCTACGCCAATCCCTCCTTTTTCACGGTCGATTGCGGCGGGCCCACGCGCGCAGACACGGTACTCGGCGGCCTGCGCACGTTGATCGAGCGAGGTGCGCGCGAACTGGACTGGGTGCTCGTGCACGATGCGGCACGCTGCCTCGTGACGCCCGAGCAGATCGATGCGCTCATCGATGCCTGCGCGCACGATGGCGTGGGCGGCCTGCTGGCGCACAAGCTGGCCGACACTCTCAAGACAGCGACGGCCGGACCGGGGGGTATCCGCGTGGCATCCACGGTGGACCGTGCCGACAAATGGCTGGCGCAGACACCGCAGATGTTCCGCATCGGCCCGCTGCGCAAGGCGCTGGAGCATGTGGGGCCGATCGTGACGGACGAGGCCAGCGCCATGGAGGCCATGGGCCTGCACCCGCGCCTGGTGCCTGGCAGCGCGTTGAACTTCAAGGTGACCTACCCCGAAGATTTCGCGCTGGCGCAGGCCGTGCTGGCGCAGCGCGGCCATGGCGCCACGCTGGAGCGCTTTGGCAGCGCGCGTGGGGTGGCGGGCGCGGCGTCGGGCAAAATTTTCTGATACGGCAGGGACCAGACATGAATTTCAGGATCGGGGAAGGTTGGGATGTGCACGCGCTGGTGCCAGGGCGCCGGCTCGTCATTGGCGGGGTGGACATTCCGCACACGGCGGGATTGCTGGGGCATTCCGATGCCGACGTGCTGCTGCACGCCATCACCGACGCCCTGCTGGGTGCTGCCGCGCTGGGCGACATCGGCACGCATTTCCCCGACACCGATGCGCAGTTTCGGGGCGCCGATTCGGTGGTGCTGTTGCAGGAGGCGGTACGCCGCGTGCGCACGCAGGGTTATGAGGTCGGCAACATAGACAGCACCGTGGTGGCGCAGGCGCCGCGCCTCGCGGCGCACATTCCAGCCATGCGCGAGCGCATTGCCGAAGCGCTCGGCCTGGGCCTGGACCAGGTGAACGTCAAGGCCAAGACGGCCGAGCGCATGGGCCCGGTGGGCCAGTGCTTGGCCATCGAGGCGCGGGCCGTGGCCTTGTTGCTGAAGGCCTGATCTCGGCCCGGCCGCCCGGCTGCGCATCGCCCACAGCGTTTGCAAAGGGCGCGATCCAGGCCAGAGAAGGGGGAAGCGGCGCAGCCGCTCAGGGGTTTGTCATCCCTTCCTTTGCGGCAGATTGCGTTTGACCTGCGGGCGCTGCAGGCGCTGGTGGGGGTCGGTGCCTGCGGGCTGGTCGCTGGCGCGCTGCAACTGCACATGGGCCACCAGGCCGCCCGAGGTGGAATTGGCCAGTGCAAAGATGCCGCCCATGCGCTGGATGGTCTTGTCCACGATCGAGAGGCCCAGCCCCGCGCCCGCCGCAGCCGTGCGTGCCGCGTCGCCCCGGAAGAAGGGTTTGGTGAGGTTGGCCAGTTGTTCGGGCGGCACGCCGGGTCCGTGGTCGCGCAGCTTGATCAGCACCCACTCTTCGCGGCCTTTGGCGGCGATGTCCACCCGCGTCACGCCGGTCTCGGGCGATTTGCCGTAGCGGCGCGCGTTCTCCAGCAGGTTCGACAGAATGCGTGCCAGCTCGACCTCGTCGGCCAGCACGTTCAGGTCTTCGGGGATGGATGTGTGGATCTGCAGTTCGCGGTGGTCCTGCACCGCGTAAACGCAGGACGACACCACCGCGTGCAGGTTGACCGGCGTGAGCGTGACATGGTCGGGTCGCGCGTAATCAAGGAACTTGTCGATGGTGGCGTCGAGCTGGACGATGTCGGCCACCATGTGGGCGCGCGCCACCTCGTCGTCCACGCTCATTTCGGTCTCCAGCCGCAGGCGCGCCAGCGGCGTGCGCAGGTCGTGCGAGATGCCGGCCAGCATGACGGCGCGGTCCTGTTCCAGCTTGGCGAGTTTTTGCGCCATGCGGTTGAAACCGATGTTGACCTCGCGGATCTCGCTGGTTACGGCCTCCTCGTCGAGGTGGCTGGCGGCGAAGTCGCCATCGCGCACGCGGTTGGCGGCATACGAGAGTTGTTTGAGGGGCTGGTTGATCAGCCGGGCAATGGCGGCCGCACCGGCCAGCGACAGGGCGCCTGCGGTGATCAGCCAGATCAGCCAGGTCTTGCCACCGGCCGGGCTGAAGCGCGAGCGGTCCATCAGCAGCCAGTTCGGATCGCCATTGATGGAGAAACCGACCCACAGGCCTTTTTCCCCATTGACGCTTTGGGCCAGGAGCGTGTCCGCACCCAGGCGGTGCGTGAGCTGCTCTGACAGCCGCTGGCCCAGAGCCGAATTGTCGAGCGGCTCGAACTTGTCACCGGGCTCGCGCGGCAGGATGCGCACGCCCTCCTGGTCGGCCATGGTCTTGATCAGGGAGACCCGCGCAATGCCGTCGGCGTGCATCAGGGCGGCGCGGCTGAGATTGACGAGCGAGGCGATCTGCTGCGCCGTGTGCAGCGTGCGCGGTTCGAACTCCAGGGCGCGCAGCGTCTGCAGCCAGGCCAGAATGCTGCCCACCAGCAGCACGCTGAGCAGAAAGAACGTGCGCCAGAACAGGTTCAGGCCCACGCGCGTGCGCACTTCGGCCCTGCGCTCGTGCGATTCGAGCGGCGCAGGGCTGGTGGCTTCGCTGTCGAGGGAGCGAGGAGACTTCATGGAGTGCAGGCGGGCAGCAATGCGGCTCAGCTGGTTCCGTCCGGCACGAACACATAGCCCACACCCCACACCGTCTGGATGTAGCGCGGCGCGGCGGCGTCTTCCTCGATGAGCTTGCGCAGACGGGAGATCTGCACGTCCAGGCTGCGGTCGAAGGGCTCGAATTCGCGGCCACGGGCCAGCAGCGCCAGCTTTTCGCGCGACAGGGGCTGGCGCGGGTGGCGCACCAGAGCCTTGAGCATGGCGAACTCGCCGGTGGTCAGCGGCAGTTCCTCGCCGTTCTTCTGCAGGGCGCGTGTGCCCATGTCAAAGGTGAAGGGGCCGAAGGTGACGACCTCGTTGTCACCCGACGGTGCGCCCGGGGCCTCCTGCGGTGGGCGGCGGCGCAGCACGGCATGGATGCGGGCGAGCAGTTCGCGCGGGTTGAACGGCTTGCCCAGGTAGTCGTCGGCGCCCACTTCCAGGCCGACGATGCGGTCCACGTCCTCGCCCTTGGCGGTGAGCATGACGATGGGCGTGCGGTCGTTGGCGGCGCGCAGGCGGCGGCAGATCGACAGGCCGTCCTCACCCGGCATCATCAGGTCGAGCACGATGAGGTCCACCGTGTCGCGCAGCAGGATGCGGTTGAGTGCCTTGCCGTCTTCCGCCAGGATGACTTCCAGGCCTTCCTGCGTCAGATAGCGGCGCAGCAGGTCGCGGATGCGGGCATCGTCGTCTACCACCAGGATCTTGTCGGTTCGGGTCGTTGTTGTGGCCATGGTTTACCTCGGTCCAATTTGTAACAGCGGCCATTGTTACCAGTTTGGCGGCCAAAAAACGGCGTTCCGCCCCTGGCTTGACCAACGGTTACAAGTTTTGCGGCGCAGGTACAGACAAATTCAGAATGGCGGTGTTGGCTGACACGCAGCAGGCGTGCGGCCTGCTATGGTGTTTTTTCAAACCTGTTTTCATTCAAATAAGATCATGAAAATTGCTCCAAAAATAATAGCTATTGGCGCTTTACTGGCAAGCGTTTCACCCGTTTTTTCGCAAAACACAAGCCTGCCGTCACCCCAGAACGTGGTGCAGCTGTCGGCCTCGGGTGTCGTCGAGGTGCAGCAGGATCTGCTGGTGCTCACGCTGCAGGCCACGCGGGACGGCAAGGACGCTGCCGCCGTGCAGACCCAGTTGCGCCAGGCCCTCGATGCCGCCATGCAGGAGGCCCGCAAGGGAGCTGAGCCGGGGCCGATGGATGTGCGTACGGGCCAGTTCAGCCTCTCCCCCCGTTACGGCCCGGCCGGGCAGATCACCGGCTGGCAAGGCCGGGCCGAGGTGGTGCTGGAGGGGCGGGATTTCGGTCGCATCACGCAGACGGCGGCGCGCATCCACACCATGGTCATCGGCCAGGTGGGCTTCGGGCTGAGCCGGGGCGAGCGCACGCGGGCCGAGCGTGAAGCCCAGGGCGAGGCCATCCGGAACTTCAAGGCGCAGGCGGCCGAACTGTCGCAGGCCTTCGGATTTGCCGGCTACACCTTGCGCGAGGTGGCCGTGAGCAGCCACAGCAGTGCGCCGGGGCCGCGCCCCCGCATGATGGCCATGGAAGCCAAGATGTCTTCGGCCGATGCGCCGATTGCCGTCGAGGCGGGCAAGAGCACCGTGGAGGTCACGGTGTCGGGCGCTGTCCAGATGCGATGAGGTTTTAAAGAAAAATAGCTTGAAGCGCTTTATTGACAAGCGCTTCAAGCTATGAATAGCAGAGCAGAAAACGCTTATTGCGCCGTCCAGCCACCGTCCATGTTCCAGGCCACGCCGCGCACATTGTTGGCGGCGCTGGAGCAGAAGAACACCGCCAGCTCGCCCAGTTCCTCGGGGGTGGTGAACTGCATCGAAGGCTCTTTCTCGCCCAGCAGAATCTTCTTGGCTTCTTCGCCCGAGACACCGGCTGCGGCCGCCTTGGCGTCCACCTGTTTCTGCACCAGGGGCGTGAGCACCCAGCCCGGGCAGATGGCGTTGCAGGTGACGCCGGTGGTGGCCGTCTCCAGCGCCGTGACCTTGGTGAAGCCGACGATGCCGTGCTTGGCCGCCACGTAGGCGGACTTCTGTGCCGACGCCACCAGCCCGTGCACCGAGGCCACGTTGATGATCCGGCCCCAGTTGGCTGCCTTCATGGCGGGCAGGGCCAGGCGGGTGGTGTGGAAGGCGCTGGTGAGGTTGATGGCGATGATGGCGTCCCAGCGTTCGGCTGGAAAGTCCTCGATGTTCGCCACATGCTGGATGCCGGCGTTGTTGACCAGGATGTCCACGCGGCCGAACTCCTTGGCCGCAAAAGCCATCATGTCCTCGATGTCGCCAGCACGGCTCATGTCGGCGCCGTGGTAGGCCACGCGAATGCCTGCGTGCTGGCCTGCAGCCAGTACCTCGGCGCGCGGGCCTTCCGAGTCGCCAAATCCGTTGAGCACGACGTTGGCCCCCTGGCGCGCCAGGCATTGGGCTATCCCTAAGCCAATGCCGCTGGTGGAGCCGGTGACGAGGGCAGTCTTGCCTTTGAGCATGGATCTTTCTCCGAATGAATTACGATGCAATGAAAGAATTATCGAGCAGCGCATTTGGGATTCCCATCCATGATTGAACCTAGGCTGAACTACGTATCCTGCCCTGGCCCGGCAGCCCAACCCCCATCGGGGGCCCCGGCATCCGGGCATCGCATGGCATGGTGGGAATGGAATGCGACCGGCAATCCGCAGCATCCGCATGTGGTGGTGTGCGTGCATGGTCTCTCGCGCCAGGGGCGCGACTTCGACACCCTGGCCCGCGCCTTGTGCCATCAGGTGCGTGTGGTGTGCCCTGACGTGGTGGGCCGGGGCCAGAGCGACCGGCTGGCCGATCCCATGGCCTACCAGCTGGGCCAGTACGCATCCGACATGCTGGCCCTGCTGGCGCACCTGCACCAGCAGGCGCCACTGCAGACCCTTGACTGGGTCGGCACCAGCATGGGCGGACTGATCGGCATGGCCGTGTGTGGCCAGCCGGGGCTGCCACTGCCCGTGCCGGTGCGCCGCCTGGTGCTCAATGACGTGGGGCCGACCATTGAATGGCAGGCGCTGCAGCGCATTGGCCAGTACCTGGGCCAGCCGGTGCGGTTTGATTCGCCGGAGCAGGCGGCAGAGGTGTTGTGGAGTCTGTCCACCACCTTCGGGCCCCACACCCCGGAGCAGTGGATGGCGCTGTCGCGCCCCATGCTGCGCGAACTGCCCGAAGGGGGCTTCACGCTGCATTACGACCCGGCCATTGCCGTGCCTTTCAGGGCCCTGACGCAGGAATCGGCCGCCGCTGGCGAGGCCGCCCTGTGGCAGTTGTACGACCAGATCCAGGCGCGTACGCTGCTGCTGCGTGGCGCCCAATCAGATCTGCTCTCTCGGCAGACCGCGCAGGCCATGGGCCAGCGCGGCCCGAAGGCCCGGCTGGTGGAGTTCGAAGGCGTGGGCCATGCGCCCACCCTGGTGGCGGCGGATCAGGTGGCTGCCGTGCAATCGTTTCTTCTGGATGCGGAAACCAAGGGGCCGGCATGAAAAGCCATCCGGCACGACCGGTGGCCGCCACGCCGCTGGGACACGGCGCAGAAGCCGTTCCGCAACTCATCGCGGCCACATCGCAGACCTTGCCCGAGCAGGTGGATGCCCTGGTGCGTGCCCGCAATTTCGCCGAGCCGCTGATTGCGGGCGAGCAGCTCGACTCGGGTGAAAACACCCTGGCCCATGCCGATGCGGTAGCCGCCATCCTCAAGGTGATCGGTGGCTCGGAGGCCATGCAGGCGGCCAGCTACCTCGTGCACGCCTGCGGGCACCTGAACAAGCCGCAGGAGGTGATCGCCAAGGCGTTTGGCGAGAACTTTGCCACGCTGGCGGTCGAAACCACGCAGCTCATGCGGGTGCAGCACCAGGCCCGTGTGGCGCAGGCCTCCGGGCAGATGGTGGACGACCCGGCCGTGCAGACCGAGAACGTGCGCAAGATGCTGCTGGCCTTCTCGCGCGATCTGCGCGTGGTCATGCTGCGTCTGGCCTCGCGCCTGCAGACGCTGCGCTACTACGCCGCCAGCAAGCGTCCCGTATCGCCGGGCATCGCGCGCGAGGCGCTGCAGGTGTTTGCGCCGCTGGCCAACCGGCTGGGCATCTGGCAGATCAAGTGGGAGATGGAAGACCTGGCCTTCCGTTTTCTGGAGCCCGAGACCTACAAGGAGGTCGCGCGCCTGCTTGACGAGAAGCGCGTTGAGCGCGAGGTCAACATGGCGCAGTTGCGCGAGCGCGTGGAGACGCAGTTGCGTGCGCACAGCATCAGTGCCACGGTGACCGGGCGGCCCAAGCACATCTACAGCATCGTCAAGAAGATGCGCGGCAAGTCGCTCAACTTCGACCAGGTATTCGACATCCGCGCGCTGCGTGTGCTGGTGCCCACCGTCAAGGACTGTTACTCGGCGCTGAGCTGGGTGCACTCGCAGTTCACACCCTTGGTGGAAGAGTTTGACGACTACATCGCCAAGCCCAAGCCCAACGGGTACCAGTCGCTGCACACCATCGTGCGCGACGAGACCGGTAAGGCCGTCGAGATCCAGATCCGCACGCAGGCCATGCACGAGCACGCCGAGCACGGTGTGGCCGCACACTGGGCCTACAAGGAGGCAGGCAGCAAGGGCTACGCCGGTGTGTCCGCCAGTGGTGACTACGACGCCAAGATCGCCGTGCTGCGCCAGTTGCTGGCCTGGGAGCGCGATCTGGCAGGCACGCCGCAGCAGGCCGGGCTGTTCGAGGACCGCATCTACGTGCTCACACCCAATGCGGCCATCGTGGAGCTGCCCCAGGGCGCCACGCCGGTCGATTTTGCTTACGCTGTGCACACCAATGTGGGCCACCGCTGCCGGGGCGCGCGGGTCGATGGTGCCATGGTGCCGCTCAACACCCCGCTGCAAAACGGCCAGACGGTGGAGATCACCACCGTCAAGGAAGGCGGCCCCTCGCGCGACTGGCTCAACGCCGATCTGGGCTACCTCACCAGCCACCGCGCCCGCGCCAAGGCAAGGGCCTGGTTCAATGCCCTGGCACAGCATGAAACCGTGGCGCGTGGCCGGGAAGCGGTCGAGAAGCTTCTGCAGCGCGAGGGCAAGACTGCCATGCGGCTCGAAGACCTAGCCAGCCAGCTCGGGTTCAAGTCGGCCGATGCGCTGTTCGAAGTGGTGGGCAAGGACGAGTTCTCGCTGCGCAACATCGAAACCTTGCTGCGTCCGCCGGAGCCGGTGCTGCAGCCCGATGACTACCTGCTGCTGAAAAAGCCCCGCGCTCCCGACAAGTCTCCCAAGGGGGGGGTGCTGGTGGTGGGCGTTGATTCGCTCATGACGCAGCTGGCCAAGTGCTGCAAGCCGGCGCCGCCCGATGACATCCGGGGGTTCGTCACGCGCGGCAAAGGCGTCAGCATCCACCGTGCAGACTGCAGCAACTTCCGTGAGATGTCGGCCCGCAATGCCGAACGTGTGATCGAGGTGGAATGGGGTTCCTCCAAGGCCGCGACCACGGCTTCGGTCTATCCGGTGGATGTGGCCATCGAGGCTGCCGACCGCCAGGGGCTGCTGCGGGACATCTCGGAAGTGTTCGCCAAGGAGAAGATGAACGTCATCGGTGTGCAGACGCAGTCGGTCAAGGGCACGGCCTGGATGACCTTCACCGTGGAGGTGGCCGATTCGGGGCGCCTGAACAAGGTGCTCGGTACCGTGGCCTCGGTGACGGGAGTGCGTTCGGCGCGTCGGCGTTGAAGACGGGAAGAACGGATTTTTCGGATGAAGCCAAACGACGCATTTTTTGCTGCTACAATCTCATCTCTCGAATACACAGGCGCGTAGCTCAGCTGGTTAGAGCACCACCTTGACATGGTGGGGGTCGTTGGTTCGAGTCCAATCGCGCCTACCAATTTTGCAAGCATTGACCAGAGCTTGCAGCGAAATGCCCACTGAAAAGTG
>JAANMV010001401.1_pt1 | contig 26609 bp, 27 predicted proteins | sample 7279661 | NCBI WGS metagenome assembly JAANMV01 (sample SAMN14094540, study PRJNA606508) | bioreactor metagenome | isolation source: A lab-scale SPAN reactor treating ammonium-rich wastewater day 121 | place: Ireland: Galway | collected 2017-05-16
AAGAAGCGCAACGAGATCTTCCAGATGACCATCCTGGAGCCTGCCCTGGCCGTGCTCGACGAGACCGATTCCGGCCTGGACATCGATGCGCTGAAGGTGGTCGCCAACGGCGTCAACAGCCTCCGCAATGGGCAGCGCAGCTTTGTCATGGTCACCCACTACCAGCGCTTGCTGTCGCATATCGAGCCCGACTTCGTCCACGTGCTCGCTGGCGGACGCATCGTGCGCACCGGTGACCGTTCACTGGCGCTCGACCTCGAGGCCCGCGGCTACGACTGGCTCGTGGCAGCCAACGGCTAGGCGCCCATGAACGCGAGACTGGGTGTTGCCAGTGATTTGGCCGGGGCCTTCGCCATCCCGGTACACACGCGGCCTGGCCTGGAATGGCTGCAGCGCCTGCAGCTGGCGGCACTGCGCCAGTTCGAGCGCGCCGGGTTCCCCTCCTCCCGCCTCGAGGACTGGCGCTACACGGACCTCAGCGGCTTTGCCGAAAGGAGTCTGCGCCTGTCGCAGCCAGATCCGCTCGGTGCCAGGCGGTCAGCGGCTGCAAACGCCGCCCAGCCTGTTCCTGCGGGCATGGGCGCCGTAGCGATATTCGATGCAGGCATGCTGTTGCCGGCGGCATCCCGGCTCGAGCCGCTCGCCGGCCTGTCCCTGCTCGGACTCGACTCCGCACCGGCGCGCCCGGCCTGGGAGACCAGCCTGGCGGGCGACACCAGGGAGGATGGCGATGCCCTGGCCTCGCTCAATGCCGCCATGCTCGCCGACGGCCTGGCCGTCGAGGTCGCGGCCGGTGTCGATGTCGAACGGCCGCTGTACATCGTCCATGCCTCCGGGCCGACGCGGATTGCACATGACCGCATCATCCTGCACCTGAAGCCGGGCAGCAGCTGCACCCTCATCGAACACCAGACGAGCAGCGGCGCCAGCGCGGCAAATTCCGTGACCGACATCATCTGCGAGCGCGATGCCCGCCTCACCTACGTCAGGCTGCAGGACGGGTCGGACGAGGCCTTCCACCTGTCCACGCAGCGCATCCACCTGCATGCAGGAGCCGAAGCCCGTCTGCTGGGGATCGATCTGGGCGGGCAGCTGGCCCGCAACGATCTGCGGGTGACCCTCGAAGGTCCCGGCGCCGCCACGGACATCCACGGCCTGTTCTTCGCCGACGGTCGGCGGCACATCGACAACCAGACCCGCGTGGACCACCGGGCCGTCCGCACCCGCTGCCGCGAACACTTTCGCGGCATTGCCGATGGCTCCGGCCGCGGCATATTCAACGGCAAGATCCTCGTGCATCCCGGCGCCGACAAGGCAGATGCCGTCCTCCGCAACGAGAACCTGCTGCTCTCGCGGCAAGCCGAGATCGACACCAAGCCTGAACTGGAGATCTACGCCGACGACGTCAAGTGCGCCCACGGCGCCACCACCGGCCAGCTGGATCCCGCGTCGATCTTCTACCTTCGCTCCAGGGGCATCGATGCCGCCGCGGCAAGACGCATGCTCATCGCGGCCTTCGCCCGCGAGATCGTCAAGCAGCTGCCCGTGAAGGACCTCGAGGACCATATCGTGGAACTGCTTGGCTCCCGGCTGCCGGACCTCGCGGACGTGGGAGCTGCGCCATGACTGCGCGCGGCATGGAGGCCGGGACCCCGGTCCAGGCCCGGCTCGACGTCGAGCGCATCCGCCAGGATTTCCCGATCCTGCAGCAGGAGATCAATGGCTGTCCGCTGGCCTACCTGGACAACGCCGCCTCCTACCAGAGGCCCGCCAGCGTCATCAACGCCATACGGCACTACTACGAACACGACCACGCCAACGTGCATCGTGGCGTACATACGCTCAGCCACCGGGCCACCGAGGCCCAGGAAGCCGGGCGCGAGGCGGCACGGCGCTTCCTCAACGCCAGCGAGCGCGCGGAGATCGTCTTCACGCGCGGGGCAACCGAGGCGATCAACCTGGTGGCCTATGCGCTGCGCGAGAGCCTCAAGCCTGGTGACGAGATCCTGATCTCCCACATGGAGCACCACTCGAACATCGTCCCCTGGCAGCTGGCCTGCCAGCGCACGGGCGCCCTCCTCCGGGTCGTGCCGATTTCCCCGCGGGGCGAACTCCGCCTCGATGAGTTCCACCGCCTGCTGAATCCCCGTACCAGGCTGGTTGCCATTGCCCATGTATCCAACGCGCTCGGCACGGTGAACCCGGTCGCGGAGATCACCGCCGCGGCGCACGCCCGTGGTGTTCCCGTGTTGCTGGATGGCGCCCAGGCGGTTGCCCACCAGAAGGTCGACGTGCAGGCCCTCGGCTGCGACTTCTACGCCCTCTCGGGCCACAAGATGTGCGGGCCCACCGGCATCGGCGTGCTGTACGGCCGGCGCCAATGGCTCGAGCAGCTGCCGCCGTTCCAGGGTGGCGGCGACATGATCCTGTCGGTGGCCTTCGATCACACCGAGTACAACGAGTTGCCCTACAAGTTCGAGGCCGGCACACCCGACGTGGCCGGGGCAGTCGGTCTCGGCGCGGCGATCGCCTACCTGGAGCGGATCGGCATGGACGCCATCGCGCTGCACGAGGCCGAGCTGCTGGAACACGCCACCCGAGCCATCGCTGCCTTGCCCGGCGTGCGCCTCATCGGCGAAGCCAGGGAGAAGGCAGGCGTGCTGTCGTTCAACATCGACGGCATCCATCCGCACGACCTGGGCACCGTCCTCGATCACCAGGGTGTCGCCATCCGCGCCGGCCACCACTGCGCCATGCCGGTCATGGACTTCTTTGGTGTCAGTGGCACGGCCCGCGCTTCCTTTGCCTTCTACAACACCCACCGCGAGGTGGAGCAGCTGGTGGCAGCCGTGGAGGTTGCACGCAGGATGCTTGCCTGATGCCGAAGCCCGAGGAACCACTGGCGCAGCTGTACCGGGAGACCGTGCTGGAGCACAGCCGCCGGCCACACAACTTCCGGCGACTGGAAGCACCCCAGCACCAGGCCACCGGCAACAACCCGCTGTGCGGCGACCAGGTCACGCTGTATCTGCAGGAGAGCGATGGCGTCGTCACCGACGCCGCCTTCGAGGCCCGCGGCTGCGCGATCTCCGTTGCGTCCTCATCGATGCTGACCGATATCGTGCGTGGCCGGCCAACGGCAGAAGTCCAGCGACTGGCCCGCGAGGTGGCCGAGTCCTTCGCCAGTGCGGACGGGATCCTGCCGGGAGACCTGGCAGCCCTGGCCGGGGTGCGCCACTACCCTGCCCGCGTGCGCTGCGCCACCCTGCCCTGGCGGACGCTGCGTGCGGCCCTGGACGGCGCCCGGGAGCCGGTGAGCACGGAGTAACGGAGCAATCATGTTTGGCAACGAGAATGAGCCGGTGGTCCTGAAGCGGGATGTGGATACCTTGAGTGTCCCGGCTGGCATCCCCAACCGCCTGTCGAAAGACTCCCTGGTCTACATCACGCAGGCCATGGGGGGCAGCTTCACCGTGTATTTCGAGGGCAATCTCTACCGCGTTGCGGGCCGTGACGCCGACGCCCTGGGCAAGGAGCCCGCCAGGCTACCGGAGCTCCGGCCGGGCGCAACCGATGGCGAGTTCGAGCAGCTGGTGCTGGACCAGATGCGCACCGTCTATGATCCGGAGATCCCCATCAACATCGTCGATCTCGGCCTCGTCTACGAATGCCGGATCGAGAAGTCCGCGGAGACCGATACCCGGTCCATTCACATCAAGATGACGGTGACGGCCCCGGGTTGCGGCATGGGCGAGGTGCTGGTCGAAGAAGTGCGCGAGAAGGTCCGTTTGCTGCCGACGGTGGCCAGTGTCGATGTCGAACTGGTGTTCGACCCGCCATGGAGCATGAGCATGATGTCCGAGGAGGCACGCCTCGAGGCCGGGCTGTTGTAGGGAACGGGTGGCAGCCAGCAAACGCATCACCCTGCTGCGCCACGCCAAGGCGCAGCAACCTGCGGCCGGAATGGCTGATCGCGATCGCCCCCTGAACGAACGCGGGGAGCAGGATGCACGCATGATCGGCCGCCGGCTCAGGGCAGCGGGAATCCGCCCGTCATTGTTGCTGACCAGCCCGGCCATCCGTGCCCTGCAGACCGCCAGGCTGGTGGCAAGGGAGATTGGCTATCCGCTGGAGTTCCTCCAGCGTGAGGCGGATCTCTACCTCGCCTCGCCTCAGGACATGCTGCAGCTTGTCGCCCGGCAGGACGATGCCTTCAACGACATTCTGCTGTGCGGCCACAATCCGGGTATCAGCGAACTCGCCAACCAGCTCACTGGCGCAGGCATAGATCACCTGCCGACCTGCGGGATGGTGGTCATCGAGGCGCAGATCAGCAGCTGGTCCGGCCTGCCTGCCGGCGGCAGGCTGTGCCGGTTCGAATCCCCGCAGGCTGGCGATATCGGGGATCAGCGAGAGAACTGAACGCAGGCGCGGGCCTGCGCGCATCCACTGCCGTCAGTTGGCCACGCAGGAGCAGAGCATGTAGATGCCGCGCGGGTCGTTGAATGCAGCGAATGCCTCGAGCTGGCGTTGCGCCTCCCGTTTCAGGCGTTCGAGGCCGCTGGCCTCGCGGTGGCCCATGCGCACCCCCATGTGCCTTGCATTCTCGAGCAGGTGCACGGAGTACTGCTCCAGGAGCCTGGCTGGCCAGGCCAGTTCGGGCTCCACATACTGCACGCCGAAGGCCCCGTCCTCCAGACCCGCCCGCCTGGCAGCGGCATCGATGGCTGCTGGCAGGTCGCCCAGGGAATCCACCAGTCCCAGGTCCTTGGCATCGCTGCCGATCCATACGCGGCCTCGGGCGATGGCGTCGACGCGCTCCGGATCCATCTTGCGGGCTTCGGCGACGCTGCTGACGAAAATACGGTAGGCGTCCTGCACCGACTGCTGCAGGACATCGCGGGCTTCCGCACCCAGAGGCCGGTCCAGGCGCAGCTGACCGGCCAGGCGGGTGGTGCCAAAGCCGTCGACGTGGATGCCAAGCGCATCGAGCCCGCGGTCGATCGTCGGCACCATCGCGCCCACGCCGATTGAGCCGGTGATGGTGGCTTCGTCGGCCCAGATCTCGTCGGCTGCCATGGCGATGTAGTAGCCGCCGGATGCCGCCAGGCCGCCCATCGACACCACCAGCGGCTTGCCGGTCGCCTTGAGTTCACGCAGTTCGTCCAGCACGACTTCGGAAGCGAACATGCTTCCCCCGGGGCTGTCCACCCGCAGCACCACGGCCTTGATGCTGTCGTCGTCACTGGCCTGGCGGATCAGGCCCGCCAGTGTGTCGCCACCCACTTCGCCCGGAGGAGCCTCGCCATCCACGATCTGGCCGGAGGCAACGATGACGCCGATGCTGTCTTCATGGCCAAGGCCCGGACGCGTGCGGCGCAGCGCTGCCAGGTACTGCCGGTAGTCGATGCTGTTGTAGCCATCCTCACCCAGCTCATCGCCCTCCCCCACCTGGCCGATCATGTACTCGCGGAAATCCTGGCGGCTCATCAGGTCGTCCACGAGGTGGCGATCCTTCGCCACCCGGGATGCGGAGCCGCCGGCCGCCTGCAGGTAGGTGGCAAAATTGTTGGCATAGTCGTCCAGGGCACCGGGCTCGAGCTTGCGCGCAGAGACGACGTCACGCTGGTAGCTGCCCCACATGGACTGCAGCCACTGGCGACTCGCTCGCTTGTCGTCCTCGGACATGTCGTCGCGTATGAAGGGCTCCACGAATGACTTGTACTCGCCAACCCGGAACACGTTGACATCGATTCGCAGCTTGTCGAGGACGGCCTTGAGGAAGGTGCGGTAGTAGCCGAAGCCGTCCACATACACCATCCCCAGGTCATTCAGGTAGACCTCGTCAGCCTGCGCCGCGAGGTAGTACTGGCCCTGCTCGTAGGAATCACCCAGCGCGATGACCTTCTTGCCCTCGGCACGCACCTTGCCAATGGCCCTGGCGACGGCCTTCAGTTCAGGCAGGCCGCCCCCCTCGAGCTGCTCCAGGCGCAGGACCACTGCCTTGATCCGCTCATCGGTGGCCGCCGCCTCCAGGCTATCCACCAGATCGCGCAGCAGCACTTGCCGCACGCCATCGCCCTGCAGCTCCCCCAGCACGCGGCTCAATGGATCACCCGCGAGCTGCTCCACGAGCTCGCCCTGCGGATCCACCAGCAATGCAGCCGAACCCGGGACATGCACCGGCGGGCCGGATATGCCGGCGAGGAAGACACCGAAGACCAGCAGCAGCAGGATCAGGTGCAGGACCCGCCGCAGGCCGTTGAGTGCCCGCCAGATACCACCCAGGAAACGAAAGACGATATTGCTCTTGGCCATGGAAATCCCCGCTCGTGCCCTCAATCTGCGCTGCGATAGCTGATGCGGTAGATCGCACCCGCCGTGTCGTCACTCACCAGCAAGGAGCCGTCCGGCGCAACCAGCAAGTCCACCGGCCGGCCGAGGACCTGATCGCCATCCAGGAAGCCTTCGATGAACGGCTCGTAGGCGACGGCCTTGCCCTTCTCCATGCGCACCAGCGATACCCGGTAGCCGGTGCGCCCAGCCTCCTTGCTGCGGTTCCATGAGCCATGCTCGGCAATGAGCACCTGGCCGCGGAAACCCGCGGGGAACATGCTGCCCGTGTAGAAGCGCAGGCCGAGCGCTGCCACGTGCGGGCCCAGGGCCTGTACCGGCGCAACCGCATCCTTGCACTGGCCCAGGCCACCGAACTCCGGATCGCTGATCGTGCCTCCATGGCAGTACGGGAAACCGAAATCCAGGCCGGGCCTGGTGGCGTGGTTCAGCTCATCGGGTGGTCGATCGTCACCGAGCATGTCACGCCCGTTGTCGGTGAACCACATGTCCCCATTGCCAGGATCCCAGGTGAAGCCCACCGAATTACGGACGCCCCGAGCGAAATACTCCCGACCGGAGCCGTCGGGATTCATGCGCAGGATGGCGCCGAAGTCGGGCTCGTTGCAGACATTGCAGGGTGCGCCCAGCGACACGTACAGCTTGTCATCCGGCCCGAAAGCGAGATACCGCCAGCTGTGCAGCATACCCTTGGTCGGCAGGTTATCGACGACCACCGTCGGTGCAGGCGGCCGCTCCAGCCGGGATTCGATGCCATCGAAACGCAGGATCCGCTCCGGTTCCGCCACGTACAGCGCGCCGTCGCGGAAGGCGATGCCGTTGGGCATCTTCAGGCCCTCCGCCAGCACCAACGTCTGCGCTGAGCCACCGAGGGCGCCACGAACCGCATACACCTTGCCGCCGCGCTGCGTACCGACGAACAGGGTGCCGGCCCTCCCCATGGCCATGGAGCGCGCGCCGGGCACCGGTGCCAGCAGCTCCGCCGCGAACCCGGGGGGCAGCTTGAGGTGTCCCGGCAAGGCCCCCTGCGCCATCCCGGCCACTGGCAGCAGGGTGAGCAGGCAGGGCAACCAGCGTCGAATCCACATTGAAATGCCTTTCGCCGCCTGGCTAGCGGTGCAGCAATGCCAGCGAGACCTGTGGCAGGAATGTAATGACCAGGACCGTCCCCAGCAATACCAGAAGGAAGGGCAATGTTGCGCGATACACCCCGAGGATCGGCTTGTCGAAGCGATAACCCGCAACCACCAGATTGCGGCCCATTGGCGGCGCGAGGTATCCCAGTTCCATGTTGGCAACGAACAGGATGCCCAGGTGGACCGGGTCGATGCCATAGCGTGATGCGACGGGAGCGATCAGCGGCACCACCAGCACCAATGCGGCAAACATGTCCAGCACCGCACCGATGAGCAGCAGGAAGACGAAAAGCAGCGCCATGAAACCCACTGGACCGCCGACATACTGCGTCACCAGGCCAACGAGTCTCTCGGGCACCTCGGCATCGATCATCACGTTGGTGGATGCCATGGAGACCCCGAGGATGAGCAGCACGGCACCGACCAGGATCATCGACTGGCGGGCAATATGCGGCAGGCGGCTGATGGCAATGTCCCGCCGGATGACCACCTCCGTCACCAGTACGTACACGGCCGTGACGGCCGCGGCCTCGGAAACCGCGAAGACACCACCGTAGATTCCGCCGAGGACGATGACCGGCAGTGGAAGGTCCATCCAGCTCTCGCGCAGGGCGAGACCGACCTCCCGCCACGAGAACTGGCTGATCGGCACGCGGATGTGGCGGTTCACCCAGAGGCAGTAGGCGCCAAGGCAGACGATCATGAGGGTGCCGGGTACCACACCGGCAATGAACATGTCATCGATCGACGTCTCGGTGATGACGCCATAGAGGATCAGCGGCAAGGACGGCGCGAAGAGCAGGCCGAGGCAACCCGCCGAGGTGATGAGGCCGAGGCTGAAGTCCTCGCTGTAGCCTGCCTGTGTCAGGGCCGGGTACAGCGCCGCTCCCAGGGCGATGATGGTGACCCCGGAGCCGCCGGTGAATGCCGTGAACAGTGCGCAAGCCGCGATGGAAACGAGGGCAACGCCCCCGGGCATCCAGCCCATCAGCGCCGTCGTGATACGCACCAGCCGCGCCGGTGCGCGGCTTTCCGCCAGCACGTAGCCGGCGAAGGTGAACAGCGGAATTGCCAGCAGGATCGGTGTTTCCGCAAGGCCGAGCACTTCGATGGCGATGGCCGAGAGCGGAATGTCCGCACTGCGGAAGCCGGCTATGGCTCCGGCGGCGATGACCGCGAACAGCGGTGTCCCCAGCAGTGTCAGCAGCAACAGCAGGGCCGGCGCCATCAGCCGTCCCCGGCCTTCGACCCGGCATGACGCCAGGCGTCGAGGCTGCTGAGCGCGTAACGCCAAGCAAGCAGCACGAATGCGACAGGCAGGATCGCCTGGATGGTCCAGGCTGGCAGCTGCCCGCCAAACGCCCGGTCGTCGATCTCCATGGAACCGGCCACGAAGCCGTACGAGGCCCACGCCAGCACCGCACAGACGAGCGCCACGAAACCATTCGTCGCCATGCCGACCCAGCCCTGCCAGGTGCGGGGCAGGTAGCGGGAAAGGACATCGATGCTGACGTGGCGTTGCTCGCCGCTGGCTGCCACTGCTCCGGCCATGGTCACCCAGAGGACCATGATGCGCAGCGCCTCATCGGCCCAGCTGAACCCGGACCCCAGCAGGTTGCGCATGAGGATCTGTGTGGCCGCAAGGCCGATCATGGCGACAACCAGCACCGTCAGCACCGCAGTCTCGACCAGCCTGCCAAGATGCGCGGCCCGATCAAGCCAGTGTACCCGGAGCGGCTGCATCACTGCCTGCCGGCGGCGCCTGCCCTTGCCGGCTGTGCCTGGCGGTACTCCCGCAGGTACGCATCCACCTGCGCCCGCAGGGCAACGTGATAGGTGCCCTCGCGGCCAAGCTGCTGATTCGCCTCAGCCACGGCGCTGCGCCAGGCACGCAGGTCCTCAGGCGTGGCATCGACGATGGTGATGCCGCTCGCCACCAGGGCTTTCACGGCCGCATCCTCGTCGCTGGCGGTCTGCTGATCGAGGCGCCGGTAGACATCCCCCATCACCTTGCGAAACACCGCCTGGTCAGCGGGGCTGAGCTTCGAGAATGGCGCGGCATCCACGGCCATCAGACCCATGGTGTACATCAGCGGTACACGAGTCATGTACTTCACCCGGGTGTGCCATTGAAGCGCAATGACTCCCACTGGCGGTGCGGCGACGATGTCCAGCAGCCCGGTCTGCAGCCCGGTCAGTACGTCGGTCACGGGCAAGACCACCGGCGAGAGTCGCAGTGCCTCCATGGCTGCCGTGCTCACCCGGTCGCCCTCTGGTACCCAGATCTTCCGGCCCCGCATGTCGGCGGTGGTGCTGACCGGCTGGCGGGAAAAAATCCTCGCGAACCCGCCACCCGCCATGCCGAAAGAAACGAAACCGGCCTCCTCGAGCCCCTTGGCGATGACGGGGTCCATGCGCTGGCGGACATATTCGACCTCGGCCAGCGATTCGAAGGTCAGCGGCAGGCCGTAGACGACGATGTCGGGATAGCGCTCGACGAGACCGTTGGCAGTGAAGGCACCACCCTGCAGCTGCCCGATGCGGATCTTGCGCAGCACCTGCTTCTCGTTGCCCATGACGCCGCCACCATAGAGCTTGATGACGACGCGCCCCCCGGTCTGGCTCTTGATTTCCGTGGCGGCCGCACGGATCGCCTGCATCCACTCGGACCCCTCGGGGGCCACCGACGCAAGCTTGAATTCCGCGCCGCTGGTCACGCTGGCCCATAGCAGGCACGCCAGTGTCATGCCGACAAGATCCCGGATCTTCCGCCCCATCGATTCTCTCCCGAGCCTTCCAGGACCCGCCATCAGAAATAGTCGTCGGCCGATGCCAGCAGGTCCCGTGCCTGCGCCTGGGCCAGGGTATTGAAGAGCGTCAGGCCCTCCTGGCGCGGGGACGCATCCAGCACCTCCCGCAGCAGGCGATCATGCAGGTCGCGGTCATATACCATGCGTGCGTAGCTGCGTGCGAACTCCACCTTGGCTGACAGGTCACGCCCGCCGCTGATCTCGATGGCCCGCTCGAAGTAGGCACGGCCAACCTCGGGTCTGCCACCCAGCGCTTCGGGTCTCAGGGTGTTGAGGATACCGAGATACATGTTGATTCCGGCGGGATTCGGTGCGCCTGGCATGTCGAGCAGCCGCTGCAGCGCATGCTCGACCTTGGGCAGGCCGGCAATGGCTGCCCAGTCACCGCTGTGGGCACGGATGAAGGCCAGCGAGCCGACACAGTAGCTGTAGAGGGCTCCGGCATCACCCGGACGGAGACGATCGACGGCCGCTGCATAGGCGTCGTACGTCATCTCGTCCAGCTGGCAGGCCTGCCGGTCTGCGGCACAGATGGCGCGTGCGCCGTATTCGCGCGCGCGCATCGTCAGGGATGCAGACCGCTGCTCCTCGTGCACGAAGGCCACGCCGTATGCGGCGTAGAGCTGCGCGGCGGCCTCCAGGTAGCGAGGGTTGTCGGGCTCGCTGCGAACCAGGGCATCCAGCAGGATCAGATAGGCCGGAGTGCCCTCGCGCACCAGTTCGGGATCGTCCTGATTGAGTATGGCCTGCGACAGGCCGTCCGCGAACCGTGTCGTCGCCGCCCCGGCAAGTGCGGCGCAGCCGACCGGACCCATGGCAGGCAATGCGCCTGCCAGGATCAGCAGCAACGCGCCGGCCGGCCTGCGGCGGCTCTGCCACAAGCCCTGGCCGAAGCCAGGCAGGATTCCGACCATCGGGCAGTCGCCCCGGTCAGACTCGTTCCTTGATACGGGCAGACTTGCCGCTGCGCTCGCGCAGGAAATACAGCTTGCCGCGCCTGACGTCACCGCGACGCTTGACCTTGATTTCCGCGACCCCCGGGCTGTAGGTGGGGAAGACGCGCTCGACGCCTTCGCCATGGGAAATCTTGCGCACCGTGAACGAGGAGTTGGCGCCGCGGTTGCGCTTGGCGATCACCACACCCTCGTAGGCCTGCAGGCGCTCGCGCCCGCCCTCCTTCACCCGCACCTGCACGACGACCGTGTCGCCGGGTGCGAACTCGGGAACCTGCCGCTGCATGAGTTCGGCTTCAAGCTGTTGCATGATCTTGCTCATCGTCTTTCACCTTCGTCGTGCTGCGCAGCCGCTCACGGCTCCGCTTCGTTGAATTTGCTCAATCTCCGCCAGGAGTCCGGTCGTGCTCGGCGAGAAACTCCCCGAGCAAACCCTGCTCCTCATCCGTCAGCTGCCTGCCCCGCAGCAGGTCTGGGCGACGCAACTGCGTGCGTCCCAATGCCTGCTTCAGACGCCATCTGCGGATGGCCTCGTGATTGCCTTCGACCAGGACCGCCGGCACCCGCCGACCGTCATCGAGCACCTCCGGTCGCGTGTAGTGCGGAAAGTCCAGGAGATGCCCGCCGAACGAATCCGCCTCCGCGGAGCCTTCGTCCCCCAGTGTCCCGGGCAGCAGCCTGACGATCGCGTCGATCACCGCCATGGCCGCCACCTCGCCGCCACTGAGCACAAAGTCACCCAGCGAAATTTCACAGTCCGCCTCCGCCTCCACCAGGCGCTCGTCGAACCCCTCGTAACGCCCGCAGACCAGGACCAGACCAGGCCACGAGCCCATTTCACGTGCCATGGCCTGGTCGAACCGCCGACCCTGCGGTCCCAGGAAGGCGACCCTGGCTCCGGCCGGCAATTCGGCCCGTGCTGCCTGAATCGCATCCCGCCACGGCGCGACCTTCAGCACCATGCCCGGACCACCCCCGTAGGGGCGATCATCGACGCAACGGTGCGGGCCCTCCGCGAAGTCCCGGGGGTTGATGCAGGCAACCTCCGCTATTCCGCCGGACAATGCCCGGCCGCAAACGCCAAAACCCGCTACCGCGGCCACCATGTCAGGAAACAGCGTCACCACGCGGACCCGCATCGCCATCAGCCCGCCGTCTCAGAAATCAGCGTCCCAGTCGACTTCCATCGTGCCGGCGGCGAGGTCGACCGTCTTCACCACCGTAGCCAGGAAGGGCACCAGCCGCCGGCGCTCCCCCCTGACCACCAGGACGTCATTGGCGCCCGTGTCCATGATGTCCTCGACCCGGCCCAGTTCCCTGCCGTCCCTGTCGCATACCCGCAGTCCGATCAGGTCGGAGCAGTAGTACTCGCCCTCGGCGGTTCGGCCGAATCGTCCGCGTGGCACACGGATGGCCGAGCCGATCAGGGCACGGGCCCGGTCACGGTCATCGATACCAGCCAGGCGGGCGATGATTCCTCGCCCGTGCATGGCTCCATCCAGCACCGCGTACTCCCCCTGCTGGCCGTCTCCGACCAGCCAGGGACCATACCCCAGGATGTTTTCCGGCGGGTCGGTGTACGAATAGATCCTGACCCAGCCCTTGACTCCGAAGATGCCCGAAATTCGTCCGACCAGAACCTGCGCTTCCGCGGCCTCGGCCGGCTTGTCCACCAGGTTACCCTGCGCGGAGCTTGCGTATTCCGCGCCGCACTCAGGCGGCTGCGGCCCCCGTCGCGGCCTGCTGGGCCGCACGGTAATCATCCAGCAGTCCGGAAACACGGGCCGAGAGCTGCGCACCCTGGCCTGTCCAGTACTCGACGCGGGCCAGGTCGATCTGCAACGCCGTATCGCGGCCGGTCGCAATCGGATTGAAGAACCCGAGCCGCTCCAGGTACCGCCCATCGCGCCGGTTGCGATGATCGGTCGCGACGATGTGATAGAAGGGCCGCTTGGTCGTGCCGCCGCGGCTCAGTCGAATGGTCACCATGCTCAGTCTCTTCCTCTGGTTTTCGCTGCGCCGGCGATGCCTGACTCCAGGGATCTGACGCTCGCGTAAACGGTGGATTTTACGGGAATCTCCCGCCCGCTGCACAGCCTATCGCGAATAAATCCCGAGTCAGTGGCCGGTGAACCGCCCGGGCCCGCCCGGCATGTTGCGCAGGGCCTTCTGCAGGCCGCCCCTGGAGAATCGCTTCATCACTTTCTGCATCTGCTCATGCTGCTTCAGCAGGCGGTTGACATCCGGTACGCCAACCCCCGCGCCGCGCGCAATGCGCTGGCGACGCGACCCATTGATACTCTTGGGAAAACGGCGCTCCGTCGGGGTCATCGAGTTGATGATCGCTATCTGGCGCCGGAGGGCTGCGGGGTCCATCTGGCCAGCCAGCTTGTTGGCGGACATCCCGCCTGGCAGCGGTAGCTTGGCCAGCAGGCTTTCGATGCCGCCCATGCCCATCATTTGCTGAAGCTGGTCGCGCAGGTCGGCCAGGTCGAAGCCCTGTCCCTTGCCCACCTTGCGCGCGAGCCGTTCGGCCTCGGCCTTGTCCACTTTCTGGCCGAGGTCTTCGACCAGCCCGAGGACATCACCCATGCCCAGGATGCGTGTCGCCATGCGTTCCGGCACGAAGGGCTCTAGCGCCGGCAGCTTCTCCCCGGTGCCCACGAACTTGATGGGCTGGCCGGTGACAGCGCGTGCCGAGAGTGCGGCACCGCCGCGGGCATCGCCATCGGCCTTGGTGAGGATGATGCCCGTAACCGGCAAGGTCTCGGCAAAGGCGCGGGCGGCGTTGACCGCATCCTGCCCCGCCATGCTGTCGAGGACGAACAGCGTCTCAGCGGGGCTGGTCAATGCATGCAGTTCCCGCAGCTCCGCCAGCAACTCGTCATCCAGCCGCGTGCGGCCGGCCGTGTCGAGGATGAGCACATCCGCCTGCTCGCGTCTCGCAAGCTCCATGGCGCGCCTGGCGATGTCCGCCGGGCGTTCGCTGGGGCTCGACGGGGCACAGCTCACCCCTGCCTGCCCTGCGAGGCGCTCGAGTTGCAACATCGCCGCGGGCCGGCGCGTATCCAGGCTGACCAGCATCGGCCGGCGCCCCATGCGCTCCTTGAGGTAGACAGCAAGCTTGCCGGCACTGGTGGTCTTGCCACCGCCCTGGAGTCCCACCAGCAGGATCGGCACCGGTGGCTGGTGGCGCAGGTTGATCGCGGCCGGCTCGGTTCCGAGCTGGCTGGCGATTTCCTGCTGGAGGATGGCAATGAATGCCTGGCCCGGGGTGAGGCTGCGGTTGATCTCGGTGCCGATCGCCCGCGCTTGGACACGGTCGATCAGGTCGCGAACCACGGGAAGGGCGACGTCGGCCTCGATGAGCGCCCGCCTGACCTCGCGCACCGCTTCCTGGATGTTCTCATCAGTCAGCCGCCCACGTCCGCGGACGTGGTCCACGACCTGACGCAGCCTGTCGGTCAGATTGGCGAACAAGCGCACACTCCTGTGATCGATGGCCCGGCGTTGCCGGTGTTTGCCGGCATTTTAGCGGCAAATGCCACCAGCGTCCCGCGGGCAGTCCTGGCCGGCAGCCGCCTTCCTTGACATCGGCGGCAGCCATTCGCAACGATGGATCCTTATCCCCCAGACAGGAGCATTCCTCACCTTGGGCATTGACATCCCGCTGGGCACGCTTTTCGGGTCCATGCTCTTTCTCCTGCTTTGCTCCGCATTTTTCTCCGGAACCGAAACGGCCCTGATGTCGGTGAACCGCTACCGGTTGCGGCATCTCGCAAGTACCGGCCATCGCGGTGCCCGCTTCGCCGAGAACCTGCTGAAACGACCGGACCGCCTGATCGGCGTCATCCTGTTCTGCAACAACCTGGTCAACAACGCGCTGGCCGGCATCGTCACCGTGGCAGCCATGCAGCTCGGCGGCCCGGCTGCTGCGGCGATTGGCACCGTGGTCGTCACCATTGCCGTCCTGATCTTCGGAGAAGTGACACCCAAGACCTACGCGGCGGTGCGGCCCGAGCGCGTGGCATTCACCGGCGCCTATTTCTATCACTTCCTGCTGCGGTTCCTGCTGCCGGTCAGCTGGTCAGTTGCCCTCATCACGTTGTTTTCGAATGGCTTGCTGCGCCTGCTGGGGATGCGCCCGGAGGACAGTGCCGGCCACAACCTCACCATCGAGGAGCTGCGGACGATACTGGCGGAATCTGGTGCGCTGCTGCCGCGCAAGCGGCACGAGATCATGATGCGCGTACTGGAACTGGGCGAGATCACCGTCGAGGACATCATGATCCCGCAGAGCGAGGTGGTCGGCATCGACCTCACCGACGACTGGGAGAAGATCATCGCCACCATACGCGGCAGTGGCTACACGAGGTTGCCGGTCTATCGCGAGGCGATCGACAACGTCGTCGGGTTGCTGCACGTCAAGAGGCTCATCGCCCATCCCAACTCCGAGAAGCTGTCAGCCACCGTCCTCGAATCACTGCTGGACGAGCCGTATTTCGTGCCGGAAGGCACGCCGCTGAACAAGCAGCTGGTGCAGTTCCAGCGCAGTCGCCAGCGAACCGGCTTCGTCGTCGACGAATATGGCGACATCCAGGGGATCGTCACGCTGGAGGACCTGCTGGAGGAAATCGTCGGCGACTTCACCAGCGAGCCAGCGGATGCCGGTCCCAGCCTCCCGCGCCCGGATACCGCTTCCGGAGGCTACATCATCGATGCCAGCGCCAACGTCCGGGTCCTCAACCGCACCATGCACTGGAGCCTGCCGACAGACGGTCCCAAGACCCTCAACGGCCTGATTCTGGAGAAGCTCGGCAGCATTCCCCGCAAGGGGACCGGCCTGATGCTCAACGGCTACGCGGTCGAAATCCTGCAGACCAGCGGCAACGTCGTGGAAACCGTCCGCATCCGCCAGCCGGAGGAAGCACCACCCGGCCTTGCCCGCGAAGCCTAGCCCGCTGCAAGGGACAGGGCGTGCAGCGCCTCGGCCAGGCGCGTCACGCCGACGACCTCGATTCCGGGCACGGGACGGCGTGCAAGGTTTGCCCGCGGAACTATCGCGCGCCTGAAGCCCAGCTTCGCCGCCTCGCGTATACGCTCCTCGCCGAAAGCCACTGGCCGGATCTCGCCACCGAGACCCACTTCACCGAAGACCACCGTGGCGGCTGGCAGCACCGTCCCGCGCTGGCTCGATGCCACCGCGGCGAGCAGGGCCAGATCCGCGGCGGTTTCGCTCACCCGTACACCTCCAACGACATTCACGAACACGTCATCGTCGTGAGTGTCGAGCCCACCATGCCGATGCAGGGCCGCCAGGAGCAATACCAGGCGATTCTGGTCCACCCCGACCGCCAGCCGCCGGGACGCACCCCCGCCCCCCCGGTCCGTCAGCGCCTGCACTTCGACGACCAGCGGCCGCGTTCCCTGGTGCAGGACGGTGACCGCCGCTCCCGCCACCCGCTCCCCGGGGGGCGAGAGGAAGATGGCCGAGGGATTGCGCACCTCGCGCAATCCCTCTTCGCCCATGGCGAAGATGCCGAGCTCGTTCGCCGCGCCAAACCGGTTCTTCACCGATCTCAGCAGACGATACCGGCTGCTGGTCTCGTCCTCGAAATACAGGACTGCGTCCACCATGTGCTCGAGCATCCGCGGGCCGGCAATGACGCCCTCCTTGGTCACGTGACCGACGAGGATGATGGCTACCCCCGCTGTTTTGGCCAGCTGGATCAGCCTTGCCGTGCACTCACGAAGCTGACTCGGCGATCCGGGTGCCGCCGACACGGAATCCGCCAGCATTGTCTGGATGGAATCGATGATCAGGCAGGCGCTGCGCAGCTGCCTGGCCGCGTCCACCACCTCCTCCACGCTGGTCGTGGCCATGACCGTCACCGCTGCCGGGTCGAGGCCCAGCCGGCGCGCACGCAGGGCCAGCTGGTCAGCCGATTCCTCGCCGCTGACATAGAGTGTCGGCCAGTCCGCCTGACTGATGCCGGCCACCTGCAACAGCAACGTCGACTTGCCGATGCCGGGAGCGCCCCCCACGAGGACGATGGACCCCGGGACCAGGCCACCGCCGAGAACGCGGTCGAACTCACCGATGCCTGTCGGCCGCCGCTCCACCCCCAGCGGGCGCAGGTCCGCCAACCGGGTGGGGCGCGCCTCGGGTCGCTGCCGCGACGCGTTCGGTTCGAGTGTCCGGGCCTCGGGATCCAGGCTGTTCCAGGCACCGCAGGCGGGGCACTGGCCCTGCCATTTCAGGCTGGTCGAGCCGCATTCCCTGCAGCTGTAGGCGATCTGTGTTCTGGCCATGGGAACTGTGATCCTGCTCTCACCGGCGGCTGCCCGGCCAGTCGCAAATGACGCCGGCCACGGGAGAATCCCAACCGGTTCTCAGTCGTCGGCCGGCGCGGCCGATACTATGTCGAAATGCGTGCGTGGGACAGCGTTACCAATGGTGGCTCGCTGCGGCCGGGGCCGGCTGGCCTGAGCATCCTGCTGGCCGGCGTACTGCTATCGCTCGCTCCGGTATCGACGCGCATCGAGCAGGGAATCTACGACCTCACCCAGGGCCTGCAAGGCGCTTCCGGCAGCCCGCAGGTCGTCATCGTCGATACCAGCCAGATCGACGAGGGTGCAGGCAGCCTGTGGGAGGCAACGAGCTTTCCCGATGTTCTCAGGGCCCTGGGCAAGGCAGGCGCGCGCCTGGTGATTGCGCTCGATCCGCCCCCCGCCGGTGATGCGCTGCCCGACGCTGCGCAACTCGCGGCGCTTGCCGAGATCGAGCGCCGCGGCGGCGCGGGTCCTGACGGCGGCGCCTTCGTGCGCCGGCTCACCGACATGCGTCGCCGTGCCGAATTGCACTCGGCAACCCTCGCCGCGATCGGCAGCCTGCGCAACATGATCCTCAGCGCCCCGACCTTCGAGGGCACGCGCGCCATGGGGGCCAGCGTGACGGGCGCTTGTGCGCGGCATCTCATCGAGGTCGTGTCGGACTCGCCGGATGCCAAAGCGGCCCCGATGCGACGCGTGCGTGCGGTGGCTGCGCCCGCAGACGCCATATGCCAGGTGGCGCTCGGCATGGGCCACGCGGAATTCTGGCCGGACTCGGACGGCATCGTCCGCCGTCACGACCTGCTGGTGGGGACAGCCAGCGGACAACTGCCCTCGGTAGCGCTGCGCGCGGCACTGGCGCTGACGTTCCCGAACGGCAAACCGCCCACGCTGGACGCGGAATCCATCCGCTGGGAGCAGCACCGTGTCCGTACCTCCGGTGGCGCCAGCGCATTGCTGCGCTACTACCCCGGACACGAGCAGCAAACTGCCTTCGAGATCGTGCCTGCCGGGAAGTTGCTGGAGTCCGATGCGGCAGCACGGCGCGTTGCCGGCCACATCGTCATCCTCGGGCATGGCAGCCTGGCTGCCACCGACAGCGGCTACCCGACACCGCTCGAGGACCGCAGTACGCCGGCATTGCTGGTAGCCACCGCGCTGTCCAACATCCTGCAGGAGGATTACATCGTGCGGCCGCCCTGGCTGCAGTGGCTGGAGATCTCCCTCATGCTGATCATCGGCGCCGCCATCCTGCGCTGGGGCCGGACGATGCCGGCAGCGCTGACGGTCATGATCGGCCTGTTCGGTGCCGCCGCGATCCTGGCAATCGAAGCCTATCTGCTGCTCGGGCCCGGTCTCTGGGTTCACCTGGGCAGCGTCGCCGTGTTCACGGCCGTGGCCAGCGGTACCGTACGCCTCATGCACCCCGCGGCAACGCATGTCGGAGCACCCGTGCTGGCTGTCGCGGCCGCGGCAGGATCGCCGGCTCCCGCAATGGAACCGGGCAATGCTGCAGACGAGCTGGACATGGCGTTCTCCGTGCTGCGTCACCAGGCGCCCAGTGCCCACGTCAAGGAGCGCCTGTACGAAGTGGCCCTCGAGCATGCCCGCCAGCGCGACCTGGCCAAGGCGGAGCGCGTCCTGCGGCACCTGGCAGGAATCGATCCGGAATTCCGGCATGCTGGCGAGAAGCTGAAGAAGCTGGCCGGCCTGCGCAGCAGCCTGCAGGGCGGCCAGAGCGCGCCGCCTGAAGCGCCTTCGCTCCGCCCGGTGCTGAAGCCGACAACGGATGCGCCCGCGCTCAACGGCCAGACCATCGGACGCTACCAGATCGAGGACGCCATCGGCCGCGGCGCCATGGCGACTGTCTATCTCGGCCGTGACCCGAAGATCAACCGCCGTGTCGCCATCAAGACCATCGCCCTGGCCGAGGAATTCACGGATTCCGATCTGGTCAACGCCAAGACGCAGTTTCTGCGCGAGGCCGAGTCGGCCGGCCGGCTGAACCACCCGAACATCATCAGCATCTACGACGCTGGCGAAGATGGCCAGGTTGCCTACCTTGCCATGGAGTACTTCCCCGGCAAGTCCCTCAGCCACTACGCCCAGCCCGGCAACCTGCTGCCGCCACGCCGCGTCCTGGAACTGATGGCCCGGGCCGCGGAGGCACTGCACTACGCACATGGCCAGCATGTCGTGCATCGGGACGTGAAGCCTGCAAACATCATGTACGACCGCGAGACCGACGCCCTGAAGATCACGGACTTCGGCATTGCCCGGCTGACCGACAGCAGCCGCACCAAGACCGGCATCATCCTCGGCACGCCCTCCTACATGTCGCCGGAGCAACTGGCAGGCACGAACGTGACCGGGCAATCGGACCTGTTCTCCCTGGGTGTCACGCTGTACCAGTTGCTGACGGGCAACCCGCCCTTCCGGGCCGATTCCATACCGCGACTGATGCAGAAGATTGCCCACGAACGGCATCCGTCGGTCCGCGAAGTCCGTGACGACCTGCCGGCCTGCATCGACAGCGTGCTCGACCGGGCCCTCGCGAAGGACCCGTCGGACCGCTACCCCAGCGGCCGTGCCATGGCATTGGCGTTGCGCGACTGTTGTAGTAGGTTGGAAACATCGTCCCCCGCACGGACCTCATGAGCCTGCGAAACAAAATCCGCGCCGCGCAGCTCACGGATGTTGGCCGTGTGCGTGAGCACAACGAAGACGCCATAGGCGCCAACCTGGATACCGGGCTGCTCGTGCTCGCCGACGGCATGGGTGGCTACAATGCTGGCGAGGTGGCCAGCGGCATTGCCGTGCGGACGGTGCTGGAATTCGTGGGTGAAGCCTGTCGCCGCGAGGACCGCAGCGCCCTGGACCCCGAATCCCGCCTGATGCGCCAGTCCATCATCCTGCGCGATGCCGTGGCGCGGGCCAACAAGATCATCCACCAGACCGCCAAGAGCCAGCCGCAGTGTGATGGCATGGGCACTACCATCGTCGCGCTGCTGTTCCACGACAACCGGGTATCCATCGCACACGTCGGCGACTCCCGCATCTATCGCCTGCGACGTGGCCGCTTCGAGCAGCTGACCATGGACCATTCCCTGCTCCAGGAGCTGGTGGACAGGGGCTATTACTCCCAGGAAGAGGCTGCCCGCTCCACCAACCGGAATTACGTGACCCGGGCCCTGGGAGTCGAGCCGGCCGTCCAGGTCGAGGTCCAGGAAGACCACGCCCTGCCGGGGGATATCTACCTGATGTGCTCGGACGGCCTGCCGGACATGGTCGAAGATGAAGACATTCACTTAACGATCAGCACTTTTAATGCTAATCTTGAGATCGTTGGTCAGCAGCTGATCCAGCTCAGCAATGATCATGGGGGCAAGGACAACGTCTCGGTGATTCTGGCGCAGGTCGTCGAGCCTTTTCCGGCGCGGACAGGCCTGCTCACCAGGGTCAAGAGCATTTTTGGGTAGCCTTTCACTATGGCACGCCTCATTCTCAGCCTCGACGGCCAGGTGCTGGCCGAATACAACATGATGAAGGAGCGCTACACCGTTGGCCGGCTCCCGGACAACGATGTGCGCATCGACAACCCCACGGTCAGCGGGCACCACTCGCTGATCATCAACATCCTCAACGATTCGTTCCTCGAGGATCTGAACAGCACCAATGGCACCTACGTCAATGGCAAGCTGATCAAGAAGCATGCGCTGCAGAACGGGGACCTCATCACGGTTGGACGCCACCAGCTGCGTTTCGTCGACAGCGCCACCGACAGCGAGGACCACGACGAGTTCGCTCAGACCATGGTGCTGTCGAAGTCCGACATGGCCGCCAGTGGCGTGCACGTCGCACCGACTGCTGCCCGTGGCGCGGAGCGGGCCGCTCCCGCGGTCATATCCGCGAAGATCCAGGTGCTCAACGGCAACTTCGCTGGCCGTGAGGTGGCGCTCAACAAGGCCCTCACCACCATGGGCCAGCCGGGCGTGCAGGTGATCGCGATCACGCGCCGCGGGGACGGCTACAACCTGGTGCAGGTGGAGAATGCCCCGAACCGCGAGCCGCCGAAGGTCAACGGCCAGCCGATCGGCTCACAGGCGCGCAAGCTCAATGACAACGATGTCATCGAGCTGGTCGGCATCAAGATGGGGTTCTTCCTCGACTGAGTCGGTGCCTGCCTCAGCCGGCGACCTGCCGCAGCACACGCGGGCCCATTCCGGCCAGCAGCTCGTACGGAATGGTGCCGGCACAGCGGGCAACCTCCTCCACCGGCAGGCCGTTTCCCCACAGGACCACCCTGTCGCCCGGGCCAGGCAGCGGAACCTCGGTCAGGTCGATGCTGATCATGTCCATGGAAACCCGGCCGATCACCGGTGCGCGCTGGCCATTCACCAGCACCGGCGTGCCGCACGAGGAGTGCCAGGGATAGCCATCGGCATAGCCCGCGGCTGCCACGCCGATCACGCTGTCCCGCGCAGCCTGCCAATCACCGCCATAGCCGACACGGCTGCCACGGGGCAACCGGCGTACGGCCAGCAACCGGCTCTCGAATGACATGGCCGGCGCCAGGCCCAGTGAAGCCGCAGCGTGATCCGGCAGGGGCGAGGCACCGTAGAGCATCAGGCCCGGCCGGACCCAATTGGCCTGCCCCGCTGCCAGTACGCCATCCCTCGCAATGGCCTGTCCAGCGAGGATTCCTGCCGAGTTGGCAAAGCTGACCTCGCCCACCCAGCCTTGGGCCACCGCTTCAACAACCGAGGCCTCGAAGGCCGCCAGCTGCGTCGCGGTCTGTGTCGAAACCGGGTCATCCGCCGCAGCGAGGTGGGTCATCAGACGGACCGTGCCGCCGGCCGGCCTGGCACGCAGCCGCGCCAGCGAATCCAGCAGGGTCCCGGGCGCGATCCCCAGGCGCCCCATGCCCGTGTCAATCTTCAGCCAGACATCGATGCGTGCCGGGACCTGCTCAAGCCTTTCGATCTGCGCCGGATCATGGACCACGACGTCCAACCCGCGGTGGACCGCCTCCTCCAGCTCGCTGCCGTCGATGAAGCCACCCAGCACCACGATCGGCCTGGTGATCCCGGCCTCGCGAAGCCGCACGGCCTCCTCCATGCGCGCCACAGCCAGGCCGTCAGCGTCATCCAGGGCACGGGCAACGGCGATGAGGCCATGCCCGTAGGCATCCGCCTTGATGACGGCGAGTACGCGGCAACCTGGAGTCCGTTCCCGGACATTCCGCAGGTTATGACGCAGCGCTCCGGCACTGACGACGGCCACCGCCGCCGGCGTCATGAAAATCCCTCGATCTCCGGGGCGTAGTTCTCGAAGCGCGTGTACCTGCCGAGGAAGGTCAGCGGAAACTCGCCGGTCGGGCCATTGCGCTGCTTGGCGATCGTGATATCGGCGATTCCCTTGCGCGGCGTATTCTGGTTGTAGACCTCTTCGCGATAGATGAAGACGATGAGGTCGGCGTCCTGCTCGATGGCGCCGGATTCGCGCAGGTCCGACATGACCGGCTTCTTGTCCTGGCGCTGCTCGACACTGCGGTTGAGCTGTGACAAGGCGATGACGGGTACCTTGAGCTCGCGGGCCAGCGCCTTCAGCGAGCGTGATATCTCGGAGATCTCCGTTGCCCGGTTCTCGGCGTTGCCGGCCACCCGCATCAACTGCAGGTAATCGAGGACGATGAGCTCGAGGCCATGCTCCTTCTGCAGGCGCCGGGCCCGCGAACGCACTTCGGTGGGCGTCAGCGCCGGCGTGTCGTCGATGAAGATGCGCGCATCGGCCATCTGGCGCACGGCGCCGTGAATGCGCGGCCACTCCTCGTCCCCGAATCGGCCATTGCGCAGGTGCGACTGGTCCACGCGCCCCAGCGAAGAGATCATGCGGAAGGCCAGCTGGTCGACCGACATCTCCATGCTGAAGACCGCCACCGGCAGGCGCGAACCGAAGGCGGCATTCTCGGCGATGTTGAGCGCGAGCGTGGTCTTGCCCATCGAGGGCCGGCCCGCGACGATGATCAGGTCGCCCTTCTGCAGGCCCGAGGTCAGGTCATCGAAGCGCGAGAAGCCCGTGGAAACCCCGGTGATCGCGCCGCCCGCCTGGTGCAGCTCGTCCAGGCGGTCGATGGTCTTGCCGAGGACATCACGCAGGTGCACGAACCCGGCACCGCCGCGCTGCCCGCGGCGGGCAATCTCCAGGATGCGCTGTTCGGCCTCGTCCACCAGTTCGCTGGCGGGACGGCCCTCGGTATGGAAGGCGCTGCCGACGATGCTGTTGCCAGTCTGCACCAGTTCGCGCAGCAGGGCCCGGTCGCGGATGATGCGCGCGTAGTCCGCGACGTTCGCCGCGCTCGGCGTATCCCGGACCAGTGTCGCCAGGTAACCCAGGCCGCCGGCATCGGCGAGCTCGGCGCGACTCTCCAGGTACTCGGAGATGGTGATGGCGTCGAAGGGCTGGCGCCGCTCCGCCAGCGCACGGATGGCAGCGTAGATCAGGCGGTGATCCGGCCTGTAGAAGTCCGCCTCGGAGACGAGGTCCGCGACCTTGTCCCATGCCGCATTGTCGAGCATGAGGCCGCCGAGCAGGGCCTGCTCGGCCTGCACCGAGCTCGGCGGCAGGTTGAGCCTGTCGATCCCGGCCATGGACGGCTCTGCAGCGAAGGAAGCGCTGGCCATGGCGGCGCCTGCCGCTCCGTTACGCGGACGCGGCGTCCTCCGCCACGACATTCAGCGTGATCGATACCGTGACGTCGGCATGCAGGTGCAGGTCGACCTGGTGCTCGCCGATGCTGCGGATGGGCCCGGCGGGCATGCGCACTTCGCTGCGCTCCACCGGGCAGCCTGCGGCCGTGCAGGCCTCGGCAATGTCCACCGTGCCGAGCGAGCCGAAAAGCTTGCCCTCGCTGCCCGCCTTGGCCGGCACCCTGAGCTGCAGCTGTGCCAGCCGATCGGCGCGCGCCTGGGCTGCGGCAAGTTCCGCAGCCTGCTTGCCTTCAAGTTCGGCGCGGCGCGCCTCGAACCTGGCGATGTTGGCCTCGGTGGCGAGGGTCGCCTTGCCCTTGGGCAGCAGGAAATTGCGCCCGAAACCGGGCTTCACCTTCACCCGGTCGCCGATGTTGCCGAGATTCGCGACCTTTTCGAGCAGTATGACTTCCATGAGCTTCTCTCGCTTATTGCTTGCGCCAGCCCGCGGGCGGCGATTCCCAGATTACACCACTTCGCGGCCATTCCGCCGCAGGTTGACGATATTGTCGGCCAGGCCGATCACGGCCAGGCCAAGCAGTTCCAGCACTGCAACCGCCGGCAGCAACGCCATCGGCAGGTACAGCGCCAGGCTCCAGAGCCGCGGCCAGCGCCGGACGAAGCCATGCCAATGCACGAGCGACAGACCCTGCAGCACGAAGCCGCTGGCAAAGACCAGCAGCAGGTCGTCGGCCGTGCCGCGCAGGCCGGTTGCCAGAAGCAGCGCCGTGCCCGCGGTCGCCAGGCTCAGCGTCCGACCCATGCGCAGCTGCCTGAACTCGCTGCCGAAATCCCGGCCGTGGGCGGTACCGCTCCAGGCACAGCCGAGGAACAAGGCAACGACCGAACTCGTCACTGCGCTGGCCGACATCATGCCCGTCATGACCTGGGCTGCTCCCGGCACCAGGTCTGCCGGGCCGACATTCAACCCGGCGCTGTCGGCCCGCTGTGCCAGGTCCGTCAGCACCCTTTCCCAGTACGCCTGCGGATCCTGGATCCACAGCGTGAATCCGACAGCGGCCGCCACGCCGAGCAGCACCGCAGCCTGCACCGCCAGTGTCAGCGACATCTGGCTGCGGAGCGCGCCAAGAAGGATCGCCACCAGCCAGGTCAGGGCGGCACCACTGCCGAGTTCCAGCCAGCCCGTCCCCGCCATCGTGGCCAGGGCCAGCAACAGCAGCAGCGCCAGGCCGCAGTCCGCCAGTGCCGCCCGCCAGCCCTTCACGTTGGTGATCAACACCGCGATTGCGGCGCTGATCACCAGCGCCAGCGGCAGCGGGAACAGTACCGCGAGCAGCGCCACCCGCGCCGCGCGACGCTCCATGAGCCATGCCGGCAGGCCTGTCATGGCGGACGCCGCCCGGTCGATCCCCGCCGCAGCCGCCGGCAGGGCGCCTGCAGCGCCAAATCAGTGCTTGTCCGTGTACGGCAGCAGCGCCAGGAAGCGGGCACGCTTCACCGCCAGTGCCAGCTGGCGCTGGTAGTTCGCCCTGGTGCCGGTGATGCGGCTTGGCACCACCTTGCCCGTTTCGGTGATGAATTGCCGCAGGGTCTCGAGATCCTTGTAGTCGATCTCCTTGACTCCTTCGGCCGAAAACTTGCAGAACTTGCGGCGCCTGAAAAATCTGCTCACGTCACTACTCCGGAATCTGGTGTCGGGAGCCGCCGTCAGCCGGCGGCCTGATCGGCTGCGGCGGGCGGGGCTTCTTCGCTGTCGCGCGCCTGCTCACGGGCAGCGCCGCGGCCGGAACCTTCGCGATTTTCCTCGTCGGCCGAGCGGGCAAGGAACGACGGCTCCGTCACGGCCTCGTCACGCCGGATGACCAGGTGACGCAGCACCGCATCGCTGAAACGGAACGCATCGGCCAGTTCGTCGAGCGCCGGCTTGGCGCACTCGATGTTCATGAGCACGTAGTGTGCCTTGTGGACCTTGGCGATGGTGTGGGCCAGCTGGCGCCGGCCCCAGTCCTCGAGGCGGTGCACCGTGCCGCCGCTGCCGGTGACGATCCCGCGATAGCGCTCGACCATCGCCGGAACCTGCTCGCTCTGGTCCGGATGGACCAGGAACACGATCTCATAGTGACGCATTGTGACTCCCTGTGGATGACAGCCACCCGCAGCGCGGTGTGGCAAGGAGGCGGATCCGGTGTCGGCCGGGTCGCGCAGGACGCGGAATGCTACCGGACGGGTCCGGCCCGTGCAAGGCGCTGGCGCTGGCACTCGTACAGGCAGATGCCGGCCGCCACGGCGACATTCAGGCTCTCGACCACGCCG
>JAANMV010001412.1_pt1 | contig 26450 bp, 16 predicted proteins | sample 7279661 | NCBI WGS metagenome assembly JAANMV01 (sample SAMN14094540, study PRJNA606508) | bioreactor metagenome | isolation source: A lab-scale SPAN reactor treating ammonium-rich wastewater day 121 | place: Ireland: Galway | collected 2017-05-16
GACTCTCACGGATACAAGCCGAGTCGCTGATTCGTCACTTCGCCGTGCATGGGCGTATCCCCGAGCCGCTGCGAGTTGCGCATCTGATCGCCGGCGCCATTGCCCGGGGTGCCAGTCGCGGCAGGGTGTAGGGATTACCAGCCGCCTTCGAGTTCTCCGGCGTCGATTTTCATGTCACCACACCGGTACCTTTGCCGGTTGAGTCGGGTCAGTCCCCGCGCCGCCATTGCGCCAGCCAGTCAAGCACGTCCCGGGCACGCTCGCGAGTATTCACCTGACAGTGCGTCGCCTCACCGCTGTTCCACACAACGGCACGGTTCGAGGGCTGTCGCCGGGCAAGCGCGTCCGCCAGGGGCGCGGTCACCGCATGGGTCGTGAAATCGTCTTTCGGAGAAAAGGCGAGATAGATCGGAGTCTGAATGCCACGCGACAACATTTGCGTCCCCAGACTTTGCGCTGCCGCATTTTCGAAACTTCCGTAGTGAGCGAGATAAAAACCGTCGAGGATATCGAGGTATCCCGGAATCGAGGAAAGGAGTTCGAAGAGCGCCGGCGGATCCTCTTTGAAGCCCGGGAGATAGTCTGCAGGGCTGTCGATTCCGCTTGCTGCAACCGCATGGGGATCACTCAGCAAGAGCTGGGCGGTGCGCTGGCCACCCCCACTACAGCCGTAGGAATACTCCCGCGACCGATCATGCGGGAACTGGTCACGAAACCAGCGCCAGACTTCATCGTCCATGACGCGGCCCCAACGTGCTCCCCGGATGTAGTAGTCGATGATCTCGCCGGAGTGATGCCCGCCGTCACCCCAGCAGTTACCGGGGATGACGATACCCCAACCACGTTCCAGCGCGTCGGCGACATGGGCAGAACGAGACTCCCCCTTCAGCACACGCAATGCTCCGTTGCGGTTCAGGATCTCCACATACCCGGCCATCCCCAGATCCGTTGCGAGCAGAGACGATGCGAGACGCGGCGCCTCATGCGTGAACAGTGTGGCCTCCGCCTCGATGAAATCGAGACCGTTGCCATGAAAGACGAGCAGCACGGGCTGGTGCGCATCCGCGGGCGGAACTGCCCAGAAGACGGACGGCGCACCCGGAGTGGTCGTTCCGTCTGGCACGTGGAGGAAGTCGTCGGAGTCCGTGCGTACGCAAAGCAGTTGCGGCACGTCGTACCGGCGAATCTCGAAGGCGCGGCCCGTGGAGAGAAACGGATTCTCGATGTCGCCGGATTGCGCCTCACCGGCTGGACGCAACCACGTACGTCCGACTTCAACGGGAGTGAACCCCGGCGACCCGGTGGGTACGGCGTCGCTGCCGCACCCGGCGTGAAATACAAGCAGTGCCGGGACAAAGCCACAGCGCAGCAGAGCCGTCAGGATGCGCCTGCGACGGCCCGCCATTTCAATCGGTCGCCGCACGCGGGGTTGTAACCGCACTTCTCTTCTCATGTCGCACTCTCACATACTCGAAGATCGGCGGCAGCACTGAGATCACGACGATGGCCACGATGACGATGTGGAAATTGCGCTGCACGACCGGAACGTTGCCGAAGTAATATCCGGCGAGAAGAAACGCCATGACCCAGACGACGCCGCCAACGATATTGAACGTGGCGAAACGCACATATCCCATCTTACCAATGCCCGCGACGAACGGTGCGAACGTACGAATGATCGGCATGAAACGGGCAAGAATGATCGTCTTGCCGCCGTACTTTTCGTAGAATTCGTGCGTTCGGTTGAGGTGCTGTTTGTTGAGCCAGCGCGAATCTTCCCGATGGAATACGGCGGGTCCAACCCTGGCACCGATGGCGTAGTTCACCGCATCGCCGAGCACGGCCGCCACGATGAGTGAAATCAACATGCCTGGCAAACTGAGCGGCGAATCCTTCGCAGCGCAGAGCGCGCCGACCGCAAAGAGCAGCGAATCCCCCGGCAGGAAAGGTGTCACCACCAGGCCCGTTTCGCAGAAGACGATCAGGAACAGGAGGACATACAGCCAGGGCCCCAATTGCCCTGCCAGCGTGTTCAGATGGGCATCGAGGTGTAGAAAGATGTCGATCAGTTGGGACACATATTCCATCCATAAACTCCAGGGGAAGGCGCGAACGCGTTTCGGGTAATGTCCAGAGCCTGTACCACAACAGCGTTTTGCGCCGCAATGCGGAGATGACTGGCGGAGGCGACTGGCGCTGGACGTCTGACGCGGCACAGCCCCCCTTTTGGGTGGATCAGTCTTGTGGCGCGGCCGCCTCGGCACATCCGGTAGAAGTGTAAACCCCGGGGACCGGTGTTCCCTCAGGCACGCTATCGTGCTTCTGTTCTCCGGCATGCCGTTCGCCTACGGCACCCTGATCCAAGGAATCTATCCATGCCGATTGATGCATCCACTTACGATACAGTCGAAGTTTTGAAGGACGGTGGTTCGATTCGAGTGCGCGCCATCCGTCCCGACGACAAATCGCGCCTGCTCGAACACTTCCAGGGCCTCAGCAAACGCTCGGTCTATTTCCGCTTTTTCAACGCGAAAAAGCGGCTCACCGATGATGAGTTGAAGCGATTCACCGAACCCGATTTCCAGCAACACGTTGGCCTGGTGGCGACCCTCATCGAGGAGGGAGCGGAACGCTTCATCGGTGTCGCACGGTACATGGTCATTCCAGACCGCGTTCCGCATTGCGCTGAGGTTGCCTTCGCGGTGTCGGATTTACACCAGGGGCGAGGAATCGGCACCTTGTTGCTGAACCACCTGGCGCAGGTGGCCCGGGCCAATGGCGTGACGGAATTCGAGGCTGATGTTCTGGGTGAAAACAACCAGATGCTCGAGGTCTTCTCCCGCAGCGGTTTCACGGTCTCCCGCAGTGTCGATGCGGGCGTCGTGCACGTCAGCTTCCCCACGGAAGAAACGGAGCGGCACGTCGAGATCAGCGAACTGCGAGATCGCCGCGCTGTCGCCAACAGCATCCGGCCGTTCTTCAATCCCTCCACGATCGCCATCATCGGAGCATCGACGCGGCCCAATACGATCGGCAATTCGCTCGTGGTGAACGCACTGCGCTGCGGCTTCCAGGGACGTATCGTGCCCATCCACCCGACAGCAAAATCGATCGAGGGTCTCGAGACGGTCTCGAGCATTACGGCAGTCGAGGGGCCGGTCGAGCTGGCCATCATCGCGGTGCCGGCAGCTTCCGTGGAGTCTGTCATCGAGGAATGCGCCCGGGCGCGCGTTTCCGCCATCGTCGTGATCTCGGCCGGTTTTGCGGAGGTTTCCGAGGAAGGGCGCGCCGTTGAAGCAAGGCTCAGGAATCTGGTTCGCGGCGCCGGCATGCGCATGGTCGGCCCGAACTGCATGGGGCTCCTCAATACCGACCCGAAGGTGTCCCTCAATGCCACATTCGCACCGACGTGGCCGCCTGCCGGCAACATCAGCATGCTTTCCCAGAGCGGCGCTCTGGGCATCGCCATCCTCGATTATGTGCGGACCTTGAACGTCGGGATCTCGACCTTCGTCTCCGTTGGCAACAAGGCAGATGTGTCGGGCAATGACCTGCTGAGCTATTGGGCCGAGGATCCAACCACCGATGTCATCGTGCTGTACCTCGAAAGTTTCGGGAATCCGCGGCGCTTTGCCCGTATTGCGCCGGTCGTTGCACGCCAAAAACCGATCATTGCCGTAAAGTCGGGGCGTTCGGCAGCCGGTCGGCGTGCCGCATCGAGTCATTCGGCGGCGCTGGCCAGTCTCGATGTTGCCGTCGATGCTCTGTTCGAACAGGCGGGGGTGATCCGGACTACCACGCTGGAAGAGATGTTCGACGTTGCCGCGCTTCTGGCAACACAGCCGGTACCGCCAGGACCACGTGTCGGTGTGGTGACCAACGCCGGTGGGCCGGGCATCCTACTGGCAGACGCGTGTGAAGCGCAGAGCCTGCAATTGCCTTCACTGACCGACGATACGCTGAATCACCTGCGGACTTTGTTGCCGGCACAGGCCGGTCTTTCCAATCCAATCGACATGATCGCCTCTGCCACCCCCGAACAGTTCGAGGAAACAATCGCCGCGGTCGGCAGCGACGCCAACATCGACTCGGTGGTCGCCATCTACATCCCGCTGTTCCCGACCCAGGTGGACGAGATCGCCGCGGCCATCGCGAGGGGCGCTGCACGGGTCCCACCCGAAAAACCAGTCCTTTGTGTCTTCATCTCCTCGAAAGGAGCGCCGCCCACCCTGGCGCACGGAGGTCGTGGAAAGATCCCATCCTACAGTTTTCCGGAAAACGCCGCACTCGCCCTGGCGCTGGCTCAGAAGTACGGGCAGTGGCGGCGGCGGCCATGCGGCAGTCCGCACAGGCTGGACCGGTTTGCGGCCCAGACGGTACGCGCGGTCATCGATCGGCTCATGGAAAAGGATCCCAACCCGCAATGGGTCGACACGAAAGACCTCAATACAATCCTTCGCGCCATCGGTATCGAATCTGCGGCTTTCGAGATCGCGACTCCGGAGGAGGCTTGCGCGGCGGCCGAGCGGCTCGGCTATCCGCTCGTGGCCAAAGCCGTTGCTCCCGGACTCCTGCACAAGAGCGATGTCGGTGCGGTCATTCTGGACATCGAGTCATCTGAAGATGTCGCTGCCGCAGCGCGCACACTGAGCGAACGTCTACAGGCAATCGGTATGCCTCTCGATGGAATTCTCCTCCAGCGCCAGATCTCCGGCGGTATCGAAACACTTGTCGGGGTCACCACCGACCCCACGTTCGGACCGCTCGTCGTCTGCGGCATCGGGGGCGTTCTCGTAGAACTGATGCGCGATGTTTCCTTCCGGTTGCCGCCCGTCACAGAGATCGATGCAGAGGAGATGCTCGACAAGCTACGGGCCCGGCGTATCCTGGACGGCTATCGCAACTTGCCCAAGGGCGATCGAGCGGCACTGGTCGACGTGATCGCCCGCATCTCGGCACTCATCGAATTGGTCCCCGAAATCCAGGAACTCGATCTCAATCCGGTGAAAGTGCTGGAGCCGGGACGGGGTGCCGTGGTCGTGGACGGGCGCATGCGGATCGCCCCGGCCTGACCGTAGACTGCCCGAACGGCCGGGCGCTTTCGTCGTTGGGATTACCGAGGCTTTGGGGTAAATAGAGTCGCCCCGCACTTCAGGGGTGTACGAGCGTGAAACGTTGAGGGAGGCTGTATGGGTGTGTTGAGAACAGCGGATTCGAACAAGCGGGGAGGGCGCCGGGGCCGCGTGGGGTGGCTGGCAACCCTCTGTGCTGGCGCAACGGTTGTTCTGGGAGTGACCTGGAGCGTCGCGCAGTTTCTGCCCACACCCGTCGAGTTGGTGAGCGTCAACGTCGAAGGCCGCGCCGGCAACGCCGCCAGCAGTGGCCCGGCCGTGAACGACGATGGCAGTGTCGTGGCGTTCTTCTCCGACGCCAGTGATCTGGTCTACGGCGACACCAACGAAGCGCGCGACGTCTTCGTGCGGGACCGCCGCCTGTCGCGCACCGAACGCGTGAGCGTCAGCTCGAACGGCACTCAGGGCAATCTCCCGAGCCATGCGGCAGGCGACAATCCGAGCCTCAACGGCGACGGTAATGTCGTCGCCTTCTACTCCGATGCCACCAACCTGGTTCCGGGTGACACCAACGGCCAGACCGACGTCTTCGTCCGCCTGCGCCGTGAGCAGCAAACCCTCCTCATCAGCGTCGACAGCAGTGGCAAGCAGGGCAACGGCCCGAGTTTGAACCCCAGCATCGACGCCAGTGGCCGCTATGTGGCCTTCCAGTCGCTCGCCGACAATCTCGTGCCGGGCGATACGAACCGAGCCGCCGACGTCTTCGTGCGCGATCGTGCCGCCGCACATACCGAACGGATCTGCAACACCGTTCAGGGGAATGGCGCAAGCTTTCTTCCGTCCATCAGTGACGATGGCAACGTCGTGGCCTTCACTTCGGCTGCCACCAACTTCAGCGAGATCGATCGGAACTACCGCCTGGACATCTATGTCTGTGATCGGCGCACCAACGAGATCGAGCTGATCAGCGTCAACGACAACGGTGTGATCGGCAACGGGGATAGCATCCTGCCTGTGGTGAGTGCCGACGGGCGCTACGTGGCCTTCAAGTCGCTCGCCGACAATCTCGTTGCGGGAGACAACAACGGCCTGGTCGACGTCTTTGTGCGTGACCGGCTCAACCGAAAAACCGAACGTGTCAGCATCAGTTTTCTCAATCGCGACAGCAACGCGGTGTCCTACGCGCCGGACATCGATTGCGAGGGCCGTTTCGTTGCCTACGGGTCCGAGGCGAACAACCTCCTGCGCGGCGATGTGAACCACCTCGCAGACGTATTCCTGCGCGACAGAACCGCACGGCGGAATTTCCTCGTCGATGTGAGCGAGAGCGGCGAGCAAGCTGACGGCTCGGCTCTCGACATCGCCCCCGCCGTCACATGCACCAACCTGCAGATTGCCTACGCCACATTGGCAGCCAACCTGACCCGGAACGATTTCAACGAACACGCCGACGTCTACATCCAGGCGGCGCCGATCCCGTCATGCCAGAGGGATGCCGATTGCAACGACGGCAACGCCTGCACCGTCGATCGATGTGGAGAGGATGGCCGGTGTGTCTTTGCGCCTCTCATCTGTGAGGCTGCCGATTCCTGCCATGAAGCAGGCATCTGTGATCCGGCTACCGGATTGTGCTCCGATCCGGTGAAACCGGACGGGGCTGAGTGCGACGACCAGAATCTCTGCACATACGGCGATTTTTGCACGGCCGGGGTCTGCGCTGGCACGGCGAAGGACTGTTCGACCGCCGACGAGTGCCACGACGCCGGTGTGTGTGATCCTGCCACGGGCCTTTGTCCGAACGCCAGGCCGGATGGAACTCCCTGTGATGACGCCAACCTCTGCACCCGGGCCGATGCCTGCCAGGGCAGCATCTGTATCGGCGCAAAGATCGATTGTTCGACTGCCGATGCCTGCCATGATGCTGGTGTCTGCAATCCGAACACCGGTTTGTGCCCCAATCCACGCCCCGACGGCACACCCTGCACAGACAATGACCTCTGCACCACGGCCGACCACTGTGAAGACAGCCTGTGCATCGGGAAAGCCAAGGATTGCTCGACTGCCGATGAATGCCATGACGCAGGATCGTGCGATCCCGAGACCGGCCTTTGTCCCAATCCGCGATCCGATGACACTCCCTGCAACGACGGCAATCGCTGTACGATGGGAGACCGGTGCATCGGCAGCATCTGTGAAGGATTCGTAAAAGATTGCTCGGTCGCCGATGCATGTCATGACGCCGGTATCTGCGATCCGAACACCGGTTTGTGTCCCAACCCACGACCGGACGGCACGACCTGCGATGACAAGAACCTCTGTACGACAGCCGATCAATGCCAGGAGTCGGTCTGCCTCGGCACCGAAAGAGATTGCTCCGTTGCCGACCAGTGCCACGACGCGGGCCGGTGTAATCCGGCGACAGGTCTATGCCCCAATGCACAACCGGACGGTACCCCCTGCAGCGACCAGAACCTGTGCACGATCGGGGACCACTGCATCGGCTCTTTCTGTGCCGGCAGCCCGAAGAATTGCTCGATTGCAGACGGTTGCCACGATGCGGGAGCGTGCAACCCGGTCACCGGACTCTGCCCGAATGCGCGGCCGGATGGCGCCATCTGCAACGACGGGAACCCATGCACCACGGAGGACCAGTGCCTGAGTTCCATCTGCACAGGAAACACGATCGACTGTTCGATCGGGACCGACTGCCATGATCCCGGCCTCTGCGATCCGAATACCGGGATGTGTCCCAACCCCAGGCCGGACGGCACCCCCTGTTCCGATCACGATCTTTGCACGATCGGCGATCAGTGTGTGAATTCACACTGCCTCGGCAGCCGCAAGGACTGCTCGGTGGCCGACGGGTGCCATGACGTAGGACTGTGTGAGCCGAGCACCGGGCTGTGCCCCAATCCGAAGCCGAACGGCACGGCTTGCAACGACCAGAACCTCTGCACCCAGAACGATCAGTGCCTCGGCTCCCTCTGCACGGGAACCGTGAAAGACTGCTCGACGGCAAACGATTGCCACGACGCCGGGCAGTGCAACCCGGCCACCGGCCGGTGCCCGGGATCGAAGCCAGACGGCGCATCCTGCAATGACAGCAATCTCTGTACGCTGGATGACCGTTGCTCCAACGATTCCTGCGAGGGAACGCCCAAAGACTGTTCGGCCGCCAATGATTGTCACGAAGCGGGAGAATGCAATGCCGCCACCGGCCGGTGCCCCGCCTCCAAACCGGACGGCACGGCCTGCAACGATGCGAACCTCTGCACGAGCAACGATCAATGCCGCAACGACGTCTGCACGGGCACCGTGAAGGACTGCTCGATCCCGGATCCGTGTCACGACATCGGAGAGTGCAACCCGGCCACGGGTTTGTGTCCCGGCTCCAAACCGGACGGCACCCCTTGCCAGACGAACAATTTCTGCGTGGTCAACGAGAACTGCAGTGAGGGGCTGTGCGAAGGGCAACCGCGGGACTGCGACGATGGCCTGTTTTGCAACGGAATTGAAACCTGCAACGCGGAACGGAAAGCCTGTGTGTCGTCCGGTAACCCCTGCGCCGCCGGCGCCGTGTGCGATGAAGACACACGCACCTGTGTGAACGCCGACCTGAGTCTCGACAAGGACGCCTGCAACTGCAACCTCGATCCGGCAGCGCCGCGAACGCGCACGGCGGCATGGCTCTGGCTGAGTGCGGCAGGTGTGCTGCTGATGCGGCGTCACTTCAGACGCCGTGTACAAGGCTGAATCCCCGCAGGCTCCGGAAAACTGCGTTGCATTCGCCGCGTACCTGGGCTACCTGACGGCGGTCCTGAATACCGAATCCATGAAGACATCGGCTGGTTGGGGTGCAACGAGCGTGGCGATCCGCCACGCGCCGGTGGGGCGCCGTGTGTCTTCGGGGGAGATCCTTGCCACGTCCGACCACGCTTGATGCCCTTCGCGCCCACATCGACCGTATCGACGACAAACTCCTGAAGCTCCTCAACGAGCGGGCACGGTACGTCATCGAGATCGGCGAGCGAAAGCGTCGCAACAGCGCTCCGGTCTATGTGCCGGCGCGCGAGAAACACATTCTCTCGCGCCTCCTCAAGGAAAACACGGGACCGCTCGACGCGGCACGCATACGGCCGATATTCCGGGAAATCATCGCTGCCTGTCTGTCACTCGAGCAGCCGCTACGGATTGCCTGCCTCGGACCATTCGGCACCTACTCGCACCAGGCCGTCATCGAGCAATTCGGCACACAGACGGAAATCGTTCCGGTTGCCAGTATCAGTGACGTTTTCGACGAAGTGGAACACCATCGTGTCGATTACGGAATCGTACCCGTAGAAAATTCGACGGAAGGGGTGGTGGCGGCCACGCTCGACCGCTTCATCGATTCGCCACTCACCATCAAAGCCGAGGCACAACTCCGCATCGAACACTGCCTGCTCTCCCGCAGCGGGCGTCCGGACCGTATCCGCACCATCGTGTCCCACCCGCAATCCATCGCTCAGTGCCGGAATTGGCTGCGCCAACACTATCCCAGGATCCCGCTGGTCGAGGCAGCAAGTAATGCCGCGGCTGCCGAACGGGCGCGGCGCGAAACGAGTGTCGCAGCCATTGCCGGCCGCATCGCCGCCGATCTTTATGGCCTGCAGATCATCGCCGCCAACATTCAGGACCTTGCCAATAATTACACCCGTTTTCTGGTGCTCGGGCGGGACGGTGTGGGGCGGCCCAGTGGGGATGACAAGACGTCGATGTTGTTGTCGACGGCGCATCGGGCCGGGGCCCTGTACAGCGTGCTCCAGCCCTTCGCCGACAACGGGGTGAGTCTGTGCAACATCGAATCCCGGCCGCTGAAAGGGCGCGCCTGGGAGTACGTATTCTTTCTGGACATGGTCGGGCACCGTGAGGATCCGCACGTGGCCAAGGCGCTGGTCGATGTGGCAAACCGCTGCCTCTTTTCGAAAGTGCTCGGCTCTTACCCGGCAGCTCTGCGACCCTAGGTGATGTTCCTCATGAAGACTTCCTTCCGTGGCAGATCGGGCCCACACACAATGCGAACGTGGCAGGCGATGATGGGGGCGTATACCACGCCAGCCGGAGACCGGCCCGTATCCAGCGCTGCGAGACGGAGACAGGGACGGCCATGACGATCGACCTGAAAGAGCTGGTGCCCGATTGGATCCGTTCGCTCGCTCCGTATCCGCCGGGGAAGCCGATCGAAGAGCTCGAACGGGAATACGGCATCTTCGACTCGATCAAACTGGCTTCGAACGAAAACCCTCTCGGACCTTCACCGAAAGCGGTGGCAGCGATTACGGCGGGGTTGGGCAATCTGCACCGCTACCCCGACGGCAATTGTTATTACCTGAAGCGCGCACTGGCCAAAAAGCTGGGTGTCTCGGCTGATGCGATCATCTTCGGTAACGGCTCGAACGAAGTCATCGAATTGGCGGTGCGCACTTTCATGGAGCGCGGTGACGAAGCCGTCATGGCCGACCAGGCGTTCGTGATCTACAGGCTCGTCGTGCAGGCCGAGGGCGGTCGCGCGCGGATCGTGCCGCTGCGCAATTTTACCCACGACCTGGAAGCCATTGTCGACGCCATTACACCAGCCACGCGTATGGTGTTCCTCGCCAATCCGAACAATCCGACTGGCACGATCTTCTTTCGGCGACAGTGGGAGGCATTTCTGGCTGCCGTGCCGCGACATGTCGTGATCGTCATGGACGAGGCCTACTTCGAATTCGTCGATGACGCGGAGTACCCGGATTCGCTCAACGCCCACGCGAAGCATCCGTTGCTCATCACATTACGCACTTTTTCGAAGATCTACGGCCTTGCCGGCCTGCGCATTGGCTGGGGCTGTGCGGACCCGACGATGATCGAGGTCATGAATCGGGTGCGAGCCCCGTTCAACGTAAGCAGCCTGGCGCAACTGGCGGCACTGGCGGCTCTCGACGATGACGAACACGTGCAACGCACGCGCCGCTGCAACGCCGAGGGCATGCAATTTTTCCGGCAGGAATTCGCCCGCCTCGGCCTGGAGTGTGTGCCGAGCTGGGCCAATTTCGTCCTGGTGCGTGTCGGCAACTCGGCCCGCATTTACGAGGCTCTGTTGCGCGAGGGGGTCATCGTGCGCCCGATGGGTGTGTACGGCTTTGCGGAGCACGTACGCATCAGCATCGGCACCATGGCGGAAAATGAGCGGTGTATATCGGCCTTGCAGCACGTGCTGCGAGGCGGGGGGTTGAGTGTCACCGCTTTTTGAGCGCGTCACCATTGCCGGCGTCGGTCTCATCGGCGGTTCACTTGCCCTGGCGGCGCGTCACGCCGGGTTGTTCGGAAAAGTCGTGGGACTCGGCAGAAGCGCCGCAAATCTCGCCATCGCCCGGCAACGTGGCATGATCGACGACGCCACGCACGACCCACAGGATGCCGTTCGAGGTAGCGACCTGATCGTCCTGGCCGTCCCCGTCGCATCCCTCGCACCCGTCCTGCGTACCATGGCGCCAGCGCTCAGATCCGATGCGGTGGTCACCGATGTGGGCAGTGTGAAAGTCGCCGTTCTGCGAGAAATCGAAAACGCCTTGCCAGATGGCGTGGCCTTCGTCGGCGCCCATCCGATCGCGGGGACCGAATTTTCTGGCGCGGCAGCGGCAGACGCCGGGATCTTTCAGGGCCGGCGTTGTGTGCTGACGCCGGGGACACGATCGACGCCGGAGGCAACGGCGCGCATCCGTGATCTGTGGCGAGGTGTCGGCATGGAAGTGCATGAGATGGATGCGGCGCGCCACGACGAGATTTTCGCCTGGATCAGCCACCTGCCACACGCCATTGCCTTTAGCATCATTGCGGCGTTGCAGTACGCCGATGCCAGTGCCACCGAGTTTGCAGGCCCGAGCTTCCAGAGCGTGACGCGCGTCGCAGCCAGTGCTCCGGAAACATGGACCGATATCTTCCTTGCCAATGCCAGAGCGATCGAAGCCGCCGTCGCTGGATTCACGGCCGAGCTGTCCGGATTGCGCGATGTCATCAGGGCTGGCGATCGTGAGCGTCTCAGGGAGTGGCTGACACGAGCACGTGCGAGTCATTCGCGCTCGAATTCCAGGGGTGAGAATTCATGAGCGACGTTTACCGCATTCAGCCGCTTGCCCGCCCGCCCGACGCGACGGTCCAGGTTCCCGGTTCCAAGAGCATTACCAATCGCGCCCTGCTGATCGCAGCGCTCGCTGATGGCTCCAGCACGCTCCGCGGCGCTCTGTTCAGCGATGACACCGAGTACATGGCGGAATCATGGCGGCGCCTCGGAATCGACGTGACGGAAGACGCGGCGGCCACACTCTTCCATGTTCAGGGTAAAGGCGGAAACATCCCCGCGCCTCGCGCGGAACTGTTTGCCGGCAATGCGGGGACAGCCATGCGATTTCTCGTTGCTGCGTTGTGCCTCGGACACGGCGAGTACCGGATCGACGGTACGGAACGCATGCGGCAACGGCCCATCGCGGAGCTGTTCGACGCGCTGCGCCAGCTCGGCGCCGACGTGCAAAGCGAAACACCGCTGGGTGGTCCCCCCGTGCGAGTGCGCGGCTGTGGACTCAACGGAGGACTTGCAACGATCCAGGCGACCCGGAGCAGCCAGTTCCTTTCCGCTGTGTTGCAAGTTGCGCCGTACGCCCGGGGGCCGGTGACGCTTCAAGTGAAAGGAGAGATGATCGCACTCCCGTATATCGACATGACCCTCTCTGTCATGCAGGACTTCGGAGTGTTCGTGCAGCGCGACGGCTATCGCCACTATGTCATCGAACCCCAGCGCTATCAGGCGCGCGACTATACCATCGAGCCTGACGCTTCCGCAGCGCACTACTTCTGGGCGGCGGCAGCCTTGACGGGTGGACGGGTGCGCATCACAGGGCTGGGAACGAATTCTCTGCAGGGCGATGTGCGTTTCGCCGGCGTGCTCGAGCAGATGGGGGCACACGTCGATCGGGGCACCGATTTCATCGAAGTGCGTGGGACTGGCGCATTGCACGGCATCGACATCGACATGAACGCCATCTCTGATACAGCGCCCACTCTGGCGGCCATCGCGCCGTTTGCCGATGCGCCGGTGACGATCCGCAACGTGGCGCACCTGCGGCTGCAGGAAAGCGACCGGCTGCGTGCGATGAGCACCGAGTTGCGCCGGCTGGGAGTACGCACCGAAGAGTGGGCGGATGGCATCACCATTCATCCAGGCCAGCCGCAGGCCGGGGACGTCGACACCTACGACGATCATCGTATCGCCATGAGCCTGTCGCTGGTCGGCTTGCGCACAAAAGGTATTGGAATCCGTGATCCGCAGTGTGTGCGTAAGACGTTTCCCGATTTCTTCCAACGTCTGGAGAGCCTACGCCGATGAAAATCGTGGTGGCGATCGATGGTCCGGCCGGTGCTGGCAAAAGCACGGTGAGCCGGCGGCTGGCACAACGGTTGAACTATCGCTACGTAGACACAGGCGCGATGTATCGCGTCATCGGTATTTTGGCAGCGGAACAATCCATTCCCCTCAGCGACAGTGCGGCGCTCGCCGCGCTCTGTGATCGTACGACAATCGAGTTCAAGGAACACGACGACGGACGGGTGCATGTGCTTGCCGGCGGCCGTGACCTCACCGATGAAATCCGTACACCGGAAGCGGCGCAATGGGCCTCGAAGACGTCGACCGTGCCCGTGGTGCGCGAGCGGCTCGTAGCGATGCAACGCGCATTGGGCGCAGCGGGCGGTGTGGTCATGGAAGGGCGCGATATCGGCACGGTCGTGTTTCCCGATGCTCCGGTAAAAGGGTTCCTCGATGCATCGCCGCGCGAGCGCGCTCGGCGGCGCGCGTCGGAACTCCATCAAGTCGTCACGGAAAAGGAACTCGAACAGATGGAACGCGAGATCGCGGAACGTGACGCGCGTGATCGCAACCGCCAACATTCACCGCTTCGTCCGGCCGAAGACGCAATCGTATTGGACACAACGACGATGAGTATCGACAACGTAGTGCGCACACTGCACGACATCGTCGCAGCAAGATCCGCCGCGCTTGAAAGCCAATAATCACGGCGATATGAAGAGCGCGAGCTCATCCCCAGGGGGTTACATCCACATGGAACAAGCAAGAGACGCCGCCGCGCCTAGCGGTGAGAACGACTTTGGTGCGCTCTTCGAACAGAGTCTGAAGGCGCCAAAGCCGGGAGAAGTCGTTCGAGGCCGCGTTGTGCACGTCTCGCCCAGCTTCGTCACCGTCGACATTGGCTTCAAGTCTGAAGGCCTCATTCCGATCGAGGAATTCACCGACCGCGAAGGCACCATCGAGGTGCAGCCGGGTGACGAGATCGAAGTATACTTCGATGGCGCCGACAACGAGCAGGGCGGCGTGCACCTTTCGCGCATGAAAGCGGAACAGTTCCGTGCCTGGCGCGACATCGAAGAGGCATTCAACAACGGACAGACCGTGGAAGGTCTCGTCGTCGGCAAGGTCAAAGGCGGCCTGAAAGTCGATGTGGGAGTGCCTGCATTCCTGCCGGGTTCGCATGCCGACATTCGCCCCCCTCGTAATCTCGACAAGTACATGGGGATGCGCGCCCAGTTCGAGATTCTGAAATTCAACCGAGCCCGTGGCAATGTTGTCGTCTCGCGCCGCAACGTACTCGAACGCGAGCGTGAACAACTGAAGGAAGAGACGATGAAGGTCCTCGAGGAAGGAATCATCCTCGAAGGCGTGGTGAAAAACATCACCGATTACGGTGCGTTCGTCGATCTCGGGGGGATCGATGGTCTGTTGCATGTGACCGACATGTCCTGGGGCCGCGTGAGCCGCCCTTCCGATATGGTTCAGGTGGGTGCGCACGTGAAAGTCGTCGTGCTCAAGTACGACCCCGAGCGCGGACGCGTCTCCCTCGGCATGAAGCAGATCATGCCCGATCCGTGGGGTGAAGTGGCGGATCGGTTTCCGATCGGAGCGCGCGTGCATGGGAAGGTGGTCAGCCTCGCCGACTACGGGGCATTCATCGAACTCGAGCCCGGAATCGAGGGGTTGGTGCACGTTTCGGAAATGTCATGGACGAAGCGCGTCACGCATCCGTCGAAGGTGCTGGAAATCGGCCAGGAGGTCGACGTCGTCGTCCTCGATGTCGATCCGACCAATCGCCGCATTTCGCTCGGTCTGAAGCAAGCCGCACCGAACCCATGGGAGTTGCTGCGCATCAATCATCCCATCGGCTCACGCGTCACCGGAGCGGTGAAACATCTCACCGATTTCGGTGTGTTCGTCGGTATCGAAGAGGGTATCGACGGCCTGGTGCACATCTCCGACATGCACTGGACCAAGAAGGTGAAACATCCCTCGGAAATCTACAAGAAGGGGGACACCCTGGAGGCGGTCGTCCTGTCGATCGACGTCGAAAACGAGCGCGTTGCCCTGGGTGTGAAGCAACTGTCCGACGATCCATGGGCAACCATGCAACAGCGCTATCCGGTGGGCAGCCGCACGCATGGCAAAGTGACTACCGTCACCGACTTCGGAGTCTTCGTCGAACTCGAGGAAGGTATCGAAGGCCTCATCCACGTCTCGCAATTGAGCAACGAGCGCATCGACAAACCGCAGCAGTTGTTCCAGCCGGGGCAAGAGGTGGAAGCCGAAATCACGCAGGTCGATACGAAAGAGCGCAAGATCGGTCTCAGCATCAAGGCGTTGCGGCGTACCGAAGAACGCCAGGAGATGGAGACCTATATGCAGCAGGATCAGGATCGCGCCCGGTTTTCGCTGCAGGATGTCCTGGGCGACGCTCTGCGGCTTGACCGTGACAAAGACAAAGAATAACGGGGTGGCCATGACCAAACGTGCGTTGATTGAAGAACTCACAAGACTTCATCCACGCTACTCCCGGCGCGAGGCCGAGGTCATGGTCAACACCATCTTCGCCAGCATGGCTGAAGCCCTGAAACGGAACGAACGCATCGAGATTCGCGGCTTCGGCAGCTTCGTCGTGAAGAATCGGCGTGCTCGCGAAGGAAGAAATCCGAAGACGGGCCATACCGTCTCCGTCTCGGCCAAACGCGTTCCTTTCTTCAAGGTGGGCAAGGAACTACGCCTGCGCGTCGACGGCCAGGCGGTTGCACCCTCGGCTGACGGTGAGTAACCGGACGGACGTCTTGTGGGCGCCGTGGCGCGGTGCCTACATTGCCGCCCCCAAAACTCCCGGCTGCATCTTCTGCAATGCGCGAGATGCCGCCGAGGACGGAGCGCGTGCACATCTACGGCTGGCGAGTCGTCCGGCCGTCGTCATGCTCAACCGTTTTCCCTACTCCAGTGTCCACCTCATGGTGGCTCCACGCCTGCACTCGGCGGATTTCATCGCCTTACCCGGTGAAATCCTGCAAGATGTGATGTGCGCCGTGCAGGAGACAACCCAGATCCTGAACGACATCTATCGGCCCGACGGGTTCAACATCGGTATCAATCTCGGCGTGGCGGCAGGTGCTGGAATCGCCGATCACATGCACTGGCACGTCGTGCCCCGGTGGAATGGCGATACCAATTTCATGCCCATTCTGGCCGGCGCCCGAGTCATGCCGGAGCATCTCGAGCAGACCTGGGACAAACTTCGACCCCTATTTGCCGAGTTCGAAGCGCGATCCCAGGCCGCGGATTGATATCCCGCGTTGCTCGTATCGCACCCTGCTCATATACTCCGCACACTTCGACGGAGAGGATTCGCCCCATGCACGAAGCACGCACGCTCGGAGAACTGAAAAAGAGCGGGTACGAAGTCGTTTCCGTACGCCGGGAAATGCGGCGCAATCTGCTTGAACGTCTGGCCCGCGGCGACCGAATCCTGCCCGGAATCATCGGCTTCGACGACACCGTCATCCCGGAGGTCGAAAACGCCATCCTCGCCGGACATCACATGGTCTTCCTCGGGGAACGCGGTCAGGCCAAAACACGCCTGATTCGTTCGCTGGTCTCACTCCTCGATCCAGCCATCCCAGTGGTGACCGGCTGTCCGATCAACGACAATCCTTTCAACCCCATCTGCAAGAACTGTCGCGAACGGCTGGCCGAGCTCGGCGACGATCTGCCCGTGACCTGGATTGGCACCGACCACCGATATGGGGAGAAACTGGCTACACCCGACGTGACCATCGCCGATCTGATCGGCGAGATCGATCCTGTAAAGGTCGCCGAAGGGCGTTACCTCGCCGATGAGGACACCATCCACTTTGGGATCATCCCACGCACCCATCGCGGCATTTTCGCCATCAACGAACTGCCGGATCTGACCGAGAAAGTTCAGGTCGGCCTGTTCAACCTGATGGAAGAGAAGGATGTCCAGATCAAAGGCTACAAGATCCGGCTGCCTCTCGACATCGTCATCGTCGCCAGCGCCAACCCCGAGGATTACACGAATCGTGGACGCATCATCACGCCATTGAAAGACCGTTTCGACGTGCAGATTCGTACGCACTATCCGCGCTCGCTCCAGGAAGAAATCGCCATCATGGAACAGGAAGTGGCGTTTCTCTCCGATGACCTGCGGAGGATTGCGGTGCCGGATTTCATGAAAGAAATCGTGGCGCACATCACGTTCGAGGCACGTGCCAGCAACGAGATCAACCAGTCTTCTGGCGTCAGCGTACGAACCTCGATCAACAACTATGAGAGCCTGCTGAGCAACGCCGAAAAACGAGCCGTTCGCAACGGTGAGTCGGATATTGTGCCACGACCGAGCGATCTGTACGCCTTGCTGGCATCGACCTCGGGGAAAATCGAAATCGATTCCATGGGGGACGAACGAGAAGGTGGCGAGATCTTCGAGGGTCTGGTGAATCGCGCTGTCCTCAGAGTTTTCGACGAACGCTGCCAGCTCGAAACTCTGCGCGGTATCGTCACCTGGTTCGAGCAAGGTGGGGGCGTGGAAGTGTCGGACCGCATGCGGGCCGAGGAGTATCTCGAAGGATTGCAGGCCATCCCCGATCTGCAGAATGCCGTCGCGGCACTCGGCGTTGTCGAGAGTCCAGCCTATATCGCTGCCGCCACCGAATTCATCCTGGAAGGGCTGCACCTGCACCAGAAGCTCAACAAGAACCGCGAGGGAGGCCGCTTCACGTACCGCGGCTGAGTCATGGTCGTTGTCCGCTACACGGAATGGGACGGCTCACAACGTGTGCGCCTGAATCCGGAGCGCGCTTTCGCAAAACTGGCCGAGTATCTTTCCTACACCGACGATCTGCAGCAAGCACTCGACTGGCTCATGCGCCACGGCGCGGAGTGGGACGATCTCCAGATCCCCGGCGTCGACGATTTTCTCGACGAACTGCGCAAGGAGCTCCGCCAGCAGCAGCAAAGCATCAATTTCGATCACGCCCTCGACGAGATACGGCAACGTTTGGACGAGTTGCTCGATCTCGAACGCGATGCCCTCGAACAACAGGGTGGCAGAGACGCGGAGGGGGCAAAGGAGAAACAAGAATTTCTTGATCGTCTTCCGCAGTCACTGCCCGACGCGCTCGATCAGTTGCGGCAGTACGAATTCGAGGACGAGGACGCACAACGCGACTTCGAGAATCTGCTGGAGGAGCTCGATAACATCCGTGATCTCGACAACTTCATGCGCCAGCATGGGGACCAGTTTCAAGGACCGAAGTCACTCGACTATTCGGAGGCGCTCGAGGCGATGCAGCAGATCATGCGTCTCAAGCAGCTCGAAGAGCAGTTGATGAGCGGCGGTCTGGCCAGCATCAACACGGACACCCTGGGTGATCTCCTCGGAGAACAATCTGCCCGGAGTTTTGCTCAGTTGAAGGAAATGATGCTGGCGCTCCAGCAGGCGGGCTATGTCGTATCGAAAGGGACTCACCTGCAGCTCTCGCCCAAGGGAGTCCGGCGTCTCGGCCAGCTTGCCTTGCGTGACATCTATCAGGGGCTGCTGCGTACCCGGCCTGGCGCCCATCAGACGGATCACCGCGGCATGACGAACGTGCGACCCGAACAGACGCGCCCGTACAACTATGGGGACCCGATGACTCTCGATCTCGTGGCCACACTCAAGAAAGCGGTGGCACGGCGACCGGGCACACCCTTGCAGATCGCGCCGGATGATCTGGAAGTGTACACCGCCGACTTCAGCGCCACGACCTCCACCGTGCTCCTGCTCGACATGAGCTGGTCCATGAGTTGGGAAGGGCGATTTGCTGCAGCCAAGAAGGTGGCTCTTGCGCTCGAGGCGCTGATCCGGACGCGCTATCCGAGGGACTACTTTGGTCTTGTCGGATTCTATACCCGTGCCGTGGAACTGAAGATCAAGGATCTTCCTGAGGCGAGTTGGAATGTGGGCGAGCCGTTCACGAATCTCCAGGACGGCCTGCATTTGGCGACTCGTCTCCTCGACAAACATCCCAACGCCAATCGACACATCATCGTCATCACCGACGGCCAGCCGACGGCCTATTTCTCGCGCGGTCGTCTGTATTGCGAGTGGCCACTGTCCTTCGGCGGCATCAGCACACGGGCCGCCAGGGAAACCTTGCGTGAAGTCGAACGGGTCACCCGCAAGGAGATCACGATCAACACCTTCATGCTCGACGATAGTCCGAGTCTGCGTAGCTTCGTCGAACGGATGACATGCATCAACAAGGGACGAGCTTTCTACACCGGGCCGAATCATCTGGGCCGCTATCTGCTGGTCGATTATCTGGGAAAAAAGCGCAAGCGCGTCTGACCGGATCCACCGTCTCTCGCACCGTTGCCGCTCCGAAGACGCAATGCGAAGATCCGCGCCCATGGCGGCGGGAAGCGTCAAGCTGACACCGATGATGGAGCAGTACGTGCGGGCCAAGAGCGAGCACCCCGACGCTTTGCTGTTCTTTCGCCTCGGCGACTTTTACGAGATGTTTTTCGAAGACGCGGAGAAGGCGGCGCCCATCCTGGATGTCGCGCTCACCACACGCAGCAAGAAGGACGAGACACCCATTCCCATGTGCGGTGTGCCTCACTTCGCGGTGCAGGCGTACGTGGCAAAACTGCTGGCCGCCGGGTTGAAGGTTGCCATTTGCGAGCAGATGCAGGACCCGGCGCTTGCCAAAGGCATTGTGGAACGGGCGGTGGTGCGTGTGATCACGCCCGGCACCGTCACCGAAGAGGAGTGTCTCGATCCGAAGGAGCCCAACTATCTGGCGGCTGTAGCCCGTGATGACAAGACCTGGAGCGTTGCGGCAGTCGATCTCTCCACGGGTGAACTCAACGTCAGCCTGACCAGGGATATCGAAATCACGGCCGACGAACTGGCCCGTCTGCAGCCACGCGAACTCCTCGCCTGCAGTGAGGAAGGGGACCTTCTGGCTCGGATCGAGGCGGTTCTTTCGAACACGCTTGTGAATCGTCTGGAAGGCCAGCACTTCGACCCGCAACGGACCACTGCCTGGCTGAACGAACGGGGGGCTGATCCTGGGGAAGTGGCGGGCCATGCGGCCATCGGTGCCTTGCTCTGGTATCTCGGCCAAACCCATCGTTCCAGCCTGGAGCACCTGCGGCTACCCGAGTTGCGTGGGGGCACGGATCGACTTCATCTCGATCAGGCAACACGGCGAAACCTGGAGCTGCTCTCGACGCTGCGAGGAGAGAGACGTGGCTCCCTGCTCTGGGTACTCGATGAAACACTGACGCCAATGGGCGGACGTCTCCTGAGACAGTGGTTGCTGGCGCCTCTGGCCGATTCCGAGGCTATCGCTGCGCGGCTCGACGCTGTGGAGTCCTTGCGTGACCAGCATACCTGGCGTCAAACGCTTGCCGCAGAATTGAAACACATCGGTGATCTGGAACGGCTCAACGGGCGTCTGAGCGCCGGCCGCGTCACACCACGCGATCTGGCCGGACTGGCGGTGACACTCGAACGCGTCGCTCGGTTGCACGCGGCATTGCAGGAGACTCCTGCCGCATTGCTCGCTGCCTGTGCCTCGGAGTTGGACTCCCTGCCCGAAGTTACCATCCGTATCCAACGGACCCTTGCGGACGATCCTCCGCTGACCGCGGCCAATGGAAATGTCATCCGGGATGGCTTTGATCCCGAAATCGATGAGTTGCGTGGCCTATCGCGGACCGGCAAGCAGTTCATCAGCGAGCTGGAAACGGCGGAACGGCAGCGCACCGGCATTGCATCGTTGAAGGTGCGCTTCAACAACGTTTTCGGGTACTACATCGAAGTCACCCGGCCGAACCTTCCACTCGTGCCGGACGATTACCGCCGCAAGCAGACGACGGTCAACGCCGAACGATTCGTCACACCTCAACTCGAAGAATACGAGGCGAAAGTCGTCGGCGCCGAGGAGAGATTGCGCAAGCGAGAGATCGAGCGCTTCGCTGAACTCGTCGAAGCAGTTGCGTTGGAGCAATCACGTATCGGCAGGACGGCCGCGGCGCTGGCCCGGCTCGATGTGTTCGGCGCGCTGGCGACCGTGGCGGAGAAACGGCAGTACGTACGGCCGCGACTGACGCACGAACGCCGGCTGGTCATCCGCGACGGACGTCATCCGGTGGTCGAAGCGATGGCCGGGCGTAGCGGGTTCGTTCCGAACGATTGTGTCCTCGACGCAGGCGGCCCGCAGATTTTCACCATCACCGGGCCCAACATGGCTGGGAAGTCGACCTATCTGCGACAGGTCGCGCTGATCACCTTGATGGCGCAATTGGGCAGCTTCGTGCCCGCTTCCGCGGCAGAGATCGGTATTGTAGATCGCCTTTTCACGCGCGTCGGCGCATCGGACAATCTGGCGGGAGGCGAATCGACTTTTATGGTCGAGATGAAGGAAACGGCCGATATCCTCTCGCATCTGACCCATCGCAGCCTCGTGGTTCTCGATGAGATCGGGCGCGGGACGAGCACCTTCGATGGCATTTCCATCGCATGGGCGGTTGCCGAGCATCTGCATGAAGCGGAGACTCGACCCCTGGTGCTGTTCGCCACGCACTACCACGAGCTGACCGATCTGGCGCGCCTGCATGCGCGGATCGAAAATTGTTCTGCTGCTGTACGCGAATGGAAAGGCGATGTGGTGTTTTTGCGGCGCATCGTACCGGGACCGGCGAGCCAGAGTTATGGAATCCAGGTGGCGCGTCTTGCAGGTGTCCCACAACCCGTGATCGATCGCGCAAAAGAGATTCTCCGCAATCTCGAAGCCGGAGAACTCGATGCCGCTGGCCAACCTCGTCTGGCACGGAGTGGAACCCAACCAGCAGCGCAACTCGCCCTCTTCACGGTGCCCGCCGACAAACTGCGCGACGAATTGGCTGCAATCGACATCGATCAGATGACACCGTTGGAAGCCCTCACACGGCTGCATGTACTGGTCCAGGCTGCAAGACGGGAGGGTTCGAGATAGATCACAGGCGGAAAGCCTCGAACTATTGCGCAAGAGAAGTGAGACTTCGACCCAACGAGTTCAGCGATGTCGCAGGGGTAGGAATGGGCTGTCTCTTGCGCAGCACCTGGGGACCCATGGAGAATACGCGGCCGACAGAAGCGCCATGAATGACGAACCGGACACCGTACATGACCTGAATTCCAGCCCTCCCGTACCGCCCACTCTGGTATTGGGTGACGACTGGGATCTCGGCGCTCGCGACTACCTCGACACAGCGCGCCAGCGACTCTTCGTGTGGCACACACAGGGGGCGTCGGGAACCGCCGTGGTCAAGGCGTACACCGCTGTGATGGATCATCTCGTGCGAACCCTGTTCGACGCGGCCAGCGAAGAATATGCGCAGCGTTTTTCGCGTCTCGACCAGGGTTGCACGATCGTGGCACAGGGCGGTTACGGTCGAGCCGAGCTGAATCCGCACTCCGACATCGATCTGCTGTTCCTGTATTCACACAAACGCGAGCCCTACATTGAGAACGTTGCCGAGCGCATCCTCTACACACTGTGGGACACTCGCCTCAGCGTTGGCAACGCCATGCGCAACGTGCGGGAGTGTGTGCGGCTCGCCGGGCAGGACTTCAAGGTCAAAACGTCACTCCTGGATGCGCGTTACCTCTGTGGCGACGAAGCACTCTATGCGGAGTTCGCCCGGCGCATGAACAGCGAGGTCCTCAAGCGCAATGCCGAGCGTTTCTTCAGCGAGAAACTGGCGGAAAACAGCGAACGGCACCGGCGCTATGGCGATTCGGTGTATCTGCTCGAACCCCAGCTCAAGGAGGGAGAAGGCGGCCTACGCGATCTGCACACCGCGATGTGGATGGCGAAGGTGAAGTTCAGTACGAACAGCGTCGCAGAGCTGGTTCAAAAGAGTGTCATCACCGAGCGCGAACGGCAAGAAATCGATGCGGCGCGCGACTTCCTCTTCCGAGTACGCAATTCCTTGCACTTTCTCTCGGGACAGCGTCAGGACCAGCTCACCTTTGAATATCAGGAACGCCTGACACCGCTGCTCGGCTTCGAGGATACGCCGCATTTGAAGGGAGTCGAACACTTCATGCGGACGTATTATCTCAACGCTGCGACCATCAACCGGTTTGCCGATGAGATCATCGAACGGTGTACGCAACGGAAGCGATCGTATTTCCCCCTCGGTCGATCCCGGGTGCGCGAAATCCGGCCAGGCGTCAAGATCTCCGACGGCTTTCTGATCATCTCGGGCGTGGATCTGCTGCGCGATGATCCCAGCAACCTGGTGCGACTGTTCCTCGACGCGCAGCGTCACGGTGTAGCCCTCTCCAACACATCGAAGCGGCTCATGCGGGCCTCTCTCGAACTCATGGACGATCTCCAACGACGCAATCCCGCCACAGTCGAGGCGTTCTTTCAGATCCTCGGTGGTTTCGTCGCTCACGTCGCCGGTGTCGAAGGGCAGATCCTCGACGCTGATCGCCCGCTCCTCGGCGAAGATGACGGCCCGTTCGATGACGTTCTCCAGCTCGCGCACGTTGCCTCGCCATTCGTGGTTGAGCAGGGCCCGCATCGCCCCGTTGGTGATGCCCGTGACGTGCCGACTCATCTGCCGGGTGTACTTGTCAACGAAATGGTTGACCAGCAGGGGAATGTCCTCCTTGCGCTGGCGCAGCGGCGGAAGGGTGAGGCACACGACATTGAGTCGATACAGCAGATCTTCGCGAAACTCGCCGGAGGCCACCATTTTTTCGAGGTCGCGGTTGCTGGCGGCGATGATGCGGACCTCAACCGGCCGCGGCTTCGTGTCGCCGACGGGCACGACCACGCGCTCTTCCAGCACGCGCAGCAGGGCGCTCTGCACCGCCAGGGGCAGTGTCGAGATTTCATCGAGAAACAGGGTGCCGCCGCTGGCCGCCTCGAAGTAGCCGATTTTGTCGCGGATGGCGCCGGTGAACGCCCCGCGGCGGTGGCCGAAAAGCTCCGATTCGATCAGGCTCTCAGGGATGGCTCCGCAGTTGACCGGCACGAATGGCTTGCCGCGCGTGACGCCGTTGTAGTGAATCGCCCGGGCGAACAATTCCTTGCCCGTACCCGACTCGCCGACCAGCAGCACGCTGCTCCTGACCTCGGAGAGCTTGGCGGCCGTCTTGAACAGCTTCTGCATGCCGATCGACTCGCCGACCAGATCGTGAAAGGCCGAGCCCTCGGCAAGCTGCTCGGTCATCACGCGCTGGGTGCGCACCGTGTCGCGCTGCTGCAGGGCCCGTTCGACTTTGAGCAGCACGTCGTCGAACTGCACCGGCTTGAGCAGGTAGTCGTAGGCCCCCGAGCGCATGGCCGCCACCGCGTTCTCCACCGTGCCGTAGGCCGTCAGGATAATCACCGGCGTCTCGGGCAGGGCCTGGCGGACGTGCCCCAGCAGCTCCAGCCCGTCCATCTCCGGCATACGCACGTCGGTGAGCACCAGGTCCACGTCCTGCTCGAGCACGATGCTGTAAGCCGCCTTGCCGTGGCCGGCCTGAAGCACGCGGTAGCCCTCGTCGGTGAGCAGTTCGGCCAGCGACTCGCGCAGCACCTGCTCGTCCTCGGCGATCAGAATCGTCTTGCCCATCGGCTCCCTTTTGTAAGACGGTAAGGCGGCGAGGCCGGTGAAAGTGAGGTTGCCGTCAGTGTAGGGGGCGCGTGCGGCGGTCGCCAGCGCCGGGCCGCGGGTTCGGCCCTCGCGACGCGCATGCCCTATGATGAGCAGTTCGACCGGCCGATATGGGCCGTCCCCGGGCCCCGCACGAGGGCCGCGGCGAATGCGGAGTTCGACCATGATTGACGTGAGCGTCCTTTATGCCGGCATCGAGACCCCCAGCACGCCCCACCGCTATGGGCGTAAGATCACCGAAATCGACCCGCCGGCCCACCAGCGCATGAAGGTCGCCAGGTCGGCCCGCGAGCGCAAGCCCATCGTCGTCTGGAACACCACCCGCACCTGCAACCTCAAGTGCATCCACTGCTACACCGACTCCGAAGCCGTCAAGTATCCCAACGAGTTGTCGACCGACCAGTGCAAGGCGGTGCTCGACGATCTGGCTGGCTTCCACGTGCCGGCCGTGCTCTTCTCCGGCGGCGAACCGCTGGTTCGGCCCGACCTGTTTGAACTGGCCCGCTACGCCCGGCAGCAGAACCTGCACGTGGTGCTCTCGACCAACGGCACGCTGATCACACGCGGCACCGCCCAGAAGCTCAAGGACCACGAGTTCGCCTACATCGGCATCAGCCTCGACAGCGCCACCCCCTCGGTGCACGACACCTTCCGCGGCATGGACGGCGCGTTCCGCCGCACGATGGAGGGCTTTCGTCACTGCGTGGCGGTCGGGCAGAAGGTCGGCCTGCGGCTGACGCTGACGCCGCACACCTGCGACGACCTGGACAAGATTTTCGACTTCATCGAGAACGAAGGCATCAACCGCGCCTGCTTCTACCATCTGTGCCCCGCCGGTCGCGGCAAGGATCTTGGCGCGCTCGATCCGGTCAAGGCTCGCGAGGCTGTCGCCACCATTTTCCGCCGCACGCTGCAACTCAACGAGAACGGCAAGCACACCGAAATCCTCACCGTCGACAACCAGTGCGACGGGCCGTTCCTCTACCTGACCATGCTCAAGGACGGCCACCCCCGCGCCCAGCAGGTGCTCGAGATGCTCGCATGGAACGGTGGGGCCCGTTATTCGTCGGGTGTGGGCATCGCCGACATCGACTTCTGGGGCAACGTGCATGCCGATCAGTTTTCGATGTTCCGCAGCTTCGGCAACGTGAAGCAGCGCCCGTTCAGCGAGATCTGGCAGGACGCGTCCGACCCGATCATGGCTGGTCTGAAAAACCGCCTGCCGCTGCTGAAAGGCAAGTGCGGCCGCTGCCGGTTCAAGTCGATCTGCGGCGGCGCGCTGCGGGCCCGGGCGGAGATCGTCACCGGCGACC
>JAANMV010001415.1_pt1 | contig 26436 bp, 20 predicted proteins | sample 7279661 | NCBI WGS metagenome assembly JAANMV01 (sample SAMN14094540, study PRJNA606508) | bioreactor metagenome | isolation source: A lab-scale SPAN reactor treating ammonium-rich wastewater day 121 | place: Ireland: Galway | collected 2017-05-16
GAGCGGCTCACCCGCGCCGCTGACGTCCATGGCCAGGCGCGGAGACGAGGTGGTGAGGCGGAGATTTCCGTTCATGCGGCGAAATCGTTGCATGCGGACAGGTGTCGTGGAAGTATCGAATCGATGCTCTCTGCATAACCTGTGGTTATCCCCCCGGGGCGACGTTCGTGAACTCCTCAGCCCTCGCCTATTTCCTCGTGGCCTACCGGCATCGCAGCATCGGCAAGGCCTGCCACGAACTCGGGCTGTCGCAGCCTGCCCTGAGCAAGGCGATCCGACGGCTTGAGGATGAATTGCGCGTGCCGCTGTTCCAGCGCACGCCGGTCGGCATCGAGCCGACGAGTTATGGCGACATGCTCGCGCGGCGCGCGGCTATCATTCAGAACGAAATCGGGCGCGCGGTCTCCGAGATCGAAACCCTGCGCAACCATATGGGCGGCGAGGCGCGGATCGGCGTCGGCCCCGCGCTTGCGGCCTCCATGGTTTCGCAGGCGCTTGCGCATTTTCTGAAGGAGCGTCCGCAAATGGCGGTTCACCTTCAGGAGGTCCTTCAAGTAATTTTTACAAATATTCAATCAGCGGAAATGTTTGGACAACAGGAGTTGGAACACCTGTGCCTAAGTCCGGCGGCGACCTTGTTGCATGCAGAAATAAAATTTATTACATCGGTGGCGGAAACACAACCATAACAACAGGAACGAACGAAACTTTCGTATATAACCCTGCAACAGGGAACTGGTCTGTAATAGCAAATATTCCTACACCGGTTACCGGTAATGTTGCTGAAGCTTATAATGACAGTCTAATATATTGTATGTTTGGCGGCTGGATTACTTATGAGACGTTGGTTCAGGTGTATAATGTTAACACAAATACATGGGCTCAGGCAACCCAGATCACTTCCGGAAACGGAAGAAGGAGCTTTGCCGGCGGAATTCTTGGTAACAAGCTCTTTGTATGCGCCGGTTATTCAGGTTCTTTCCGTAATGATTTCTGGGTCGGCACAATAAATCCTGCAAACCCGCTTCAGATAACCTGGCAGCAAAGAACAAACGTAGCAATTGCATCTAGCAGACCAGGCGGAACCGCAATTCTGGGTAAATTTTATGTTGTAATGGGTGAAATAAACGGCGGTTCAGGAAATGATTCTATGGCTATTTGGGATACTACTCTCAATTCATGGAGTTATAAAGACGGTAAACCGGTAAGAACAAATAATCTGTATGGTTCTGTTTCAGCAAGTATCACCTATTGCAATAACAGACCCGGAGTAAAAATATGGATTGCAGGCGGCTCATTACAGGGGCAGACAACCAGACCGCTTGATGTATTTGCAGATACGTGTTTGCTGAATTGTACCGGACCATTAACAGGTATTCAGAATAATAATATTCCTGCAATATATAATTTAAAACAAAACTATCCTAATCCGTTTAACCCTGTAACAAAAATTTCGTATGATATACCAATTGGAAGTAATGTTAAAATTACAATTTCAGATCTGCTTGGCAGGGAAGTATTTGTATTAATTAATGAATATATGCCGGCAGGAACGCATAGTGTTAATTTTAATGCAGATAATTTATCAAGTGGTGTATATTTTTATAAATTAGAATCAGGAGAATTTATTGATAGTAAAAAAATGCTGTTAATTAAGTAATATCAATAGTTTAATTACAATTTGTAACGTATATAGGGTATTGTATGACCTCTAGAAGTTAATTATATTTAATTAATCATTTGGGGTTATATATGAAAACAATAATAATACTTCTATTTTTATCATTAAATTTCACCATTGTATGGGGGCAAAACCCCGACTTTGATGAAAATTATACATCCGGATATGGTTATATCCCTGAACCCTCACCATATATGATTTCAGGCAATTGGTCAATTTTGCCTAACTCTCCAAATTCACTTTCCCGAAGCTGCTGTGCATACGTTGAAATAAATGGTATTCCGTATCTATACCAATTTGGAGGTGGAAATTCTACTGCAGAATTACGAAGAGTTTCACGTTTAAATCTGAGTAATGGTACATGGAATTATAATTATTCTACAATGCCATACCAGATATCTTCCGGTACAGCAGTACCGATAAACGGAGGATCGGAAATCCTTGTATTTGGTGGTAACTCACCGACCTTCGGAAAAACTTTAAAGTACAACGTTGGCGCAAATTCATGGCAAACATTGAGTGATATGTCTACCAGGATCACAGATGCGCTTATAGTAAAACACAGTGAATCACATATTTTTATTATTGGCGGCGGTGATGGATATTACGGGGCTTCAGCATTAAAAACCAATAAAGTACAGGTGTATAATGTTGCTTCCAATACCTATACATACAGCAATGACCTGCCGATACCTATAACTATGCTTGGCGGCGGATTGTACAGAGATACAATTATTACAGCCGGAGGTTATACTACAAACGGAGTTGCTATAGCAAACTGTTATAAAGGAGTTGTTAACCCTTCTAATTTGAGTGTTACATGGACCCAGATACAGAACTATCCTGCAGGACCAATTACCAGAATGGCTTCATTTGTTGCTGTAAAAGGCACTGGTGTTGGTATTATGTGTACAGGCGGAGCAATTGGCGGTTCGGTACCTACATCATTAACGCACTTCTGGAATTTCTGCACTCAAAGCTGGCAGCCGGGTTTGCCTGATAATACTTTGGCACGCTCAAACTATAAAGCTTGCGGCAAAGGATATGACATCGTTTATGCTGTAGGCGGGTATACTACAAATACTAATTCCAACAGAACAGAATCATTAATTTATACGCATATAGATGGTCCCTGTCAGAATATGGTAAGCATTAACAGTAATAATAATACAATTCCTTTAATCTATGAATTGAAACAGAATTATCCGAATCCTTTTAATCCGCAAACGAGGATAAATTTTTCAGTACCCAGGCAATCAAATGTAAATATATTTTTAACAGATGCAAAAGGCCAGCAAGTCAAGCTTCTGGCAAACAGTATCTTTCCAACGGGCAATTATTCAGTTTCACTTAATGCAGAAGACCTTTCCAGCGGAATTTATTTTTATACTATGATTTCCGATGGTTTTAAAGAAACAAGGAAAATGCTGCTGATTAAGTAATAAAGTTAGAAATAATATCCAAAATGCCTCAAAAATGAATGTTTTTGAGGCATTTTTATTTAGATTAATGTATTGAAATAAAACAGAAATATAGTTATTATTTTCTTATCAATTAACTAATATTATAAGATGAGAGTAAAATATTTACTGCTTATCCCTGTTTTATTGTTTTTTCTGACCGGGATTGGGTTTTCACAAACATTTACAAATATAGTTCCAACATCGGGAATTATTCATCAATACAATGGCTCTTTTAATGGAGCGGGCATTACTATTGTTGATTATGATTATGATGGCTTTGATGATCTGTTTTTTCCAACATCACAGGGCGAAAGGGTAAAAATTTATAAAAATAACGGTAACAATACTTTTATTGAAACTACCTTTGCCCTGGGTATAAACGACGATAAAGAATCAAAAACTATTTTAGTTGTTGATTATGATAACGATGGAGACCGTGATATATTTATTGCAAATCTTACCGGTCAAAACAGGTTGTACAGAAATAATGGAACGGATTATACAGATGTGACAAATTCTTGCGGATTGCTGATAAGCGATTCGATTCATTCAACAGCAGCAATGTTCTTTGATTATAATAAAGATGGTTTTCTGGATCTTTATGCCGGCGTTTACAGCGGATTTGGCAATAATATAAACTATCATAACAGGCTGTATAAAAATAACGGTAACGGAACATTTACTGATATTACGGTTCAATCAGGCGCCGGAAATTTTGGGAATAAAATTCTGGCAATTTCAACAATTGATTACAATAATGACGGCTGGGAAGATATTTATATTGCAAATGACAGGCGTGTTGGAAATACAATGCTTAAGAATAATGGTGACGGCAGTTTTACGGATGTAAGTATTGCGACCGGAACAGATCTCACTATGGACGCAATGGGACTTTCTGTGGGAGATTTTGACAATGATAACGACTTTGATATATATATATCTAATGGAGAAGAGGGAAATGCGTTCTTAAAAAATAACGGTAACGGAACTTTTACAGATGTAGCAGCAGCTTTAGGTATGAGTGTAAATAAAATTTGCTGGGGCAACAATTTTTTTGATTACGACAATGATGGTGACCTGGATCTGTTCATAACAGCTTCCGGCGGAAATCCGCACCGGGAAAATGTTTTATTCAAAAATAACGGCAACGGTACTTTTACCCGTGTAACAGGTTCCGGCATTGATTTAAATTTTTATGCAAGTTATGGCAATGCAATTGGAGATATTGATAATAACGGGTATTGCGATATGGCTGTATTAAATGATTTTGAGCCCAGTTTGTTATGGAAAAGCAGCGGCGGCTCGAATAAATGGATAAAAATTAAGCTTCAGGGAACTGTAAGCAACAGGGAAGCTGTAGGGTCAAAAATTTATGTTTACAGAAACGGCAGCAGGTTTGTAAGAACTACTCATTGCGGACAAAGTTACTGTTCACAGAACAGTTTTGTTCAGACAATCGGGGTTGGAACAACAAATGTGATTGATTCGATTGAGGTAATTTTTCCCAGCGGAATTAAAAATACTGTAACTAATGTCAGTACCAATCAAACTATTACAATAATTGAATCGGGAGTTATAGGTATAAATAACAATAATAATCAAATCCCTGATAATTTCAGCTTAAAACAGAATTATCCGAATCCTTTTAATCCATCAACTGTGATTGAATATAGCTTACCGAAAAGCTCTTTTGTTTCAATTAAACTTTATGATGTACTTGGATCAGTAATAGCTGTACTTGAATCTTCGGTTAAACAGGCAGGAATTTACAGAATTAATTTAACCGGAAATGTTACATCAGGTTTATCAAGCGGAATATATTATTATAAAATGATGACCGAAGAATATTCTGAAACAAGAAAAATGATACTGATAAAATAAAAATTTAAATATATATGAAAAGATTTTTTTTATTATTAATATTCATAGTTTTTAATCTGTTATTTCTTGAAGGATGCAGTGATGATAACTCACCGGTTAATGTAAACAACGGAAATGTATCACCATTAAGCTCAACTTATAATTCTGATTATGCAACTGACTGGATGTGGCTTACCTGCAGAATTGTTGCAGATCAAAGCCGCGATAACCCTCCTCAGGCAGGAAGGGTATACTCCTATGCCTGTATTACTATTTATCAGTGTGTTTTACCGGGAATGCCTCTAAACAGGTCATTAAGCGGACAGCTTAAAGATTTACCCGGTATGCCTATTGCATATCCAACTTCTGAATATGATTGGCCATCTGTTTTAACCGGAGCAATGCCCGTTATTTTAAGAGGATTATTCAGGGAATTATATACTCCTTCGAATAATATGATCAATAATATGTACAATCGTCAAAAGAATGAAAGACTTGCTTTAAAATCTACTGAAGTTGTCGAAAGATCTTTACTTTATGGTGAAAATGTTGCAAACACTTTACTTAATTGGGCTGATAATGACGGTTTCTATGATATATTAGGTCGGCCATATACTCCACCTCCCAGAAGTCAGAATCCGGCAAATTGGGAACCTATTAATCCGGGTGATACCTGTGTAGAACCATATTGGGGTACACTCAGGACTTTTGCTTTACCTACAGCAGATTATAATTTACTGCCTCCCTCTTTTCTGTTTGATACAACAGTTGGCTCGCCTTTTTATAATGATCAGTATGAAATATATCAGCTTCGCACTAATGCAACACAGGAACAAAAAGATATTGCATTATTCTGGCGTGATAAACAGCTGACACCTCAGCCGCCGGGTCACTGGGTTTCTATTCTCAATCAGATTATTAAGAGGGATAATATATCTCTTGACAGGGCTGCTGAATGTTTTGCTTATCTTGGTATTGCGATGGGCGATGCATTTATTGCTGCATGGTATACTAAATTCCACTATAATTACCTGCGTCCTCAATCTTATATCAGAGACTACATTCAGCCCGGCTGGACACCATATTTGCCTACACCTCCATTTCCGGATTATCCGTCAGGTCATTCAACAAGTTCAGGAACATGTTCTTATGTGTTAACTCATTTACTTGGTACTGTTGCATTTACAGATACTACCCATTTAAGAATAGGTATGGCTCCGAGATCGTTTAATTCTTTTTATGAGGCTGCAGATGAATGCTCTAATTCCAGGGTTTATGGTAATATACATTACAGGAATGCCTGTGAAAATGGTGTTTTGATGGGTAAAAATATCGGAAGAACAATTATCGAAAGAGTTAAACTAAGATTGTATAATAATTAATTTACTTTCAGCCAGCTTATAGCTAAATATGCCATAAATGCAGCACCCTGAGAAATTAAATTTTCGTCAAGATTAAGTTTTGAAGTATGAAGCCCGGTAGTATTACCAGCCCCGATCCAGTAAAAGGAGCCGGGGCATTTCTTTAAGTAGTATGCAAAATCTTCGGCAAACATAAATTTTTCTCCGGGAAAAACATTTTCCCTTCCTGAAAATTCAATTGCAGCGGCTTCTGCAAATTCAGTTTCTTTAATTGAATTTACAAGCTCAGGATATCCCGGTGAAACGTTAAACTCATATCCTGCCCCGGCTGCCGAACATATTCCTTTTATGGTTCGTTCAATCAGCTTTAATGTCTTATTCCGGAGCTTTTCATTCAATGTTCTGACTGTTCCGGCAAGCTCAGCTTTATCAGGAATTACATTGTTTATTGTACCTCCTGAAAATTTACCAATAGTAATTACAATTGGCTCATATGGATCAGTATATCTTGAAACAATAGTTTGCATAGCAAGCACAACCTGTGATGCAATAACAATAGGGTCAATTGCTGACTGTGGTTTTGCGCCATGCCCGGCTTTTCCTTTTATTGTAATATATATTTCATCCTGTGAAGCCAGCATAACACCCGGGTAAAAACCAATTTTCCCCGCCGGTTTGCCGGGCAAAATATGCTGTCCGAAAATTACATCAACATTTGGATTTTTCAGTACCCCGTTTTTAATTAATACCGATGCACCGCCCGGATTTTTTTCTTCTGCAGGCTGAAATATGAATTTTACTGAACCATTTATTTCGCTTTTAAGATCTTTCAGTATCAATGCGGCGCCGTAAACCATAGCTGAATGAGCATCATGGCCGCAGGCATGCATTTTTCCGTAATTTTTTGAAGCAAACTTCAGTCCCGTTTCTTCTGTTATTGGAAGGGCATCTATATCTGCCCGCAAAGCAACACATTTTCCTTTTTTCCCTTTTAATACCGCAAATAATCCTGTATCAGTAATTCGTGTTACTTTATCAAAACCCTTTTTTTGGATTAAGTTTTTATACAGTAAATCTGTTGTTTGAAATTCTTCGAAAGCCAGCTCAGGATTTGAATGAATGCTTCTTCTTAAAGCAATCATTTCACCTTTGTGTTTTTCTGCGAGATTCTTTATGGTTTCTTTAATATTCATAAAGCTTAGTAGTCTATTCTGAATACTCCCCAGAAAATATTTTCACCAAAAGAAATATTGCTGTCAACATAATCATAATTCCTTCTCTGGTATCTTATTGTAAAATAATATTGTTTAACCGGTTCAAACTCCAGGTCTGCAATAATTATATTCCTGTTAACCCTTGTACCGTTTAAAAATTCATTTTTTCTTAAAAAATCACCCCTGCCATTAAGTATATCCGAGCCTACATTAATAAAATTACCCATACTGTCAGTATAATTCAAACCTGTCCTCTGAATTTTATAAGTTACAGAAATTCTGACCCTGCTCCCGAAATTATAGCCAAGCTTAAAAGCATGTTCATCAGAATTCGGGTTCAGGTTATGCCCGATGGGCAGGCTCCAGTTTGAATATGAATTATTTATCTCACGGTGAGCATAAACAAAAGGATCAATTTTGGTGAATTCATACGCAAATGAAAGGTTTGGAAGCGTAAATGCATTCTGCCAGTTTAAACCGCCCTGGAATGCAAATTTATTATCGTTACTTTTTGTTGAATCGTTTCCTATAGTTTCAAAATTCAGGTCATCAACCAGAAAGCTGCCCTGTATAGAAATATTTTTTGCCGGAAAAATCTGCATATCCAGACCAAGAAGTGTGTTGTTTGAGTTTTTACCCGGCAGCTCTGTATTCATATCCGCAGATGTTAAAAAGCTTATCGGGTTAATAAATGCAAAGTTCAGAGGAACATTGCTGTAAACCACCATTTCGTTAAATCCAATTTTAAACGAATTATTAAAGAACGGACCAAGCTCAAGCCTGTGAAATACGAGGTATTTTGATGAAAGCTGTGCCCCGGAGGAGTCATTGCCAACTATACTTGAATGAAAAAATGAATACCTGATTTTTTTATATCTCAGGTCTAATTTTAAAAAATCAAAAGGAGCTGAATTTTTATTTGATAAAAAAAGTTTATCTATATATCCTGTACCAAAGTTCAATGCCTCTCTTCCTACAGTTAACCCAAGCCATTCCTTTTCAGGTGAGTATCTTAAATAACCTTCATAGCTATCAAATGTTTTATTGCCTTCACTCCTGTATTTTCTAATAGATGAAAGTAATGGGTCAATAAATGCAGTTTTTTGTGCATCTTCAGAAGTCCCTCCTAAACGAACGCCATTGGAAAGTCTTAAATAGTATCCCACTGAATTGAAAAGTGTGCCCCGTAACCTGGTACCAATTTCACCAAGCAAAACATGCGGTTTTCCTGCAGAATCCCCTTCCAGTCCAATATATCTTACGCTGCCTATCCCGTCCCAGAAGAATGTTACATTTGTATCAGCAGCTGAATAAAGGTATTTTTGTTTATTATTTGAAAACAGTTCGCCAACCCCTTTTTTAGAAAAGAAGTTTGAAGATTTTTTCAGGGTGCCAAACATATCGTATTCAAATTCTGTAGTATAATATTCCAGCAAAGCTTTATCGGTTTTGGAAAGCCTGTTCTTTTTCCCTGAAATCTCAAGCAGCAATTTAGCAGCTTCTTTTCTTGAAACCGGACCCATTGAAGAAGAATATGAATCTATTACTTTATTAGTAAACATCCTGTCAAGAAATTCATAAACAGGATTACTTAAAGGAACCAATTCAACCTGAGAATATACATCAAAGCTAACAGAAGCAAAAATGAAAATAAATAAAAAATATTTAAGCTTTCCCATAATATATTTAATTATTTTTGTGATGTTCTTTTACTTTTTCGCGGAGCTCAAGAATGACATAATGAAAAATAATTGTATGAATGCTTTCGGCAGTACACATTTCATTTAAAGGTACATGAAGCTTATGATGTGCGATTTTATATAGTTTTCCTCCGTCATAACCGGTAACACCGATTGATATTAAACCGTTATTATTAGCCCATTCAATTGCTTTAACAATATTGGGGCTGTTCCCGGAACCGCTTATTGCAATTACAATATCACCGGGTTTTGCATAAGTTACAAGCTGCTGTTCAAATATTGTATCGTAACCTTCATCATTAGCCTGTGCAGTTAAAAACGGTGTGTTATCAGTTAAACTCAGGGCTTTCAGTCTAATTGAGTGTTCAGGGTGAAGCTTGGTTCCTTTAGCCAGATCCTGAGCAAGGTGAGAAGCATTAGCTGAACTGCCGCCATTGCCGATAACAAAAACAAATTTATCATTTTTATATGCGTCAAAGAGAAGGTCAGTAAAAGCAGTAATTTCTTTTGTATCAACTGAATCTACTGCATCGTAAAGCATTCTTTTATAGCTTTTTAAATCCATTTGGTATATAAATTTTATTTAGTTACAAAAATCAATATAAATAATGTATTTCACAATGAAATAAAGAAATAAAGGAATAAAACTGTTTTTCAATCATCAATAACCGGTTTTTCTTACAACATTAAGGTCTTTCATTGTTTTTTCTGAATATTCCAGAATATCCTGTATATCAGTTTGTGATTTCAGGTATTGGGCATATTCTTTAACGCTGTCTTCGGCTGTTCTTAACGGAGACCAGCCTAAAGTTTTCAGTTTGCTGATATCACTGCATGCATTTCTAGTATCTCCGAAGCGGTATTCACCGCTGATATTTGGTTTAATATCTTCTTTGCCGAATTCTTTTGCAACAATCTCAGAAAACTCCTTAACTGTGTATGCCTTTCCTCCGCCAACATTAAAAGCATTATAATTAGCCCTGTTATCCTGCATAACCAGTATATTAGCATCAACTACATCATGAACGTTTACAAAATCACGCAGCATCATACCGTCTTCATAAACAGTAGGGGCTTTATTAAAAAAGTAACTCAGGCTGAAAATTCGGCATGCTCCGCTGTACATATTGTAAAATGACTGCCTGGAACCCTGAACTATTGAATATCTCATTGCAACACTGGGAATTCTATATCTTTCTCCGAAATTCAAAGCCATTAACTCCTGGGAATATTTTGATATTGCATATTGATTCGGCGGACAGGCATATGATTCAGGTGTCCAGATGTATTCTAGCTTATTGCCTTCATTATCAGTAAAATCCCACTCACCTTTTTCAAGCTGTTCATTCGATCTTCTTTTGGGATAAATGAAATTTCCGCTCTTATCTTTATATATTCCTTCACCGTTTACAAATTGTGAAGATGCAACAACTATTTTTTTTATGGGCAGGTTTTTAGCAACTGCAATTTCATATATTAAAGCGGTACTTACAGAATTTACATGGAAAAAAGTTGAAAAATCCGGCAGGTAATCCTGGTATGCTGCCAAATGGAAAACATAATCAATACCTTCCAGAGCTTTTTCAATAGTGTCACGCTCTCTAACGTCGCCTAAAATAAATTCAGCTTCCGCGGGTAAATAGGAAGGTTTGCCTTTTAGATGTACCGGTTTCTGTAAATTATCAAGTATCCTTACATCATAGCCTATTTTAAGCAGCCTGTCTACAGTATGCGAACCAATGAAACCCGCACCGCCGGTTACTAATACTTTTTCCATTAATATTTTATTTTATATCGTACCTGGTTTGATCAAAAATAATTTTACTGCCGTGTTTTTCAAGGTAAAAAGGCAATTCCCTGTATTGCCTTAAAGCCCTCCGCAAGTTGTCCTGTTTATCTCTTTCACAATAAACCAGCAAAAAGCCTCCTCCTCCGGCACCAGAAATCTTTGCGCCCAGTGCTCCCCCTTCCATTGCCAGAGAATGCATCTTGTCTATTTCGGGGTTTGACACATTAGAAGCCAATTGTTTTTTTAATTCCCAGTTTACATGGAGGTTTTCACCAACACGGTTAATATCAAGTGCGTTTAAACCGTCAAGTGTGTCATAAGCCAGTTCTTTGATCTTATTATGAAAATCGATCTTGCTGATGATATTTTTATTCTGTTCTTCCAATATTGAAGACGCTTTGCGTGTAGTAGATGTAAAAAACAGAAGTAAATTTGACCCTAATTTTCTTTTTACCTCTGTGCTTAAATCTAATGAAGCTGCTTCAACTGATTCATCTTTACAGAATTTAAAGCTTTTGAGCCCGCCATATGCAGCTATGTACTGATCCTGCTTGCCAATAGGTCTGCCCAGGATTTCAATTTCTATTTTACAGGCTTCCCGGGCTAATTGTTCAGCTGTAACTAATTTTCCCTGATATTGATAAAATGCATGAAGTAAACCAACAGTAAGACTGCTGGAAGATCCCAGTCCGGATCCTTCCGAGGGAATATCTGCAAACATCATAACTTCAAAACCATTGGTCATACCGGTTAACCTTGCAGCTTCTTTAACAAGGTCATGTTTAATATCATCAATTGTGGTTACAATTTCTTTTGCAGAATAATCTACGTATATAAGATCATCAAAACGTTCTTTTAATATTACATATATATATTTATCAATTGCTGTACTAACTACAAATCCCTCGTGGGGATTGTAATAATTTGCGAGGTCAGTACCTCCGCCCGATAAACTTATTCTTAATGGAGTTTGCGATATTATCATTTTATTTCAGTGACTATCCCGTAATTATCATCAGCAATGTACTGATATTTATTATTTTCAGAATCTATTGCTATATTGTTTGAATCAAAACTAAGTTTTTCGCCGGTTTTGGAAACCCAGTATCTGAATATTGCCGGGTTGCCGGTTACTAACGCAAAATCTGGTACTGATTTTGTAACAACAGAACCGGCTCCAATCAGGCAGTATTTACCTAAAGTAATACCGCATAAGATAGTGGCATTTGCTCCAACACTTGCGCCCTGTTTTAAAAGTGTATCAAGAAAATTCCCGGAATGCCTTTTACTCCTTGGGAACATATCATTGGTAAAAACAGCATTTGGACCAAGAAAAACATCGTCTTCAATGGTTAAACCTTCCCACAAAGAAATTCCGTTCTTTATAGTTACCCTGTCGCCGATTTTAACACCGCTTTCCACAAAAACATAATCACATAAATTACAGTCTTTGCCGATAGAAACATTTTTCAGCACATGTGCAAAAGCCCAAATCCTTGTTTTTGAACCAATATCATCAGATTCAACCAGCGCATTTGGGTGAATAAAAAAATCCCGTTCACTCATTATTGTTTATTGAAAGATTCACTTGTAGTTTCCAGAAGCTTTACAACTTCCAGCCCTATATTCCCGTCATTGATCATTGGTTTATCATGCAAAACTGCATTAATAAATTCCATACATTCAAGCCTTAACGGTTCATGCTGCTCTAAAGGTATAACCATTATTTCACCTGACTGATATCCCAGTGCTCTAGAATCTGCAGATTTACTTTTTATCCGGTTATCTATTCCTAATCCATACAACTTAAGTTTTCCGTCAAGCGCAAGCATTTCATCATAAACCAATGTTCCTTCCGTTCCAAAAATCTGCATTAACCTTACTTTATTGGAAGAAAGCCAGCCGAGATGTATATGTGCTGTAGTTCCGCTTTTAAAGCTAAGATCTATATGAGCGTTGTTTGTTAGCTTATTTTTATTTTTAGATTTTAAATTATTAAAAACACCGAAAGGATATTCATTCCTGTTGGAATTAATTTTCCACGGAGATTCTCCCAACAGATGAAGAATGATAGAAAAATCATGGGGACCAAGGTCCCAGATAACATCTACTTCAGAATCAGGAGGTCCTAAATTTATTCTGGTAGAAGTAATATGAAGAACATTACCAATTACTTTTTTCTTTATAAGTTCTTTAATTTTTCTTACTGCAGGTGCAAATTGGAAAACATGACCAACTGCAAGCTTTTTATTAAGCTTAATTGCCGTTTCAACCATTGATTCTGCTTCTTCAGTGCTGAATGCCATAGGTTTTTCAACAAAAACATGTTTACCCAAAAACATTGCTTCTTCAGCCAGCTCTTTATGGGTTGTTACCGGTGTTGCTATAACAACAGCCTGTATATGTTTATCTTTAAGAATCTCACGGTAATCTTTAGTAGTTTCAATTGAAGGGAACTCTTTCCTGATGAATTCCAGTCTGCCTGGTTTTATATCAGAAACTTTTTTTACTCTGCTGTTTGGTAAAGAGCTGAAATTTCTTACAAGTTTTGGACCCCAATAACCTGCTCCAATAACCCCTATATTTATAATTTTTTCTGAAGTTTTGATATTTAAACACCACCTTTGCCAAATACCATAACAGGTATTGTTTTAAATAATATTTTCAGGTCAAGCCATAAAGATTGATTATCTGCATAATACAGGTCCAGCAAAACAGAATCACTGAATGTTACATCTTCCCTGTTCCTTGCAATTATCTGGGCTAAACCGGTCATTCCGGGAATTACTTTATATTTTAATTTATGCCAGTCTTTAAAATGATCATACTCATATGGCAAGCATGGTCTTGGACCTACAAGGCTCATATTCCCTGTTAATACATTAATCAGCTGAGGAAGTTCGTCAATGCTGAATTTCCGTAAAAATTTTCCAACAAAAGTAATTCTGGGATCATTTTCAAGTTTTTTATAACCTTTGTTTGAGGTTATCAGTTTTTCAAGATGCATTTCATGGATTCTGGCATCATTATTAGCCAGCATGGTTCTGAATTTATACCACCTGAAAGATTTTCCGTTTTTGCCTATCACATTAGTTGAATATAAAACAGGTCCTTTAGATGTAATTTTTATTGCAAGAGCAATTAACAGCCAAAATGGCATTAAAACCAAAATTAGAAAGCTGCCAGCAAGTATATCAAATATTCTCTTGAATTTTTCTGAATATAAAGGTGATAGTTTCGGTGAAACAGAAATTACCTTAAGATCATGATATTCACCTTCATCAAGTTTTGCAGAAATTATATCAAAATGATTTGATACAAGGTTAACATGGCAATTTGTTAACTTACATTTTTCAATAAGGTCAAGAAGCTTTTTATTCTCAATATTCTGAATAGTAATAAATATCTCGTCAATTTCTTGATCTTCCGTTATTTCAAGCAGATCATTCATTGTCCCTATTACAGGGACCCGGTTCACAATTGTATTTAATTTAGAGGGGTTTTCATCTATAAAACCGATCAGTTCTATGTGATAATGCGGTTTTACGGTAAGAATCTCAGAAAAAAATATACCTAGATTACCAGCACCAACTGCAACAGCTCTTCTGGTAATAAATTCTTTAATATTGCCTCCAACATAATTTGCTCTTAAGATTTTTCTGAGAATCAGTACCCTAGATAACATTAGAAGAGTAAATGAAACCGAAAAGTATATTATTACCTGTGTACGGGAGTCATGAAGCGCTTCCTGAGTTTTAATAATAAATATGCCAATAATTATTATTATACTGTTTATTAGAAGTCCTTTTAAAATTAAAAGGGTTTGTTCGCCAATTCGTAAAAAATACTTATGTTTATAAAGCTGGTAATATCTGAATATTGGTATTATTAATATTGCACCAAAAATAAAGATAGAAAGTTTTTCAATAAAAGTTATATCCGAAAAATAAATATGAATTCCCGGTGCAGTAAAATATAAAGCTAATATAAATGCTACTGAAGTACAAAACAGGTCATTAACTGAAAGGATCAGCTTTTTTGCTCCCCATTTTTTTATAAATTCATCAAACATTTAATATATTAAGAATAAAATTCCTTAATTTTGCTGCAGGTATAATAAATCATGTCCTCGGTCATTTCCGGATACATCGGGATTGAAAGAATTTCATCCGCAAATTTTTTTGCAACCGGGAAGTCATCCGGTTTATAGCCCAGGTGAGAATAAGCTTTCTGCATATGAAGAGGAACAGGGTAATGCAAACCATTCTGAACACCGTTTTTATTAAGATGTTCTATTAATTTCCCCCTGTTCTTTACCCGAATAATATATAAATGATAAACAGGGTCAGTATATTCAGGGTGCCATGGAGTAATTACTTCTTCAATACCAAGCGATTCAAATGTCCGGGTATACAGTTTAGCGTTATTGCGCCTCATATCTGTCCATTTTTGGATGTACTTCATTTTTATATTCAGTACCCCGGCCTGAATTTCTTCCATCCTGTAATTATGGCCTTCTATATCATGTATATATTTTTCAAGTGAACCATGCTGCCTGTATTTAAGCATAAAATCATACAGCTTTTCATCATTTGTAGTTACTCCGCCGCCTTCACCGTATGCGCCAAGATTTTTGCCAGGGTAAAAGCTGAATGTACCGATAACACCGAATCCGCCTATCTTTTTACCTTTATATGTTGCCAGGTGAGCCTGGGAACAGTCTTCAACTACATTCAGGTTATGTTTTTTTGCGATTTCAAGAATTGAATCCATTTCTGCCGGCTGCCCGTATAAATGTACCGGCAAAATAGCTTTAGTTTTATGAGTTATTGCAGCCTCAATTTTATTTACATCTATATTGTATGTTTTTTCATCATTATCAACAAAAACAGGCTTTGCATAACATAATGATACTCCTTCTGCAGTAGCAATGTAAGTATTTACAGGGACAATTACTTCATCTCCCTGCTTTATTCCCAAAGCATGCATTGCAACGTGCAGAGCATCGGTACCTGTGCTTAATCCAATAGAATATTTTACATCGTGGATTTTTGCAAAGTTTTCTTCAAATTTTTTTGCTTTTTTACCGCAAATATATGCTGTATTATCAAGAACTTCGTTTATTTCACTAAGTATTTCATCTTTAATACCTGAATATTGTGTCTTTAAATCTACAAACGGAACGTTCATTATTAACTATATTTTCTTTAAATAATTATAATTAAAATTTTATTGCTAAAATTACATAAAAATAAACATTTTAAAAACCCAATTGATAGTAACTATACGGTATAAATAAAAGAAAAATAACGTATTTACAGGTTATTTGCCGGCTTTTTTATTCAGGTAAATTGAAATAAGAACAGATAAAAGTAATACAGAAAGAATTACTATTAAAGAAATGAAAACCGGGATATGATAACCCGGGAATGCAATTGGAAGCAGCATTTTTATTCCGACATAAACCAGAATTATGCCCACACCTTTTTTGACAAATTCAAATTTATCGGCAATTGCTGAAAGAAGGAAATACATAGAACGAAGTCCCAATACTGCAAGTATATTGGATGAAAATACTATGAATGGATCGGTAGTTATGGCAAAAATAGCGGGTATTGAATCTATTGCAAAAACAACATCAGTAGATTCAATTACCAACAGACAAACAAATAAAGGTGTAGCATATTTTACACCGTCTCTTGTGATAAAAAAGTGGTTGCCCTGGTAGTCTGTAGTTACTTTATAAAATCTTTTGAATAATCTTAATACTTTATTTTGTTCAGGATGAATTTCTTTTTCCTGTCCGAAAGCCATCTGGTAACCGGAATATATTAAAATTGCTCCGAACAAGTATAAAACAAATCCAAAATTTGAAATAAGCGCAGAACCGAGTAAAATAAAAATTCCCCTTAAAATTATTACCCCGACTATACCCCAGTTAAGCACCCTTCGCTGATATTGTGCCGGAATTTTAAAATATTTAAAAAGGACCAGGAATACAAAGAGGTTATCTACACTTAAGGATTCTTCGATAATATAACCGGTTAGAAACTCAATAGCCTTTTGCTGTCCCAGGTAAAAATATACACCGGCATTAAATATCAGAGCAATACTAACCCAGAAAATAACCCATTTGAGCGCTTTTTTAGTAGACATGTATTATATTAGTACAGGAATTTTATTGCGGAATTTCATCTACAGGCGGGCCGAACTCAAATCTGCCGGATGTATTATTCCATTTTATCAAAGCTTCATCACTGGAGGCTTTGCCGTATTCATCGGCCATAACAATGTTAATAGTAACCGGTTTTTTTGTTGTATCAAATTTTATGATATAGCCGTTTTTCGCTTCAACCTGCTCAACCAGGATGCCTGCCGGAGTTGAAAGCTTTTCTTCCATTTTCAAAAGCACTTTCCACCCGTCGCTTTCTTTCTGAATAAAGCTGCCTTTTCTTATCCAATAGCTGTTATCTGTCTGTTTCATTACAATACCAGCTATTGCAGATTGTTTGCTGTTACCAAGCAGGTCGCCTTTAGCAATTACTTTAACTTCATCACCATAGAGTGTTAACACAAATTTTTTATCCTCTTCTATGTACGTTAAGCTGGATTGCGTTTGTTTGTTATCACTTCCGCAACCGTTCATTACAAACAGAACCGATAAAAACACTCCAAAAACAATATAAAACCCGGTTATCTTATTCATATATTACAAATATAACCAAAGCTAAATTCATGTTAAAGGGAAAATAGATTGAATTAATTGTATTTATCAATTAATTTTGAATTAACAAATATTCTTAAATTTATTATAAGGAGTGCCTTATGCAACTGATAGTATTCTTCTTAATATTAATCTCTGTGAATATTACTGCACAATGGGTAAATCTGAACCCAATACAGCCTTTCGAAGATCTCAATAAAATCGATTTCATTGACCAGAACATTGGGTGGATAGCCGGTAAACAAGGTATTGTACTATTCACAAATGATGGAGGAGCAAACTGGGTTAACAGAAATACACCTTCTGCTAATCTCAAATATATTGATTTTGTGAATGCAAATACCGGATATGTTAGCAGTGAAAGTAATATGATGTATAAAACTACAAATAGCGGAATTAACTGGTTTCAGCTGAATATGAACAATTACTCACCAATTTATTCCTTTTACTTTACTGATGCTAACAACGGGATAATATGTGCAGGAAATAATTTAATTAAAACTACTAATGGCGGTGCTAATTGGAATATTATTTTAACAGGCAATGACAGATATTTCCTTTATAATTCTTTTATTAATTCCAATACAGGGTATGTTACTTCATTTAATGGAGAAATATTAAAAACTACAAACTTTGGGATTAACTGGACTGCTAATAATGCACCTTATGGTAAAATATTTTTTACAAATGAAAATACCGGGTGGCTTTATATTGGCACATATAACACAAATTCATTAAATAAAACAACAGATGGCGGGTTAAGTTGGACTAATCAACCAAACCCTCTTCATAGTTTGTTGTCAGTAGGTTTTATTGATAATAATACAGGTTTTGCAGTTGGAAGTGGTAGTTCAAATTTGATAAAGACTACCAATGGTGGTGAAAACTGGATTCAATATCAATTTAACAGTAGCAGCATGTTTGAAGATATTAAAATTATTAATTTTAATACTGCAATAATTTCAGGTAGCAGGAATTTTATAGCAAAATCAACTAATACAGGATTGAATTGGAATAATATATCTAAGAAATTCGGAACAAATATTGGTGTAAAGTTTTTTGATGTTAATACTGGTTATATTTCTGGGGAATGCGGAATTTTTGCGAGATCCTCTGACGGAGGAAATACATGGATAAAAAATCAATTAGGCACTCTAGCAAATTTTTCATTTTATTTTTTAAACCTGAATACGGGGTGGCTATTATCAAGTGAAAAAAAAGTATACAAAACAACTAATGCAGGCAGCACATGGGATATTTCTGTATTAAATACTTCAAAACTATTATTCAATATTAATTTTGCTGATCATAACACAGGATGGATTTCGGGAGATTCCGGCACAATTATTTATACAACGAATGGTGGTTCCGACTGGTTACCCAGTTTTACAGGTATAAACTCCCGAGTTTTCAAAACAGTACGTTTTAATAATCAGAATTTGGCAGCAATTACATTAGATACTATGATTTTGGTATCTACAAACTTCGGTAATTCATGGATCATAAACAATTTTCCATTAGGAAATAGTTTTACGGATATTTGTATTACTGATAATAACTCTGCTTTGGCATTTGGTTACAATACTTTGTTAAGAACGACAAATTCCGGAATGAACTGGTTAACTGTTGATAATGATTTGCCTGGCGGAGGAAAGTATGTAAATTATATTAGTAATACTTTTTATGCGTTGACCGGATCGAATGTTTACAAATCAATCAATGGTGGAGTTAACTGGTCAGGTTCAATTATAGGCAGTGATCCATTTGTATGTTTTACTATTTCTTTCATTAATGAAAATACAGGTTGGGTAGCTGGTGAAAATGGTTCGTTGTTTAGGAATACTAACAGTACCGCTATTGGGATTGAACCAATTTCCAATGAAATTCCAAATCAATTTTTACTGTTTCAAAATTACCCAAATCCATTTAACCCGGAAACTAGTATTAAATTTAATCTTCCTGAAAATTCTTTTGTAAAATTAATTGTATATGATATTACCGGAAGAGAAGTTGATGTTTTGCTTAACGAATCTATGAATAAAGGGATTTATGAGACCAAATGGAACGCATCTTATTTACCCAGCGGTGTATATTTTTATAGATTAATTTCGGAAAAATTTTCGGAATCCAGAAAAATGATTTTGATAAAATAATTACTCTAAACCCGCTTTTAAGCGGGTTTTTTATTATTCATTGTTAATCTTGACCTTAATAGCTAACTTTGCATCTAATCTAAACGTATTATGGGACTTTTTGACAAATTAAAGCTGGGTTTAAAAAAAACCCATGAAAATATATTCAATAAAATTGATAAACTGGTTAATGCCAAAAGTGAAATAGATGATGATTTCCTTGATAATCTTGAAGAAATTCTTCTAAGCAGCGATGTAGGTGTTAATACTTCCGAAAAGATAATAGATAATCTAAAAAAGCGGGTAAAGGAAGAAAAATATGAACGTACTGATCAGCTTAAAGCAATTTTACGCGATGAATTAAAAAAAGCATTCATTACCGGTAACGGTGAATCAAAAAAACCGTTTGTTATCGAAAAAAAACCATATGTAATAATAGTAGTTGGTGTTAACGGGGTGGGTAAAACCACATCAATCGGTAAACTTACATACAATTATAAAAATGCGGGGTATTCGGTTTTGATAGGGGCTGCAGATACTTTTCGCGCAGCAGCAAATGAACAGCTTGAAACATGGGCTAAACGCTCCGGAACCGAAATTATTCAGTCAGCGCAGGGCAGCGACCCAAGTTCTGTGGTGTATAATACGATCCAAAGCGGTATTGCAAAAAATTACGATGTTATTATTATAGATACTGCCGGAAGGCTTCATACAAAAGTAAACCTGATGGAAGAGCTCAGCAAAATTAAACGTGTTATACAAAAACAGCTGCCTGAAGCACCGCACGAAGTGCTGCTGGTTATTGATGCAACAACCGGTCAGAACGGCATGGTTCAGGCAAGAGAGTTCAGCCAGTCAATTCCGTTAACCGGTTTGGTGCTAACAAAACTTGATGGTACCGCAAAAGGCGGAATTGTTCTGAAGATAAGCAGTGAAATGAAAATTCCGGTTAAATATATTGGCGTTGGCGAACAGATTGATGACCTGCAGGTTTTTGATAAAGAAAATTTTGTAAAAGCTTTGCTCGATGATTAAAGCTTTACACAATGTAATAACGTATCTCTGCTGATTTGCTTAAATTATTGTTAACCTGATGAGACCCATCGATTTCACTCAGGGTTAAAATATGCCAAGTTATATAAAAATATTACCCCAGTTCATTGCAAACCGTATTGCGGCAGGTGAAGTTGTCGGCAGACCCGAGGCTGTTGTCAAGGAACTTATCGAAAACTCAATAGATGCCGGTGCACAGCATATACAGTTAATTATTCGTGATGCCGGTAAATCATTGATACAGGTAATTGATGACGGCAGCGGTATGAATGAAGATGATGCAGTCCTCAGCTTTCAAAGGCATGCAACCAGCAAGATATCTGAACCGGATGACCTGGAACACATAAGTACTCTTGGTTTCCGCGGTGAAGCGCTTGCATCGATTGCCGCTGTTGCGCAGGTTGAGCTAAAAACCAGAACTGCTGATGATGAGCTTGGAACGCTTATTAAAAACCACGGAAATGAAATTGTTGAACATACTAAAGTGCAATGTGAAAAAGGAACATCAATTGCTGTCAGGAACCTGTTCTACAATACACCTGCCAGGCGGAATTTTTTAAAGACGAACCAGACTGAATTCAGGCATATATATGAAACATTTGTAAGGCAGGCTATTGCAAATCATAATATTTCCTTTACATTTATAAACGAAGATGAGGAAATTTTTGACCTTAAAGCCGGTACATTAAACGAAAGGCTTTTTAATATTTTCGGCAGTGATGCTGCCGGGAACCTGATTGAAGTGGATCATTCAAATGAGCTTCTTTCGCTTAAAGGATATATTTCAAAGCCCAGCTTTACCAAAAAAAACAAACAGGATCAGAACCTGTACCTGAACAACAGGTATGTTATAAGCAAAGCTCTCTCATTTGCGGTACATTCTGCATACGAAGACCTGATTGATAAAGGCGATTACCCGAATTTTTATTTATTCCTCAGGCTTGATCCTTCAAAATTTGATATTAATGTGCATCCCTCCAAGCTGGAAGTAAAATTCGAGGAAGAACGTGCATTGTTCAGCTTTGTTCGCCGCGGTGTCTGGAGCACTCTGGAAAAAAATGACCTGATCGTAAAAGTTAAGATCCCTGATACTGTTTTATCTGACCAGGAAGCGAAGAATCCAGTATATAATGCCAATATTTTTAAATCATCTTCATTTACCGGAAAATCACCGAATATAAGCTCACAAAGCGGCGGATTCAGCTTCAAAAAACATGATACGTCATCCGGAGAAAACGGGAATCCGTTTGAAAATTCCCCAGTAATCCATGAAATGTTCGGCAGTAACAGCATAAATGAAGATGAAAACAATATCAAGGTTGACTCTCTTGAAGAAAAGCTTTATAAAGAACAGGATACTGACAGCCTGGTAAGTAAAAACGAGATATGGCAGTTCCAGAAAAAATATATAATGTACCAGCTTGAAAGTACTTTGATGATAATTGACCAGCACGCAGCGCATGAAAGAATATTGTACGAGCAGGCATTGGACAGGCTTAACAATAATGCAAATTTAACACAGCAATTACTTCTGCCTATATTTATTGAGCTTAACCCGGTTGATTATGAAGTTGTGAGATCAGTTGAAAAGGAACTTTCTGCATTGGGATTTGATATTGAGCTGCAAAGCAAACGGAAAGTAAAAATTAAAGGTATTCCTTCGGATGTCAGAATCGGGGATGAAGGTAAAATACTGCAGGAGCTGATTGACCAGTATAAGGATTATGATATTAAGTTAAACCTTGAAAAGCGAGATAACCTTGCAAAATCATATGCTTGCAAGCATGCTATTAAAGCAGGAGACTATCTGACCGAAGGTGAAATGCTTAATTTAATAGACAAGCTGTTTTCGGTAAAAATGCCATATGTTTGTCCACATGGCAGACCCACTATAGTAAAACTTTCGATGGATGAGCTAGATAAAATGTTTTTCAGAACGGGTTTGTAAATTTAAACATTCAGCTTAATTTACTTCAGCAAAATTCCCGGCAGTTCATCAATTGAATCAACCATAAATGCTATCCCTTTCAGCTCATCTTTACCTAAATAATCTTTTACCCATCCCGGTGTATGCGGATGTACCCTTTGAATCACTTTCAGCTTTCCGAACCTGTCATCATTTAATCGTAAATAAAGAGGCAAACCAAGGTCTAATGAAAATACGTCGCCAATTACATAGTCGGGTTTTTCAGCAAGCAGAATTTTAAAATAATTTTTCCTTCTCAAGCTTACATTAAACCTGCCAGTAATTTTAAATGATTCGGGTAATTCAGTAAACGATTTATCAATTACAAATTTTTTTGCATCGCCTATTGAGTGAAGCCTTCCCCTGACAATTGAAGTTTCATTGGTAACTGTTTGACCCGCTTTGCGGAATAAATGTTCGATTTTTTCAGTTTTGGAATTTGATACAACAACAATTTCTACTCCTGCAGAATTAAGTTTTTTTACTATTGTACCGGCAGTTTCAACTGGTTTAAGCTTGCCTTCAAGCTTAAATTGAGTTGTTGCTTTCATAAAACAGTCATTAGAAAACTCAGCAAGTGTCATTTTAGCTTTTTTCTTAACTGCTTCTTTTATTTCTGCAATCTGCTGTTTAAAATTGGAATATGAATTTTTGCTTGAAGCTCTGTCTATAAAATCAAAAATTGCATTATTATCACCGAATGGGTCTTCCTGGTAATAACATGCAATACCGCCGTTGTTAAACCATCCGAATTCGTAGGGAGTATTATCCATTTCAGTTTTACACTGCTTAAGCAGTTCATCAACTTTTTGAGGGGTAAAACCGGTCAAGGATGCAGCCGCATTAATAATATATTTCCAGACATAGTCTGCCTCAATATTCTGATTTGTCCACACTCCGTCAAAATCTGAAATTAGTTTTACAATAGCCATATTTTACTTTTTAAATTACTGTAAATGTATTATTTTCGGGGATTAATTTTCAAATTTAACATTATTGAATAAATAATTTAATGCAAGAATCCGGTTCAGCATATTCCTCCGGCGGTTCAGCAAATTCCTCCGGAAGTTCAAAAAATATCAGGGCAATAGTAATTGTTGCAGCACTTGGTTATTTTGTTGATATTTATGATCTCATTCTGTTTGGGATTGTAAGGGTTGCTTCGCTTAAAAGCCTGGGAATAATTGACGATGCCGGATTAAAAGATACCGGTTTAATGCTCCTAAATATGCAGATGGCAGGAATGCTGCTTGGAGGAATAATTTGGGGCATACTTGGCGATAAAAGAGGCAGAATTTCAGTGTTATTTGGTTCAATAATAATGTATTCTGTTGCAAATATTTTAAATGGAATGGTGCAGGATATTCCTCAGTATGCTGTTCTGAGGTTTATTGCAGGCATTGGTTTAGCCGGAGAGCTTGGTGCGGGTATTACACTTGTAAGTGAAGTTATGAGCAAGGAATCTAGAGGATACGGCACAACTATTGTTGCAACAGTCGGCATACTTGGGGCTGTTGCCGCAGCCCTGGTTGCAGATTTTTTTGAATGGCGGACTGCATATTATGTTGGAGGCTCAATGGGCATTGCTCTGCTTATATTAAGAATTGGGATTTATGAATCAGGTATGTTCAAAAATCTGCAGAATGAAAATGTTGGCAGGGGACAGTTTCACCACTTGTTCACAAGCTGGTCAAGGTTTGTTAAATATCTGCGCTGTATATTGATCGGGATGCCCTTGTGGTTTGTTGTAGGTATCCTCATTACATTTTCAGATGCATTTGCCAAATACCACGGAATAAGCGGAATTGCTCCGGCAAAATCCATTATGTACTGTTATATCGGACTTGCAGTAGGCGACCTCTCAAGCGGATATTTAAGCCAGCTGTTTAAATCCAGAAAAAAAATTATTATTTCATTTATTATTGCAACAAATGTTCTGATATTTTTATATCTCTTCGTGAATCAATTCGGTTCGTTTTATTTTTATTCACTGTGTATGGCACTGGGTATATCCTGCGGTTACTGGGCAGTATTTGTTACTAATGCATCAGAACAGTTCGGCACAAATTTAAGAGCAACTGTAACTACTTCTGTTCCCAATTTTGTTCGCGGCGCAGTAGTGCCGCTTTCTTTGCTGTTTCAGTATTTAAACGGATATACAACCATTGTATATTCAGCTGCAATTGTTTCGGGAATTGCTTTGTTTCTTGCATACATATCCGTTTACAAAATGGACGAAACATACGGTAAAGATCTTGATTATGTAGAAATGCTGTGACCTAAAGTATTGATTTATAAATTATTCTGTTGATACATTTAATAGCATTTAAGTTTTAATCCTTATCAGATATTTTAAATCAAATTAAATTTAATATTAAAAATGTTCAAAAAACTACTGGTTTTAACCGCTGTTTTGATATTTAATTCTTATATTTATTCAGATTATACAACACCCAATACATCTGTAAGCTGGAATTTAAATGACCTTGTAACAAACTCAGCTGGAACTGTTACATTTTCAGGCGGAATTTATTTTATCAATTCAAATTTAACCATTGCTCAAACCGATACAATTAAAATCCTGGGCAATGCAACTGTTAAAGCTGCTTTGAATTCAGTGTTTCTGGTTAACGGTACTTTAATTGTTAATCCACCGGATTCCGTTAAATTCTCATCTATTGATACAACACAAAAATTTACTGAAATAAGATTAGATGCATCAGGCGTTAACTGTGCTTTCAATAAAATGATATTTGAATACAGCTTTAACGGATTCAGACTGCTTAATGTAAGCCCTTCTTTTACAAACTGTACATTCCGTTATAACTGCAACGGTAATTCATCTATAACAGTACCGGCATTAAATCTGTTTAATGCTAGTCCATTAGTTCAGAATTGTATTTTTTACAGGAATTACCGTCCGGCAATTGCCGGCGGTTCAAATATTGCTAATGCCCCGCAGATACTTAATTCACAGTTCATAGAAAATAATCTGCTTAACGGAAATGTACCCCATATAAATCTGGGACAATCTGGAAGCGGTACAACTGTGATAAGAGGCTGTACTATCAGGGGACTTTCCTCAAACTCAGGCGGTATTGCGACTTTACCAATTGGTACATTAAATATTATAATCGAAAATAATATCATTAAACATAACAGGTACGGTATTGCAATTACAAATGCAAATACAAATGCAATTATCAGGAACAATATCATAGACAGCAATAATATTCAGGGTAACCCTGCTCTTGGCGGAAGCGGAATCAACTTTAACGGAACATCAACATTAACTGCTTTAGTTTCAAAAAACTATATTCGCGGAAATCTTTGGGGTATTACAATTCAGGGAACAGCTAAACCTGTTTTCGGAAACCTGGCAGTATCAGATTCAAACTATGTTGGCTTGAATTATATTTGGGGCAATGGTAATAGCGGCAGAATTTATGATCTATATAACAACACACCTGATTCGATAAAAGCAGAAAATAAT
>JAANMV010001417.1_pt1 | contig 26424 bp, 17 predicted proteins | sample 7279661 | NCBI WGS metagenome assembly JAANMV01 (sample SAMN14094540, study PRJNA606508) | bioreactor metagenome | isolation source: A lab-scale SPAN reactor treating ammonium-rich wastewater day 121 | place: Ireland: Galway | collected 2017-05-16
GGTAAGTAGGTAAGTAGGTAAGTAGGTAAGTAGGTAAGTAGGTAAGTAGGTAAGTAGGTAAGTAGGTAAGTAGGTAAGTAGGTAAGTAGGTAAGTAGGTGAGTAGTTAAGTAGGTTATTAGGTAAGAAAATCCGAAAAAAGATATTAAAGAGACGGCTCAGCGGTCGTCTCTTAATTTTTAAGTAATCTTTACTTTTCTATAAACACCGGTGAAAGCTGTGACTTATAAGTAATATCGGTAAGTTGTTTCTGTTCTTTTGTTACCCAATTCATCAATGTTATATGGAACTGTGTTTCTTCGGGGTCAGAGCTGTTGAAAACCAGCCACTTGCCGTCCTGACTCCAGTCATGCCAGCCTTCAGCTATAGTGTTATCTGTAAGCTTCCACCTTTTTTTGCCATCCGGAGTTACGGCAAAAATACTGTGCCTCCCGTCCTGTTTTGAAACATATGTAATGAAATTTTCAGTCGGGTGCCATTTTGATGCACCTGCCCTGTAGCCGTATTCCTTTGCTGATGGATTATCTTCAGGATATTGTGTTACCTGTGTCATGCCCGTTCCGTCATCATTCATAATAAATAATTCTTCATGTGCTGCTTTATTTCTCTTTTCCTTTTTATAACTGAAAACTATTTGTCTGCCGTCCGGCGAAAAACACGGGTCAAAATGCATTGCAGCAGTATCATTTGTAATCTGCGTGTATTCGCCTGAAATAGTTTTAATAATAAACAGCTGGTATCTTACCGAACCTGTCCTGCCGGTAACTATCATTTCTTCCCCGTTATTCCTGCTGCTCATCCAGCTGTCTTCAAGCTGAAGTCCGCTTACTTTCCTGATATTTTTTCCGTCAGAATCGCATTCATACAGAAAAAAACAGCGGTAGCAGGTATCCCTGTCGCTTATAAAGAACAGTCTGTTTTTATAAGCATAATACGTCCATGCAACATCAAAGTTATATGTAATATTCTTTTTACCGCTTCCATCCATGTTCATCGTAAATATATCATAATCATCCCTGGCTGTATCAGGAATGTGAACGTTATATGCTATTGTATAATTCTGAGCATTGCTGTTTAAAACAGAAATGAGTGTTATCAGGATTACAGCAGATATTCTGAATTTATTCAATTTCATTTTTTATGTGTTCTGTTATAAGATGTTTCAAGTAATTTCATTATTTCTTTATCTAGCTGTTTGATTTCGGTAATTTCTGCCATATGAGAAATTCTTGGCATTGGTCCGGTTAATTTTGATTTTTGTATCTTTTCATTAAACGGCAAATCACCAAGATCCATTCCAAGCCGCAGCATGCCTTTTTTTACATTAACTGCAGCAAATTCCCTTACCGCAGTGAATGAAAGATAAGTTTTTTTTGGAATTAATTGTGTGCCTGCAATGTTTCCGGTAATTTTTTCCGATAATTCATCAAACAGTTTCCGCATTTCAGGAAATTTAGTGAACTGGCTTTCAAGCAGGTTATCCTGATCAATATACACAGGTTTGCCGTTGTTAAGATAAATACCTGTAATAAGCTGTGCGTGCATATGGTTGATTCCGTGTCCTTTTTTCAGCCATTCCAGTATATCGTTTCGTTTTTGTATACCGGATTTTTTAATAAGGCTCAGCCAGTCATTAATACTTTTTCCTGTTTTTTCCTTTGCGCTATCAAGGAATTCTTTTTCAATTTCACCTGATGTTTTTGCCATAAATTATCTCCATGCTCCTAAAATTAAACCAACTAATGAAAAATAAATTATAATATAACCTCCGTTTATCAATATATATTTCCATGAACGCATTTCAAAAAGAGCAATAACGGTAAAAATCAGTGCAGAAAATCCAAACCCTGCAAGGAATCCTGCCGTGAGTCCCCACATCATATCTGTTTTTGCATCACCAAGGAAAAATGCAAGATTGTAACAGATTATCAGTGATAAAATTACTGTCAGGGAGTATGTCTTTGCAGGATTTACATTTTTTACATCTGCATCAGTAAAGTTGTTTTCTTTCATCCAGGCCTTGTAAAATAAAAGCGGCGAATACCACAATGCTCCCAATGCCAGATTTAAAAATGCACAAACTAAAACAGCCAAATGATTGATATAGATGTTTTCCATAGTTTTTTTAACGAAAATAATTAACCGTAATTTGTTTGTATTGGAAAAAATTTACCTGCAGTAAAGCTAAATGTAACTCAGCCAACAGCAATATAATTTGTAAATTCGCTTTTCTGCTGAGTATATTCCCGAGGGGTGAAGCCTGAAAATTGTTTAAAATCATTTATAAAATGTGCCTGGTCATAATATCCGCAGTCATATGCAACAGAAGACCAGTCGGTAAATTTCCCTTTACTTATGCTGTTAACAGCTTTCTGGAACCTGATCACTTTCAGGAAAGCATTTGGTGTCAATCCAACATGTTCCTTAAATATTTTTATTAAATGCTTTTGTGAATAACCGCAATTGTTTACAATTTCATTTAATGCTGATTTCTCCGGAGCATTTGTTATAGCTGTTACAGCAAAATTTATAAATGGATTCATTTTCAGTCTGCTGCCGAATGTTTTTATAAGAATTTTTTCAGTGTAACGGAATTTATTATCAATATCAGAAATAACGAGTAATTTTTCCCTTAAGTTAAGTATTTTATTAGTAAGCACAAGCTCGCCGTCTATTACATAATCAGTCAGTTCATTTAGCGGCATTTCAACGAAAGGGTAAGCCATACCTTTATGGAAATTGATTATAAACATTTCGCTGTCTCTGCCTGAGGGAATTGTAATGTACCTGCTGCGGATACCGGAAAACCATACGTTCCTGCAAGCCTGAATTTCCTTTAATGTGTGATTATCGTAAATAAATTTTGGATAATCGGTAAGGTCTATAACAACATTTATGTTTCCGTCAGGCAGAAAGCGGTCAACACTATGAACAGGGTTGTAATCTTTGTAATAAATAAAGCTTTCTATAAAAAGGTTTAGCGGATATTTTGGTATGTGAAGCTTAAATATCAAAATTTTTAGATAATTATTATTAATAATTTTTACAAAGATAATATAAATTTATAAAAATCACATAAATTAAATTTTTAACAGGTGACAGAAAATAAATAACCCTGCATCTTCAGTAAACAGGAAAAGCTGGATTATTGAAATAAAAAGTTTTTATGTAAATTTATCCCGGTACTGACATAACTGTCTTTATAGTGTTGTCAGATATGACCGGAAGAAAATTTTTATATACATTTACACTATTATAATTCTGATTATTTTCTGGCATATAAATTGTAATTTGGTAAAACGAAATCAGTTCTTTGTAATAACTATCAATATTATATATATTTTAATTATACCCGGTGAACTGAGCTGAAATATACGTGCGGGGTTAGAGCCTGTACATATATTACAACATTGAAATATGAATACAGACGTTATCTGAAATAACAGGTTACTGAAGTATACATTAATGAACACGGTATATGACCGTTGATTCATAAATTTCAAAAAGGTTCACCGGGAATTTAAAGAGTATATTATCCCCAGTAATAAACTCATTTGTATTGCTTCTAATTTCCCGAATGGATAAAAAATTGTAACACTGGTGGTTACAAATTTTGGAATCCGTTCATTAAAAGGCAGCCTCAAACAAGGCTGCCTTTTCTTTTAACTATTGAAACAATTGTTCCATTTACAGTATTTTAATATTTAGGTGCATAATTATATAAATTGAATGGAATTCAATTTTTAACTAACTTTGAAATTACTCAAAAATTCGGTTTTTTTGGAAAAATTACTAATTATTGAATAAAGTATTAATAATATCATATTATTTTCCCCCGATGGGTATGGGAGGTGTGCAGCGGACAGCAAAGTTTGCAAAATACCTTGGTCATTTTAACTGGCAGCCTTATGTACTGACTATTAATCCAAAAGTTTATCTGGCAAGCGATTACTGCCTGCTTCACGAAGTTGAAAACGCAGGTGTAAAAATTTACCGTACCGGAAAGAATGGTAATGGTGAAAAGAATTCTAACGGACATAAAGTAGTTAAGTTCAAAAATGATTCTAACCGTAAGCTGTTAAGCAATATTTCCCAGACATTTTTAATTCCGGATTCAAAGATATTCTGGAAATCAGCAGCAGTAGAGCTTGCTTCAAAAATTATTACTGATGAAAAAATTGACCTGATTTACGCAACGGCTCCGCCGTATACAGATTTTTTAATTGCATGTGAGCTTAAAAATAAGTTCGGTTTGCCGCTTGTGCTTGATTACAGAGATTCATGGATAGACTGCCCGAATAATTATTATCCAACACCACTGCATAAAAGCAAACATAAAAAAATGGAAACCGGGGTTCTTAAAAATGCCGATAAGATCGTTACAATTAACGACAGGATAAAAGAGCTTATCCATTTACGTTATCCGTTTGTTGAAGATGAAAAAGTATCAGTTATCCCGCAGGGATATGACCCAGATGATTTTAATAATAACAGTGCTGCCGGAAAAAATAACAGGATGCGGATTACATATTCAGGAAGCTTTTTAAATTATTATACTCCCAAATACTTTCTTGACGGTTTGAAAAAAGCAACAGAGAAAAACCCTGAGATCAAGGAAAACGTCGAAGCCTGTTTTATCGGAACATTTCCTGAAGAATATAAAGAATATATCACAAGGCTTGGATTAAATAACACCGTTAATTTAGTTGGTTATGTAGAGCACTCTGCCTGCACAAATTTGTTAAGCCAAAGCGATGTACTGTGGATGATGATAAATAAAAGCAGCGCAAGCGACCTGCACTCAACCGGAAAGCTGTATGAATATTTCGGCGCTAATAAACCGGTTCTGGCATGTGTTCCTGAAGGAGTTGCAAGAAGATCTCTTGATATGCATGGTGCTGCAATACTTACAGAACCTGAGGACAGTAATGCCATTGCTGAAGCTATTATAAAATTTTACAATAATTTTAAAGCCGGCACTATGCCTGTACCAAACAGCCAGGTTACCGGAATGTATGACAGAAAAAGACTTGCAGGAAAGCTGGCTAATGAGTTCGATATGCTTTTAAAACTTGAAGAGGTATCATCATAATGAAAGTTCTTGTAATTGGCTCAGGAGGCAGAGAGCATGCGATAGTTTGGAAACTTATACAATCACCCAGGGTTACAGAAATTTTCTGCGCACCCGGTAATGCAGGAATAAATAAGACAGCAAAAGGTGTGAATATTAAGGCAGATGATATTGATGGTCTTTTGAATTTTGCAAAGGAAAATAAAATTGAATTTACAGTTGTGGGTCCTGAAGTGCCGCTGGAAAAAGGAATCGTGGATTTATTTACAGCAAACGGTTTGTTGATATTTGGTCCCCAAAAGAGCGCTGCTAGATTGGAGCACAGCAAGATTTTCGCGAAGGATTTCATGAAGCGTAATAATATACCAACAGCCGAATACGAAACATTTAACCTGAATGACGAAGCTAAAGTTAATGAATATATTGAGTTTGCCAAATATCCCCTTGTAATTAAAGCAGATGGCCTGGCTGCCGGCAAAGGAGTGATAATTTGCCAGGATAAGGATGAAGCTAAACAAACAGTGAAGGAATTATTCAGTGATAAAATATTCGGTTCTGCCGGTGAAAATATTGTGATTGAAGAATTTCTCGAAGGGACTGAAGCATCTGTTTTTGCAATTTGCGACGGTGAAAATTATTTAGTTCTTCCTGCTTCACAGGATCATAAAAAGATAGGTGAAGGTGAAACTGGAAAGAATACGGGCGGTATGGGAGCGTATGCCCCGGCAGAAAAAGCTGTATCACACGAAACAATGAATAAGATAAAACACCGGGTTATTGAACCTGTGATAAAGTATATGAAAGCTGAGGGAAGTGAGTTCCGCGGCTGCCTGTATTGCGGGTTAATGATAGATAAAAACAATAACCCGTATGTAATTGAGTTCAATACACGCTTTGGCGACCCGGAAACACAGGTTGTGCTGCCGAAAATTAAAAGCGATCTTTGCGATATGTTCATTGCCTCAGCATCCGGTAATATACAAAGCTATAAACTTGAACTGAACGAAAATTATTATTGTACAGTAGTTCTTGCATCTGAAGGTTACCCGGATAAATATGAGACCGGAAAGGAAATTAAAGGATTGGACCGTATCAGCAGTGAAGCGATAGTTTTCCATGCAGGTACCAGTGAAAAAGACGGGAAAATATTTTCAAACGGGGGAAGGGTGCTTAACGTTACAGGATTTTCGCCGATCGGGCTAAAGGAAGCTATAAATTATGCATATCATAATGCTGAACAAATAAAATTTGATAATAAATATTTAAGAGAGGATATTGGACTTAAAGGTCTGTAAAATATTATGAATATACTGGTTACCGGCGGCGCCGGTTTTATTGGCTCAAACATTGCTGATGCTTATATTGATAAAGGCCACAATGTTATTATTGTTGATAATTTATCAACCGGGGTTAAAGAGTTCATAAACCCCAAAGCAAAATTCTATAAGATGGATATCTGTGATACAGATATTTCCAGGGTGTTCAAAGAAAATCAAATTGATATAATTAACCATCATGCTGCGCAGATAGATCTCAGGAAATCCGTAGAAGACCCGAAATTTGATATTAATGTAAATATAGCAGGTTCAGTGAACCTTCTTGAAAATGCAAGGCTAAACGGGGTAAAAAAATTTATTTTTGCCTCAACAGGCGGCGCAATTTACGGAGAGCATGATTACTTTCCCGCAGATGAAGATCATCCTGTTAGACCAAGCGCTCCCTATGGTATTAATAAAAACTGTGTAGAAAAATATTTATATTATTATAACCTGGTTTATGGTTTGGATTATATTGTATTAAGATATGCCAATGTTTACGGTCCGCGGCAGAATCCGCACGGTGAATGCGGAGTTATTGCAATATTTACTGATAAAATTTTAGGTGGCACTCAGCCGCTGATAAACGGTGACGGTAAACAGACAAGGGATTATGTTTTTGTTAAAGATGTTGTTAATGCAAATGTGCTTGCACTTGATGCAAAAGGACCCAAAATATATAATATATCAACAACAAAAGAAACTGACGTAAATTATATTTTTGACAGAATTAATCATTATGCCGGAACAAGCTTCGAAGAAAAGCACGGGCCGGCAAAGCTGGGCGAGCAGATGCGTTCAGTTCTGAGTTTTGAAAAAATAAGTACAGAGCTTGGATGGAGACCGGAAACAGATATAGAAACCGGACTAAAAATTACAACGGAATTTTTTAAAAACAGTAAGTAAAAAACAAGTTGTTAGATAATTTAGCTGAAAAAATACTGAAAGGTGAAAAGACTGCTGTTGCAAGGGGAATTTCACTTGTTGAAAATGAATCAAAACAGGCTGGCGAGCTTTTAAAAAAGCTGTATAAAAATACCGGAAGGGCATATTTAATCGGAATTACAGGTCCGCCGGGTGCCGGTAAAAGTACTATAACCAATGCACTGACAAAAGTTTTGAGGGAAAAAGGATTTAAGATCGGTATAATTGCTGTTGACCCGACGAGCCCTTTTACAGGCGGTGCGCTGCTTGGAGACCGAATCAGAATGCAGGAATCAGGTACGGATAACGATGTGTTCATCCGTTCAATGGCTACAAGAGGCAGCCTGGGCGGACTTTCAAAAAAAGCAAAAGAAGCCTGCGAAATACTTGATGCCAGCGGCAAAGATTTTGTTATAATAGAAACAGTTGGTGTAGGGCAAAGCGAGCTTGATATAGCACAGACTGCAGATACTACTATTGTTATCCTTGTTCCCGAATCCGGTGATGCTGTTCAAACAATGAAAGCGGGATTGATGGAAATCGGCGATATATTTGTAATAAATAAATCTGACAGGGACGGCTCCGAAGCACTTGGCGTAGCATTAAGGACTATGCTTCATTTAAAAATGACAAAAGAAAGCGACAGGGAAGTGCCGGTAATAAAAACTGTTGCTTCAAGGAACAAAGGTATAGTTGAACTTTATGATTTTATTATCAGACATAAAACATACCTGGAAAAAAACGGAAAGCTTGCACGGAAAAGAAAAGAAAACCTGCTGAAACAGATCAACGAGCTTGTAAACAATAAACTTGAAAATAAGTTCTGGACAAACGACAGGAAAAATAAGCTTGAAAGTAAAATAGACAAAATTTCAGAACGTGAAGTTACCCCATACGATTTTGTGGATGAGCTGTTCCATTAAAACTTGAAATTAATAAATTAATATATAGTAAACATGGATTTTAAATTATCAGAAAGCAATTTAGAGATTCAGAAACTGGCTCGGGATTTTGCACAGAACAGGATAGCGCCGGTCGTAATGAAATATGACGAGACATCGGAGTTCCCCTGGGAAATTGCCAAAGAGCTTGGAGAAATGGGTTTTATGGGTATTATGTTCCCGGAAGAATACGAGGGCTCAAATCTTTCCATATTAGATTATGCTATTATTGTGGAAGAAATTTCACGGGCTGATTCATCTGTAGGCTTAACAGTAGCTTCGCATAACGGGTTATGCACGAACCATATTTATACTTTCAGTAATGAAGAACTTAAGAAAAAATATATCCCTGACCTTGCATCAGGAAGAAAACTGGGTGCTTGGGGTCTTACAGAAAATGTTTCAGGCAGCGATGCTGCCGGCATGGCAACAACTGCTGTTAAAGAAGGTGATTATTATATTCTGAACGGAAGTAAAAATTTTATTACACAGGGCGGTGTTGGTGAAACAGCAGTTGTTACTGCTATCACCGATAAATCCAAAGGTGCCAAAGGGATATCTGCATTTATTGTTGAAAAAGGTTTTGAAGGTTTCAGCGTAGGCAAAAAAGAGAACAAGCTTGGAATGAGAGCAAGTGATACCTGCGAGCTGATATTCGATAATTGTAAAGTTCCCGCTGCCAATTTAATAGGAAAAGAGGGTGAAGGATTTAAGCAGTGCATGCAGATACTTGACGGAGGCAGGATATCAATTGCAGCTCTTTCTGTAGGGATAGCACAGGCAGCTCTTGACCATTCTATTAAATATGCAAAGCAGCGCAAACAATTCGGTAAAACATTGTCTGAATTCCAGGGGATCCAGTTTAAAATTGCTGAAATGACAACTGAAGTTGAAGCAGCCAGGCTTTTAACTTACAAGGCTGCAATTTTAAGAGATGAGGGCAAAGATTTTAAATTTGCTGCATCTCTTGCCAAATATTATGCCAGTGAAATAGCTTGTAAGGCTACCAATGAAGCTGTACAGATACATGGCGGTTACGGATTTATTAAAGAGTTCCCCGTTGAAAAGTTATACCGAGATGTAAAGCTTACAACTATTGGCGAAGGCACCAGTGAAGTACAAAAAATGATAATGGCTAGAAACCTGGTAGAGATGTATTAAATATATTACTTCTGCCAGGTTATATTATTGGTATTGCAGAAATTTATTGCATCACTGTTTCCTAACCTCGCTGCAGTTATCATATTGTTTATTCCAGCTTCATTTTGTCTTGTTTTAAGATAAGTTAAACCAAGATTGTAATAAGCTGAAGAATATTTATCATCATTTACAATTGCCTGTTTAAAAGCATTAATTGATTCAATATACATCTCTTTCATTGCCAGTGTTTTTCCCAAATTATTATATGCAGCGGCAAATCCCGGATCTATACCAATAGCTTTTCTGTAATAAACTATTGCTGTATCCGGATTATTCATATTAAAAAATGAGTTTCCTGCATTAAAATATGCTTCTGCGAAATTGTTATTCATCGAAATTGCTTTTTCAAAATATCCGATAGCTTTTTCATAATTTTTTTTCCTATTTTCTAAGAGCCCAAGATTATTATATGCCTGTGAATATTCCGGATTGTACTTAATTGCGTTAATAAAGTCATTTTCCGCTTCTGAAAGCTTATTCTCATTAAAATATACAGTCCCCCTGTTATTATATCCGATAAAATTACTGCTGTCCTTTTTTATCATATCACTGTATAAGGTACTGCTGTTTTCCCATTTATAGCTCTCATTTTTAGCAAGGATTCCTGTAATTATAATGATAGCAGTAAGTGACGCTGCGGCTAACCTTTTCAGCAGAATTGTCTTAAAATATCTCGTATAAAATTCATATAATAATACCGAGACAATAAATAATATTCCCAGTATCGGAATATATGCAAATCTATCAGCAGTAATAGCTCTTCCAACCGGAACTATTTGTAAAACAGGAATAATTGTAGTTGAATAAAATAATATTCCGAAAATTAATTTATTCCCGAAAAATTTCTTGGTATAATAAACAACAGTAAAAATTCCAATAATAAATATGGGCGATATATAATATATCAACGGTATATTATTGCCATCAAAATCAGGGTACTGATAAAAAGCATTAAGGTTGAATGGATACACAGTTTTGTAAATATAAAAAATATAATTGTGTGAAATTACAAGGACCCTTTCCAAAAAAGACAGGTTGGGGAGTTCCAGAATAACAGACCTATTAATAGTTTGGTATTGTGCCATAATATTAATTAAACCAAATACTATACCTGTGGCAAATAGAAGCAATTTATCCTTAAAATTTTTAATGGAAATTTTATTATCAATAAAGTAATCTATCAGCAAAAGTATAATAGGAAGCGTTACAGCTGTAGCTTTGGAAAAACAAGCTAATATAAAACTAATATAAATGAATATATCATAATCTTTTGCAGAATTTCTTTTCTTAAGGATATAAAGATAAGCTGATAAAATAAAAAACATACCGAAAAGCATATCTTTTCTTTCTGTAACCCAGGATACCGATTCAGCATGTAGCGGATGTGTAGCAAATAATGCTGCAGCAATTAATGAAACAATTTTATTCTCTGTTAATTTAAATAAAAATAAATACACTAATACTGAGGTTATTGCAAATAAAATCAGATTATCTAAATGATAAATGAATGGATCAAATTCTTTTAAATAATATTCTATTGCATAAGTTAAATTAACTAGTGGCTGGTAATGATAATTTGTAAAAGACTGAAAAATTGATAAAATATTACCAAAAGAAAGTGATGTTACAGCAGGATTGTTTAATAATACAATTTCATCATCCCAGTTTGTAAATGAAAAATTTGTGGTCTGGTAATATGTTAAAATGCAAATAAAAAGTAGAATTATCAGCTCTAATAATTTAATATTACTTTTAAATATTTTTTTCTTTGGTTTCATTTATAAAAATTTAAATGTAGTATTTTTCAATTTTGTCTAAAAAATTAATAAAAATTAAAATTTAATTAATTCAAATATATTGCTTTTTTAAAAATAAACTTATATACTTATAAATAAATATTAATGTACAATTTTTTAAAGAGTAAAATGAATATCAGAATATTAATCAGATATTTTTTTATTATTATTCCAATTATTTTTTTAATGGCATTTTCCTTTGAATTCAATGAGGTCAACGCAAATGACCCATGTTGTGTAACCGGTAGTGCAACCACTCAAGGAGGCCCAGCAGTAAATTGTATAGTGACTATATCTGATGGCTTTTCTGTAATATGTTCTACGAATACGAGAAGTGATGGTAAATTTGAATGTTGTGGTAATTTTAATGGTCAATCATATTTAGTAAGTATTTATTGTAATAGTAGCTGTCATACTTCAGTAAATTATACATTAAATTGTTCAGGAACTATTCCAAACATTAATGTACCTTGCGAGTAAGATATTATCCAAATATTGTTGTCCATAAAACATAATCCAGAATCAGTGTCATTGCAGCTGCAAGAACAAATGCACGGATAGTAGAATTTCCTACTCCCTGCGCTCCGCCCTGTGTGCTTAAGCCTACATGGCAGCCTAAAATTGATGTTGATGCCCCGAAAAAGAATGCTTTTATTAATCCTCCTGCAATATCTTTAAACTCAAATACTCTTTTTGCGCTTGTGAAAAAAACCTGGAAGGATACATCCATAAAAAAGTAAGAAACCCCGAATGCACCCATAACAGCAATAAAGTTTGCGATTATTGTTAATACAGGAAGCATGATTATGCAGGCAAGAAACCTCGGCATAACCAGGTAACGAACAGGATTTATTGCAAGTGATTCCAATGCATCAATTTGTTCGGTAACTTTCATTGTCCCAAGCTCAGCAGCCATTGATGCGCCAACTCTGCCTGCAAGAACTATTGCTGTAAGCACCGGACCAAGCTCAATAAAAATAGCTTTTGTAACAGCAGAACCCAAGTAAGAAAGTGAAATGAAACCCTGAAACTGGTAAGCAGCCTGCCAGGCGGATACTGCGCCCGTAAAAAATCCAATAATTATAACAAGAGGAATTGAGCCAACTCCGATATGTTCCATTTGGTCTAAAATGAGTTTTCTATCCCGTAAAATTCTGGGAAAACTCATAATTATTCCCCATATAAGCAGTGTTATCCTTCCTATTTCAAGGAAAAAGAACTCAAATTTATCAGTAAACCAGTCAAAAACCTTAAACATATTATGCAAATATGGGTATTATAGTATAGTTTATCAATTCAGAAAAAATAAATTATTGTTAATGATAAACTGAAGAAATTTTCTTTAAAGTTATTGCTTTATGTTTAATTTTTTAGTTTTACAAATTAGCTGATTCTTAAACAGATATAAATTTTCAGATGTTTACTTTAAAAATTGTATCATTAGCAGAATAAATAATTATATAATTTTATATTTTCCATATTTCAGAAATTCATTAAAAACCCGGTAAATTTTTATAAATCATTAATATTTTGGTGTTTTAAATTTACTTACAAAAATCCGAAAAATTTTAAAAAAGCATTGAAAATGATTAGTTTTATATTTAGATTGTAATATTCACAATCAAAATTTAATCTTTTTTAGCGATGAAAAAATACTGGTTGATTTTAATTTGCCCTCTTTTATTTTCATTTTTAAGCTTTAAAGACAGCGCAGATCTTAAATATAAAAGAATCGGAGAGAGAGTAATTTTAAGAACATCTGACGGAGCTAAATATCAGCCCGGAATGATAAATATTAAATTCAGAGAGCAGAATAATAACGTTTCTGCAGGCTCTACCGGTAATTCACGAATTGATGCAGTTATTCAGCAATACGAACTGGAACGAGTATATAAACCATTTCCATTAAAAGCTGATATCAGCAAAAGAATGCCCGGGGATGATGACCTTGATAAATTTGTAACTATAAGGTATAAAGGTAATATAGACCCGACTGATCTTTCCAATGAAGTATTGGCATCTAACAGTGATATTCTGGAATGGGCTGAACCGGAATTTATATACGAAGCATTATTTATACCAAATGACCCGACTGTAGGATTACAGTATCATATTTCAAAAATTAACTGCTACCAGGCGTGGGATATCACCCAGGGTGATACTAATGTTGTAATTGGTATTGTAGACAGCGGAAGTGACCTTGACCATCCGGATCTTGGCGCAAATATTAAATATAATTATGCTGATCCTGAGGACGGAATTGATAACGACAACAACGGTTATGTTGATGATTTTAAAGGCTGGGATTTTTATTATGGCGATAATGACCCCAATATTATGGGAGGCAGTGATCATGGATCACATGTATCAGGATGTGCATCTCAGGTTACCAATAACAACGTACACGGTTCCGGACCCGGTTTTAAAGTAAAATTAAGGATCAGTAAACATGCACCGGATGTTCCCGATAACGGTATTTATGCTTCAAATAACGGAATAGTTTTCCTTTATCAAAACGGAGCAGATGTAATAAACTGCAGTTTCGGAAGCGGAACTTTCAGTGCAGCAACTCAAAATATTATCAATAATGCATGGGCAGCAGGAGTTATAATCTGTGCATCTGCCGGAAATGACGGTCAGAATATTCCCCGTTACCCGGGTTCGTATGATAATGTAGTTAATGTTGCTGCATCAAATTCAGGTGATTTAAAAGCAGGTTTTTCCAATTATCATTCTACTGTTGATATCATTGCTCCAGGAGATAATATTTTAAGTACTGTTTACAATAATTCATATGCAAATTTCAGCGGAACTTCAATGTCTACCCCGGTAACTTCCGGAGTTGTAGGCCTTATAATTTCCAAATACCCAAGCTGGACAAATACCCAGGTCGTTGAAAGATTACTTCTTGGTGTAGATAGTATTTATCATTTAAATCCTGCATATATAGGATTACTTGGAACCGGAAGGGTAAATGCATTTAAATGCGTCACAGATCTGCCTATTGTATCGCTGATTTCAAATACTGCCAGCGATTCATTGCTCGGCAATAACGATAAAGTGTTTGATGTAAATGAAGAAATTACATTTACGATGACATATAAAAATACATGGTTTGCCGGTAATAATGTATCATTACGGTTAACTACAACAGATCCTGATGTTGAAATAGTCCAGGATTCAGTTTATGCCGGAAATCTTGCTGCATATACAACATATTCAACAACACCAAATAATACATTCAAAGTAAAAGCTAAAAATACATGCCCGTTTGATAAAGCAGTTTCATTTACATTAAGAACATCCAATAATGCAAACGTAAATAACGCTACCGCTACATTTACAGTTACATTCAGGCAGGGCTGGGCAACACATACTGTAAATAATCTTAAATTATCTTTAACTAAAGATGGTGCAGTAGGCAAAAAAACCCAGCAATACGGCAGCGGTCTTAATATTCCCGGATATACCGGTAATCAAATGCTTGAAGGCGGACTGATGATTGGAGTAAGCAACACCAAAGTTTCAGATGCATGCAGAAGAGGCTTTGCTCCTGCAAATGTTTCTGATACAGATTTTACTGCTATCAACTCATATGTACTTCAGATGCCGGGAACATTTTCAAACGAAGACGGTAAAGGCTATTTTAATGATAACGGCGCTGGATCTAATAAAATTGGTGTTACGGTCAGATCTGAAAGTTATGCCTGGAATTCTGCTCCAGATGCAAATTATATAATTTTAAGATACACTATCAAAAATACCAGCGGTGCAAATATTTCTAATCTATTTGCAGGCATTTATATGTATTATACGCCTAACGGTGTTAACAGCAGCAATAATACTGCGCTTGATACTGTTAATAAAATTGGGTATTCATTTAATAATACAACAACAAACCCGTATCTGGGAGTAAGTCTGCTAAGCAATCAAACAGTTAATTATAAAGGAATAAATGCCACCGAGGTACTGACAGGTTTTACCACACAGGAAAAATGGGATGCTATGAGCAACGGTATTGTTAACGGCGGAATAGGACCCGGTATCAACTGCTTCGTAATTTCTGCCGGACCGATGAATATTAACAATAATGATTCTGTTGTTGTTGGTTTTGCAGTTGTTAAAGGTAATGATAAAGCAGAACTTATTGCAAACTCTAATACAGCAAAAAATAAATTTATCACTATTGGTATTCAGCAAATATCGGGGATGATACCTGAAAAATTCAGTTTATATCAAAACTATCCAAATCCGTTTAATCCTTCGACAAATATCAAATTTGATGTTGCTCAAACGGATAATATAAAAATCAGGGTTTTTGATATAATAGGAAGAGAAGTATCTTCGTTTAACCAGGAATTGACCCCCGGAACATATAATTATTCTTTTGACGGTACAAGGCTTGCAAGCGGAGTATATTTCTATTCATTTGAGTCTAAATACTATAATAGTGTGAAAAAAATGATTTTACTCAAATAATCAAGGTTTAATTAATATTAATATAGATAATAAAATATACTTGAAAAATATTAATAAACTGTTATATTGCAATAAAATTTAAGGTATTCTTAAATAAACAAACGAAAGGGAATAAAATGATCAAAAAGATTTCCATGTTTTTCCTGCTATTTGCAGCAATTGGATTGCTGATGAATTTTACCTTCAAAAATTTCGGTGATAAAAAACATACAGTCTATCCAAATGTTGTAATAACCGGTTCAGAAACCCCGGTTGTTAACAGCACAAATCCGGTTATCAGGACCACGAACGACCTGGATCCGATTTATTACACAGATTCTGTTCTCAGTCTTACAGATGTAAGAACAGGACCGGAAACCATTTATGACTTACAGTCAAATGGCGTTCCTCAGCAAATCTGGCAGGATCCTAATACACCTGGTAATATTCACTGTGTTTATACAGTTAATTTAACAACCGGATGGCCTGCAACTGATAGAAGAGTTTATTATTGTTTCAGTTCAGATTACGGTGCTACATGGCAGGATTTAGGTGCAAACCCGCCTACAGGCAGCAATGGTTTCGGTTTCTGCAGCGGTTTATCTGATGGTACAGCTATTATCGGCGGTCATACAGATTTTGGTTCAGCACCTGTAAGGCTTCAGGTTTTTGCTGATGTTGCTCCGGGTGCAGGTACTTTCACCCAGCTTGATCCCGGTCAGAATCCTTTTAATGCATTGCAGAATATCTGGGGAAGAATTCAGCCTACATCAAGTTTATCAAATTCTACAAAATTTGTTGTAATGGGTTCAGTAAACTCCACAGCATTGGATACAGTTACTTCCTTTAACCGCGGCTTAAGCGTAACTTCAGCATCTTATTCCGGTTTCGTAAGAGATATGAATATAGGAAACGCTGAAACATACAGCTTCTCAAGAGGCAGTGACGGAAGAATTGGCTGCGTTTATGTTGCAAATGATAATGTAATTACTTCAAATTCAGGAAAAGTTTATTACATGTATTCAACTGATGATGGTGCTACTTGGTCAACACCGGTTCTGGTTTGGAATCCTACACCATATGTTGATGGTATTTTTGGGTGCTTAAGAGGTGTAACAATGACTTATGTTGGAACAACTCCAAAAGTTGCATTCGAATTAATGGGTCTTACAGCAACTGGTTATTATCCCGGTTTAAGAGCTGCAATTGGTTTCTGGGCACCTGATGTAAACGGCGGAAATGCAGTTGTTACACCGTTTGACTCAACCTGGTCACAGAATGGTAATGGCGGCGCAACAGATGTTATGACATCAATTTGCAGACCTTCTATTGCCAGGTCACAGGACGGTCAGCTTTTAATGATGGCATTCGGCGTATCAAGAGCTGATACAGATGCAATAGGTTCACATTATTATGATGTTTACTTAACTACTTCAACAAACGGCGGCGCTAACTGGAAATTCCCGCCGACTAGATTAACAAATCTTTCAGCTCCGTTAAGAGATAACAGATTTGCCAACTTATCCCCGACAAATGATCTGACTGGCGGATATTATTATGCAAATCTTGTTTACCAGTCAGATTCAGTTGCAGGCAGCGTAACACAAACACCTCCTGCAGCAGAATCACTCGCAAAACAGAGATTTATTCGTGTAAGGTTTGATCCTTCAACAATTGGTATTACAAATATCAGCAACGAAGTACCTGCAAGATTCTCTCTTGAGCAGAATTATCCGAATCCGTTTAATCCTGTTACCAAGATAAGATTCTCAGTACCAAAAGCTTCACTTGTTACACTTGAAGTTTATGATGTAACAGGAAGATTGGTTGCTACACTGGCTAAAAATGAATCAGTAACTGCCGGTATAAAGGAAGTTGAATTTAATGCATCAAACTTCCCGAGCGGAGTATACTTCTATTCACTGAAATCAGGTGATTTTACTACTACCAAAAAGATGGTGTTAGTGAAGTAATTTTAGATTTAACAAATTCAAAAAGGGGCAATCAAATTTGCCCCTTTTTTTATATTTTAAGCATTATTAAAGTCAATGCCTGAATTTGTGGTCTATTAATAATTTCTTAATTTATACTTGACTTCATTTTTTAATTGTATTATATTTATTTCAAATTTATTGTATAATTAACAAATTCGGAACATTATGTTCAAAAAGTTTACAATATTATTTGCAGTAATATTTTTAACGGGGGTACTCTATTCGCAAAACAGCAATTATACTAGATTACCCAAACATTTACAGTATAAAGATGAAACAGTTAAGGATTTCAGGTTTTCATTCTATAAAAATGCAAACGAGATCCCTGCTCCGTTTCTATTAGTCCCTTCCAATGCAGTGCCTGGTATGGTCGGTTTTTCTGATTATGCCACTAACGGTAACACTTTAAATATGATTGTTTCAAAAGGAGATACAGTTGTTGTATCTATGGTTTATTTGGATTCTGCTGAAGCACAAAATGCAAATGGCGGTAATAGCGTTAGAATTGCTTACAATTATAGTGTAAATAATGCTTCAGCTTGGGAATCACCTGATAGATTTGATCTGACAGCTACAAAAAGTAGATGGCCTGATTTATTCTTTCTAAATACTCCTGCGGGTTTAACAATTGGTTCAGGCGGAAGGTTATGGAGCGCACCAACATTAAGAGCAGGAGGAATAGCAATTGATGTAGTTCTTGGAGCTGCAACCGGTACTACTTATATTTTACCGGGAACCGGGCAGGCTGGAAATACAGATTACTTTATAGACAGAATAAATAATAACCAGGTTGCTGGTGTTTGGCAGAGAAACGATACAATATATTATCAGGGGTTTAGTACTGTTTCAAATACTTTTGGCAACAGGGTTTTTGTTTACAGAACTGCAAATTCCAATACTGTTGCATCATATGATGTTTATGCATCTCCAAACGGAAGTACACTTGCCTGTTTTTATAATTTTGTAAACGAAAGCATAGCTAATGGAGGAGAAGGTCCGCCCGTATTCAGATACCAGAAATCAACTGATAATGGTGCAACATGGACCACTCCTGTAAAGATTCTCAGTAATTATATGATAAGCGGTGATTCTGCTGAATCATATTGGCATCAGGATGCAGCATTTAAACCCGGAACACAGGATCCGTATCTGGTATTCACAACTGTACCCCCAATTCAATATGGAAATTGGAATCCTGGCGGATCCCTTTTAGATTCAAACAGAAAAGGATATAATGTCTGTATATGGAGTCCGAACCTGAATGGCGGAAATCCTGTTAGAATTGCAAGTTACCTGAATGTTGACGTACTTTCTGATACTAATTTATTTAAAGAAGTAACAAGATTGCGCACAATACAGGGTACTTTAAGATTTGCATACCAGGTTAATTCAAGTATAGTTGGTAAGCCTTCTATAGGGTTCTCAGATGATGGTTCTGTAATACACGTAGCATTTGAAGTTGCAAGACCTGATACATCATCAGAAGGCTTCAATTTCTTTGATATTTTTACTACTAAGTCTACTGACGGAGGAACGACATGGTCTACTCCTCAAAATATTACTAATACAACATCAGAGGATGAAATGTATCCGTCTGTTTCCAAATCCGGCAATACCGCTACTGGATTAAAATTAGTATATCAAAGTACATCGGCACCAGGATGCCAGGGTTTTGGAGTTAATAATACTATTGAAAGTCAGATTATAGCACCGGTTTATTTATGTTATTATTCATCTGTTATAGGTATTATTAATATCGGGACTGAAATTCCAAAAGGTTACAGCTTACAGCAAAATTATCCAAATCCGTTCAATCCAGAAACTTCAATTAGATTTAATTTGCCCAGCCAAAGCAATGTTGAATTGAAAGTATTTGATATTACTGGCAGGGTGGTAACTACTTTGGTAAATAACGAAATTGTAGCTCCCGGAATAAAAGAGGTAAAATTTAATGCATCAAATCTGGCAAGCGGAATATATTTTTATTCTATTAAAGCCGGAAGTTTTACAGATACTAAAAAAATGATTCTTGTAAAATAATATATTTAACAAATTGAGTCCCGGAAAATTCGGGACTCTTTTTAAACAAATCGGAGGTAATATTAATGAGGCTATTTAACCATTTCTTTTTAGCCCTTCTTCTTGTATCTGCTTTTACTGCGGCAGACCTTTTTTCTCAAACAACCGGAAAGATTTCCGGGGTTGTAAGAGATGATAAAGGGGAACTTTTGATCGGAGCCAGGGTCGAAATTGAGGGAACTCAATTAAGAAGCGGAACCGATGAAAACGGTCAGTATGCAATTCTAAATGTACCGGTCGGTACATATTCTGTAAAATGTACGTATGTAGGGTATGATTCCCAGGTTCAGTCTAATATCAGCGTTAGTGTTGGTATCACATCTAATGTCGATTTTACTCTGAGCATTGGAGGGATTTCTATAGATACTACAGTTATAATTGCAAAAAGAAAAACAATAGATAACGGAAGCGGTAAAATCATCGGTTCTGAATTTATTGAAAATACCGGTATTAAAGGTATTGAAAATATTGTTGCTAAAACCAGCGGTGTTGTTCAGGACGAAAAAGGTCAGAATATCAACATCAGGGGCGGCAGAACAGGTGAAACTCAAATTATCATCGATGGTATTGTTACCAATAATCCGCTCGACAGGGGTTCTACGGCTAACGTATCAAACAGCGCACTGCAGGAATTATCAGTACTTACCGGCGGTTTCAGCGCTGAATACGGCAACGTTCTTAGCGGTGTTATTAATGTAACAACTAAATCTGCTCAGTCAAATTATACAGGGTCGGTTGAAATTGTTTCAGATGTTATAGCCGGCGACTATATTAACACTAAATCACAGGGATATAACATTTACAGCGTTACATTAGGCGGACCTGTTATCCCAACAAAGAATTTAAAGAAAGTATGGTCGCTGTACGGAAGTTTTGAAAGAGATTTCTATCTGGTAGATCAGCCGGTAAGCCAGGATGTAGCAGAGCTTTGGGCCGAAGACGGAATTCTTCCAAACTTTTCAAGAAGCGGTTATAATTATACCGGCAAGACTATAATTAGTATCAGCGAGCTTACCAAAGGTAAATTTAATATGACATTAACCGGTGGATTTTTCGGAAACGAAGAAACATCCAGGATATGGACCGGTTCATTTGGTAAATTCAATTCTTATCACAATCCGCTTGTAAAAAGCGATAATAAGCAGGGTTATTTAAAGATAAACCAGCTTTTCGGTTCAAAAACGTTTTATGATCTGCAGGCTTCCTATTTAAGATCAGATTATAAAAGAGGTGATGGTGTATTTTTTGTAGATGAATTGGTTCCAAGTTTACCAGGAAAAGACGGATATATGTATCCTTCAATTATTGCTTATGGCGATACCAATACAGTTCCCGGAATTTCCGGACCTGGCGGAACTGTATCTTCAGCTGCTAATTTCAGGGTATTCAGAGCCCCCGGTACTGTCAGCGGTACATATGAAAAACAGCAGACTACTGCATTATCTTTTAACCTGAATTTTACACACCAGATTTTAACAAAAAAATATGGTAATCATGAAATAAAATTCGGCGGTGAATACAAACAGTTTAAAGTAAGAAATTATCTTGCCAATGTTATCGGGTTTGGTTCTTTGCCTAATCCAAATAAATATGGTTCAGGTAATGTTGTTAATTATCCTGTTATAGATGAAAATGCAGCAAATTCTAACTTTATGGATGCTTACGGATATGATGTATATGGTAATGAAATTGAAGAAGATTACATTGTAAACGGATTAAATGTTACAGAAGGACCTAAAAAACCCAGAATAGGCGCATTCTATTTCTTAGATAAAATGGAATTCAGCTATTTTAATACAAATATAGGTGTAAGGGTTGATTATATGGATCCTAATACATTAGTACCATATGATTATGAGAATTTAAAGGGACCTGATGGTGTTTTAAATGAGGCTGACTACACAACTGTTGAAAAAACAATTGAAGTAAGTCCAAGACTCGGATTCTCATTCCCCATCACAGAAAAAACAGTATTCCATGCTCAATACGGAAAATTCCTGCAGCTTCCTGCTTTAGAAAATCTTTATCAGAACCAGAGGGTTTTGAGAGACCTGGCAGATGGCGGCGTAGGTTATTTTACAGTATTCAACAATCCGTTATTAAAACCCGAAAGAACGACTGCATATGAGCTTGGTTTAAAACATTCTGCAGGAGATTATGTTACTTTAGGTCTTACTGCATTTTACAAAGAAACATCTGATTTGATCCAGGCTAGAAACATAAAAGCTCAGGATAATTCATACAGTTTTGCTATATATGATAATGGAGACTTTGGTATTGTAAGAGGTGTTGATTTCAGTCTGGATTTAAGAAGGATCAACAGACTTCGTGCGACAATTTCTTACAGTTTATCATTTGCATCCGGTACCGGTTCAGATATAAACAGTCAGAGTAATATTGCTTATAATGGCGATGAAGTGCCGAAGATTCCAACTGCATTAGACTATGACCAGAGACATACAGGTTCAATTGAGCTTGATTACAGGTGGGGAACTTCAGATGTTCCCAAAGGTTTCTGGGGCGGCGTACTTTCAAGATTAGGAATAAATGCTCTGTTCAGCTTTAACAGCGGAAGACCATATACTCCATCTTTGAATTCATATGATGTTCTTCAGGTAGTTACATCACCGGGCGGAAATACTCCTGTTGCACCGCTTAATTCAGCATATTCGCCATGGAACATAAGACTTGATCTGAAATTAGATAAATCAATCAAGATCTTTGATAAATTGAATGCTAATATTTATATTTTAGCAATCAATGTACTTGATCAGGAACTGATTAACGATGTATTCCCAACTTCCGGTGAACCTGGATATACAGGATTTTTAGATAGTTTCCCGGGTAAACAGTGGGCCCAGTCAGTAGGACAGCAGGGTGTTGACTTATATAACATCAGGTCACATGCAATAGGTAATTACGGTCCGCCAAGACAGGTTAGGCTCGGATTCAGATTATTCTTTAACTAACTATCGGAGTGTTAATAAATATGAAAAAAATAAATTTTAAATTAATTTTGATAATATTCATCGGACTGATATTTTCTTTACCGGTGAATGATCTTGCTGCAAAAGAAAGGAAGGGGTACTCTCCGGTCAGAATGAACGCGGGGGTTACCAATAATTTTCTGCAGGTAAACAACATTAATGCAATTTTCAGAAGTGATGGTTATTTTAATTACGATAAGATCAACTTCTTAAACGGAGATGCAGGAATGATTTGGCCTGTATCTGCAGCACAAAGACAAACCGCAATATTTACTACAGGTATTTACATTGGCGCAAAAGTTAATGGCGAATTAAGATTAGCTGCATCAATGTTTAATACACATTTTTCCCCTGGAAATATTCCTGTTGTAGGTGAGGTCCCGGGTTCATCAGTATGTTCTGATCCCAGGCTTAAAAATTACCAGGTAAATCTGACTGACCCTTCTTTAGTAAGCGGAGGTACAAGAGTTAAAAATGCAGGCGGCAGAGATTATACTATTGTGTATGATTCATGGGCAAGCTGGCCGGTTGATCTTGGAGCGCCATACGTTGAAGTAAACGGTATTCCGGGATATCAGCCTGAATTTGATGGTGATAGACCCGGTATTGGCAACAGTGCCGCACGACCTGATGAAATAATCTGGTGTGTTTTTATGGATTACACCAATTGTACTAATAATCAGCATGCTTCAGAACTATCCTTGCCGGGCGGTACTCTGCCAATTGGAGCAGAAGTACAGCAAACATCATTTGCATTTCTTGCCCCGGGTTTAACAAATATGTATTTTGTTAAATGGAAGATCATTAACAAGAGCAACAATACGTGGGATAGTACTTTTACAGCTATAGCGTGCGACCCGGATCTTGGTGATGCTACTGATGATGCTGTTGGATGCGATTCTACACAGGATATTGCTTTCTGTTATAACCAGGATAATGTAGATGTAATTTACGGCGCAGCGCCGCCTGCTGTAGGATTCAAGTATTTGCAAAGTCCTATTGTTTATACGGGAAATCCAAATGATACAGTTAAGCTTCCTTATGAAATTTTAGTTGGATACAGGGCTGTTGGTTTATCATTATTTACTACTTTTTTAAACGGTGGAAATGAATGTTTAGGTGATCCGGATCAGGCAATTCATGCATATAATTTTATGAAATATGGTGAAGGCTGCGCAAACCCATTGATTAACTGGACTACAGGCGGCCCTTCAAAGTATAAATATAATGGTGACTTATGCGGACCAACCCCGGCAGGCTGGTATGATAGTATCCCAGGAGATAAAAGATTCCTGCAGGTAAGTGGTCCTTTTACTATGAATTCACAGGATACCCAGATCATTGTTATCGGAGCTTTTATTGAAAGAGGTGCAAACAACTTTCAGAGCGTTTGCGCATTACTTGAATCAGGAGACAGAGTTCAAAAATTCTATACTTCTAACTTTGCTGCAACACCATTACCACCGGCACCTCAGGTTAATGTTGTTGCAAACGGTGACGGAAAAATTGTTTTATACTGGGGTTCCAGGTCTGAATCATATGATGTTTATGATTCTCTCGGACAAACAGGTTCATGGAAATTCCAGGGATATAATATTTTCCAGATAAAACCGGGTACCTCTGGTGATAATGTAAATGACAGGGTATTATTGGCTGTATATGATAAAATTGACGGTATAAAAATCGTAAGTGATACTGTTCGCGTTGCTCAACCAAATGGTACAACACAGGATATTTATCAGCCTGTTGCTTTTGGTAATGATAATGGTGTTAGCCGTATTATTTCATTAACCGCAAATCAATTTCCGACAGGGGCTAATAACTTCTTTGTAAACGGAACATCGTACAGGTTTGCTGTTACTGCATACGGAGTAAACCTAAATGCAGGTAAACCATTTAAAGTGCTTGAAAATCCGGTTTCTTCTCAGCTTATTAATGTAGTACCTAATTTCCCCATGATAGGAACAAACTTTATTAATAAGGCACTTGATACAATACCTATAAACAGACCGGACAGGGTTCTATTCCCAATAGTAATAGACCCATCGAAAGTAGTTTCAGCTAGGTACCAGATGGTTTTTACATCAGATACAAGCTGGAAAGTTGTTAGGATACAAAATGCCCAGGTAGATACTATTCTCGGTAATATGTATGGTAAATCACTACTTGATAATAATGCATATATTGCTGATGGTATATTATGGAAAGCTGATACTATTAACAGAATAAATTACGGTGTTATAAAAGATCCACAAGTTGGTTCACAATCGCTTAATTATGGATGGAAATACACTGGTGGCCCCCGCAACCTTGCAGGTGCAGATACTGCTGCATTAAGAACATTCTTTGCTCCATCAAATGATTACAAACCTCCACAGAGTGTTTCGATGGGACTTAGCTGGACAACAGGTAATAATTATAGAGCAAATTACACTTCAAAAATTGATTTGAATTTTATTAAAACCTCAGCACTAAAGAATGTTAAAATAACTTTTGGACAAACTCAGAAAGCTTATAGGTATGTTGGTAGCATTATTCCGCCAGTTAGTCCTTCTACTTACAGAGATTATGTTGATGTTCCGTTTAAAGTTGAAATAGATGATCCTCAGGATACAAACTCTACTGTTCCAAGGCAGGTAAATGTATTGTTCTATGATGGTGATAGTAGCGGAACATGGAACCCAACTTCTGAGGGTATTGGAGGAAAAGAGTTTATTTTCATCTGTTATTCGACCTACGATCCGAATCCAAATCCTTTCTATACTACAAAAAACCTGGCGTTTGCAGCCAATTTCAGAAATATGGATATCCAGTATATTTGGACACCAAAATTGATTAATAATGGTCCTGCATTTAATAACGGTGATGTACTGGAAATTATACCGTATACAAGACTGCAGTATCAGCAGTCGCCGGGTACAGTAACTGTTGTTGAAACAGGTAACACAAGTGCTCCGATAATTGGAAGCAATGAATTAGCTTCTCAAAGAGGTGAATTATCTCTGGTAAGGGTTGTTCCGAATCCGTATTATGGCGGACATGCTCAGGAAACAAGTCCGTTTGACAGGTTTGTTAAGTTCATGAATATGCCAAAACAGGCAACTATTTACATTTATTCACTTAACGGAAACCTGGTAAGACAGATAAACAAGGACGACAACACAACTTCTATTAACTGGGATCTTCTGAATACAGACAGGATTCCGGTAGCCAGCGGTATATATATAGCATTTATAGATGCTCCGGGAATCGGAACAAAAACTATAAAACTGGCTATATTTACACCTCAGGAAAGAATAGATTCATTCTAAACAGTAAAGTAATAAATCAATAAGGAGCTAAAAAATGAAATTATATCATAAAATTAAAATAGCTGCTAAATCAGCATTGATTTTTACATTGCTGTTTGGCAGTATAAACTTTGCAGGAGACCGTAGTAAATACGGTACTTCTGCAGCACCGGAACTATTGATTCCGGTTGGATCAAGAGGTACTTCTTTAAGCGGCTCTATGATCTCATCAATTTCCGGTGTAGACGCTATGTACTGGAATCCTGCGGGACTTTCGTTAATGAACAATAAAACCGAAGTTCTCGCATCACATATGAAATATATCGCTGATATCAACATTAACTATGTTGCAGGCGCTGTTGATATGGG
>JAANMV010001418.1_pt1 | contig 26424 bp, 18 predicted proteins | sample 7279661 | NCBI WGS metagenome assembly JAANMV01 (sample SAMN14094540, study PRJNA606508) | bioreactor metagenome | isolation source: A lab-scale SPAN reactor treating ammonium-rich wastewater day 121 | place: Ireland: Galway | collected 2017-05-16
TTGCTGTCGACGTCGTGGTAGCTGCCGTCGTACACGCTGGCCTTGAAGCCAAAGACGGGATAGTTGGCGTTGCCGCCCGAGGACGCCGTGTTGCGCACGCCTTCCTCAATGTTCTTGATGAACTGGCGCGGAATGCTGCCGCCGACCGTTTCATCCTCGAACTCAACCTTGTCCCACTGGTCTTCGGGCAGGGGTTCCCAACGGATCTTGCAATGACCGTAGGAGCCCGCGCCGCCGGTCTGCTTCTTGTGCAGGCCCTCGGTTTCGGTGGGCTTGCGCAGGGACGGAATCTCGCGGTAGGCCACGCGGGGCTGGCCCACCACGGCCTCGACGCGGAACTCGTTGAGAATGCGCGAGCGGATGATGTCGAGGTGCAACTCGCCCATGCCCGAGATCACGGTCTGCTGGGTTTCGGGGTCGAGGCGCACTTTGAACGTCGGGTCGTCCTTCATCATCTTCTGAAGGGCATAGCTGAGCTTCTCGCGGTCCGCGTTGGTCTTGGGCTCGATGGACATCGAGATCACCGTTTGCGGGAACGAGATAGCGCCGAGAATCAGCGGCTTTTCCTCGTTACACAGCGTGTCGCCCGTCGCGCTCTGCGCCAGGCCGACGGCCGCGACGATGTCGCCCGCGACCGCCTCGGCCATGGGCTCGCGGTCAATGGCGAACATGCGCCACAAGCGCGTGATGCGCTCGCGCTTCTTGAGGCGGGCGTTGTACACACTGTCGCCCTGCTTGAGCGTGCCCGAGTAAATGCGCAGATAGGTCAGGTCGCCGTGCTGCTCAGTCACGGTCTTGAAGGCCATGATGGCCAGGGGCCCGGCCGGATCGCAGGGCAGCGTGTACTTCTTCTCCTGGTCCCTCATGTCCGTCGCCTCCGAGGGCGGAAGATCAAACGGGCTGGGCAGGTAGTACAGCACCGCGTTCAGCATCTCCTGGATGCCTTTGTAGCGGTAGGCGCTGCCGCACACGACGGGCACCAGCTTGAAGCTCAGGGTACCCTTGCGCAGGGCGAGACGAATCATCTCGTTGGTGACCTGGTCGGTCTTGTCCTCGATCACGAGCTCGGCGATGGCGTCGTCGACATCGGCGCACTTCTCGATCATGGAGATGCGCGCGATCTTGGCGTCCTCGAGGAGCTTCTCGGGGATCGGGTGGTAAACGACATCCCGGCCGCTCTCACCCTCAAAGGTGACGGCCCGCATCTCGATCAGGTCAATGACGCCCTTGTGCTCGACTTCCTCACCCAGGGGGAGCTGGATCGGCACAGGGTTGGTGCCGAGGCGGCGCACCATGGAGTCGACGCTCTTCTTGAACGAAGCGCCGATCTTGTCCATCTTGTTGATGAAGGCGATGCGCGGCACGCGGTACTTGTTGGCCTGGCGCCACACGGTTTCACTCTGGGCTTCGACGCCTTCCTTGCCATCGAACACCACTACGGCGCCGTCCAGCACGCGCAGGGAGCGCTCGACTTCGGCCGTGAAGTCCACGTGCCCGGGGGTGTCGATCAGGTTGATCATATGCTTGATCTTCGAGATCGGGTGATCCCAGAAGGTCGTCACCGCAGCGCTCACAATGGTGATGCCGCGTTCGCGTTCTTCTTTAAGGTAGTCGGTGACCGTGGTGCCGTCGTCGATGTCGCCGGGCTTGTGCACCATGCCGGTGTAGAACAGCACGCGCTCGGTCGTGGTGGTCTTGCCCGCGTCGATGTGCGCGCAGATGCCGATATTTCTGAGGTACTTGAAGTCCATGATGCTTCTCCGGCGCTCGCTTGCGTGATGCTCTGTCCGTTCCTGCCCGGCCAATGAAAATGCCGGCTCACCGAAATCAGGCGGCCGGCGTAAACACCCCCTTGGGTGCTTGCGTCGCGCCTGAAACTTGCCCGCCTTCTGCTGCTGTGCGATCGCGCTGTGCGTCGCGGGCAGTATTCCAAGGCTCCCCGCCCATTCTCCGGGCGGGCTTTATGGCATTTCCCCGCAGCTTTTGGCTCGGGGCGTAAAAGTGTAGCGGCACTTCCTGTTCTGTCAAGCGGCCCGATGGCACTGTCGCTCCGGGCCTCAAGTCAAGCGGGTCCGGCGCCTGCCGGACCCCTGACTTGTTGATACCTCTACCAGGCGAAGTGGGCAAAAGCCTTGTTTGCGTCGGCCATGCGGTGCGTTTCTTCGCGCTTCTTCACCGCCGCACCTTCGCGCTTGTAGGCGTCGCTCAGCTCTTCGGCCAGGCGCTCATGCATGGGCTTGCCCTTGCGACCCGTCGCGGCATTGATCAGCCAGCGGATGGCGAGCGCCTGCTGGCGCTTCTTGGACACTTCCATGGGAACCTGGTAGGTGGCGCCGCCGACGCGCTTGCTGCGGACTTCGACGACGGGACGGCAGTTGTTGAGGGCTTCGTTGAAGACTTCGAGGGGGTCTTTGTCCGGCACGCGCTTCTTGAGCTGGTCGAGCGCGGAGTAGACGATGCGCTGAGCGACGGACTTCTTGCCTTCCTTCATGATGCAGTTGATGAATTTGCTCAGCAGCTTGTTCGAGTACACGGGGTCGGCGGTCAGAAAGCGTTCCGTGCTCTTGTAGTTGCGTGGCATGGGCTCTTCGCTCCGGTTTGCTGGACTGGGTTTCCCAAAGGGCGCGGAAATGTAGCAACGCGAAACAGAGCGTCAAGCGGGGGAAGAACAGATGTCGGCAAACTGTTAGCGGTCGTTTTTCCACCCGCTTGCGCGCCTGGCGATTCGTGTTATTGGCGGCTTCTGCCTGCTTGTCGCCGCGCAATACAAACTCGCGGCCCTTTCGGGCCGCGAGCACAATTTCAGCATGCTTCCACCATGTTGCTTACTTGCCGCGCTTGGCGCCGTACTTACTGCGGGACTGCTTGCGGCCTTCGACGCCCTGGCTGTCGAGCGCGCCGCGCACGATGTGGTAGCGCACACCAGGCAGGTCGCGAACGCGGCCGCCCCGCACGAGCACAATGTTGTGTTCCTGCAGGTTGTGGCCTTCGCCGGGAATATAGGCCGTGACTTCGCGCTGATTCGAGAGGCGCACACGGGCGATCTTGCGCAGGGCCGAGTTCGGCTTCTTGGGCGTAGTAGTCTTGACTTGCAGGCACACGCCGCGCTTGAACTGGTTGGCATCGAGCGCGGGGCTCTTGCTCTTGGCGCGGGGCAGGCGGCGGGGCTTGCGGCAAAGCTGGTTGATCGTGGGCATGTGTTCCGGAGTCCTTGTTTATTGCTTGTGCAAAGGGCCAAGAGGATACTAACCCTCGCCCAATTGCAACAGGGCGGACTGCACTTTTTCGAGCAGGCCCGCCAACTCAGCCTGGGGCGCCTCCTCAGATTCGGGGTCGATGGCCTTGTCCAGGGCCTGGTGCGCGGCATTCAACAACTCCCGGCGCCTCGCCAAAGAGCCGTGCCGGGCGTGATGGGCAGCCAGCGCAGAGAACGCAAGCAGTCGAGCATAACTCATGGGGTCCAGCGCCGACGCCTCCAGCGTGGGTAACTTGCCCCAGGTCTCGTCACGGAGGCGGTCGCCCCAGCGGGCGGCATCCTGCCACTGTTCCTGCTGGAAGTGATGGGTTACGGCGGCCGCAATGACCGTATTGCGCAGCCAGGCGTTGCCCGCTTTCACGGAAGCGCCATAGGCTTCATCAAGGTACTCGATGGCGGTCTGGCGGCTGTCAGCCCTGAAGCACAACAGCGCGGAGTCCAGCGCCATCAGCGCCAGGCCTGCCGGGTCATCAACTTCGCGCGCGCGGCTGTAGCCCAGGCGGGCAAAGCGCAGCGCGCGCTGATACTGCTCAGCCTTGACGAAGGCGCGAAGCGCAAAGCGCGCGGCCTCCACATAGCGGGCGTGGGCCTCGGCCCGTTCGTAGTGGCCCAGCGAAGAGAGCATGTCCGCCTCGGCTTGATCGAGGTTTTCCGCGCCGAGGCTGCACAGGCAGCGTGCCATGGCGGCATCGGCCAGCAGGCGCGCGTCCTGGGTGCTCGCCTCCTCCACGGCCCGGATCAGGGCCTCGGCGCGGCTGGCATCGCGCTGAGGGCCCGGCCCGCCCCAGCACTCGGCGATCTTGAGATTGATGTAGTGACGCTCGCGCACGGCGGAATCGTCGAGCTTGGCCTTCACGCCCGACAGCACGACTGCGGCCGCGGCCCGCTTGCCTTCGCGGGCATAGGTCTCGGCCATCAGAAAGCGTGCCGCAAATGGGGAAAGCGCGTAGTCGGACTCTGCCGAGCGGTCCTTCAGGAGTGGCGGGGGATTCTCCTCAGGCTCGGGCGCGGGCTTCTGGGGAGGGGGCTTGGGCGCCGCGGGATCGGGTCTGGCGGGTTGTTCGCTGCCCCCTGAACTGGCCACTTGCGGGGCGCGTTGCGGGGCCTCGGCGGCGCAACCAGAGACCAGCAAGCCAAGAAGAAGCAGTGTCCTGTGTTTCATCGAGCGCTCGAAAACAGAAGAGGCGTGGCCCAAGGCCACGCCTCCAGTGTAGCACCGCTGCCGCTCTAGCTCGCCGCCGCGCTGGCCGCTTCGCCTTCGGGGGCGGGGGCGGGCATGGGTTGGGCGTACTTGATGTTCATCTGGTGATAGTAGGAGAAGCCGCTGCCGGCCGGGATGCGGTGGCCGAGAATGATGTTCTCCTTCAGGCCTCCCAGGGTGTCCTTCTTGCCGGAAATCGCCGCCTCCGTGAGCACTTTGGTGGTCTCCTGGAACGACGCGGAGGAAAGGAAGCTTTCGCTCTGCAGCGAGGCTTTGGTGATGCCCAGCAGCAGGGGCTTGAAGGCCGCAGGCTTGCCGCCTTCCTCCAGGACGCGACGGTTCTCGCGGATTACGTCGGCGCGATCGACGACCGTGCCGCGCAGGAAGTTCGTGTTGCCTTCATTGGCAATGCGCACCTTCCGCAGCATCTGCGACACGATGATCTCGATGTGCTTGTCGTTGATGCCCACGTTCTGCGAGCGATACACTTTCTGGACTTCACCCAGCAGGTACTCCTGCACCGCTTCCTTGCCCTGGATTTCCAGCACATCCTGGGGCACGCGGGAACCTTCCGTCAGGGGTTCGCCGGCCTTCACGCGGTCGCCCGTGCGCACCTTGATCACGCGGTTGGACGGAATGGCGTGCTCCGCCACTTCGCCCGACTCGCTCTTGACGACAATGTTGCGCTTGCCGCGCTTCTTGTCTTCGGTGATCTCGACGACGCCGTCGATCTTGGTGATGTAGGCCGGGTCCTTGGGACGGCGTGCCTCAAGCAGTTCCGTGACGCGGGGCAGGCCGCCCGTGATGTCCTGGGTGCCGCCGATTTCACGCACGGTCTTGGCCAGGATCTGGCCGGCGCGGACCTTGGCACCGTCGGCGATGAGGATGGTGGCCTTCTCGGGCAGCGGGTAATAAGCGATGACTTCTCCGCTCTTGTCCTCGAGGCGGAGCTGCGGGTGCAGGTCGCCCTTATGCTCGATGACGACCTTGGCCTTCTGCTTGGTCGCGGGGTCCACGTCTTCCTTGAAGGTGCGGCCTTCGATCAGGTCGTCGTACACCACGCGGCCGTCCACCTCGCTGACCACCGGCGAGGTGTGCGGGTCCCATTCGCACAGGACCTTGCCGGCCTTGATGGTGCCGCCATCTTCCACTTTGAGCGTGGCACCCAGCGGCACGGTGTACTTCTCGATTTCATTGCCGTCATCGTCGACGATCTTGATTTCGCCCTTGCTCGAAACGCTGATCTTCTCGCCGGCGGGGTTTTCCACGACGCGCAGGCTCTTCTCGAAGCGAACCTTGCCGCCGCGGGTCACGCGCAGGTCCTTGTCCATGCTGGCGCGCGCTGCCGCGCCGCCGATGTGGAAGGTACGCATGGTGAGCTGCGTTCCGGGCTCGCCGATGCTCTGCGCCGCGATGATGCCGACGGCCGTGCCCAACTCGACGAGTTCGTCGCGGGAGAGGTCAGCGCCGTAGCAGAGCTGGCACACGCCCGTGAGCGAGTCGCAAGTCAGGCCTGAGCGCACGCGGATTTTCGTGAAACCCAGCGACTCGATCTTCGCCGCCATCTCCGCGCTGATCAGCGAGTTCTTTTCGATCAGCGTTTCCTTGGTCTGCGGGTGCTTGATCGTGTCGAGCGTAACGCGGCCGCGGATACTCTCGGCCAGGGAGATTTCGACCTTCTCGCCCTTGAACGTCGCGCGCTTGTCTACGCCGTTTTCCGTGCCGCAGTCGTGCTCAGTGACGACCACGGTCTGGGCCACGTCGGCCAGCTTGCGCGTCAGGTAGCCCGAGTCCGCCGTCTTGAGCGCGGTGTCAGCCAGGCCTTTGCGCGCGCCGTGGGTGCTGGAGAAGTACTCGAGCACCTTGAGGCCTTCGCGGAAATTGGCCTTGATGGGGGCCTCAATGATCTCGCCGCCGGGCTTGGCCATCAGGCCGCGCATGCCGGCCAGCTGGCGCACCTGTTCCGTCGAGCCGCGGGCGCCGCTTGTCACCATCATGAAGATGGGGTTGAGATAGGGCTTGCCCAGGCGCACGTCGTTCTTGAGGGCGTCCATCATCGAGCGGCCGATTTCCTCGCGGGCGTGCGTCCACTCGTCGATGACGTGGTTGCGGCGTTCACGGTCCGTGATGACGCCTTCACGGTAGCGCTTGAAGAGCTCGTCCACGGTCTTCTGGGCACGGTCGATGATGACCTGCTTGTTGTCGGGCGACTTCATGTCGTCCTTGCCGATGCTGACACCCGCGCGCGTGGCCGACTTGAAGCCGAACTCCTTGATGTCGTCCAGCAGGCGCAGCGTGAAGATGCGGCCCAGGCGCTTGTAGCAGTGGGCGATGACGGCGCTGATCTGCTTCTTGCCAATCGCGTAATTGAAGAACGGCATGCCCTTGGGGAGGATGTCGTTGAACAGGATGCGACCGGGCGTGGTCTCAACGAGGAAGGGCTTGTAGCGCGCAGTGGCTTCCTCGACGAATCCGTCGTGGGCGCTGCCGGCGTATTCGCCCGGGTCCAGGTTCAATGTCCAGTCCACGTTGGGATTGGCGGCGTCGCCGCAGGTGACGTTGCCCTTTTCGTCGTACACGACGATGTGCGGGGCGAGCAGCACCTTGATCTTGGCATGGGTGCCCAGCTTGCCGTGGCTGTAGGCGGCAATGACGTCGTCGGCGCTGCTGAACATCTTGCCTTCGCCGGCCTCCTGGGCGTTGTCCGCAGTCATGTAGTAAAGGCCCAGCACCATGTCCTGCGAGGGCGTGATGATGGGATTGCCGTGGGCGGGGCTGAAGATGTTGTGGATGGACAACATCAGCGTGTGGGCCTCGATCTGCGCCTCAAAGGACAGCGGCAGGTGCACGGCCATCTGGTCGCCGTCGAAGTCAGCGTTGAAGCCCTGGCAGACCAGGGGGTGGATCTTGATGGCGTTGCCTTCAACGAGCACGGGTTCAAAGGCCTGGATACCCATGCGGTGCAGCGTGGGTGCGCGGTTGAGCAGCACGGGGTGCTTGTGGATGACCTCCTCCAGGATGTCCCACACCTCTTCGTCCTTGCGCTCAAGCATCTTCTTGGCGCTCTTAATCGTATCGGCCATGCCCAGTTCCTTGAGCCGGCGGATGACGAAGGGCTGGAAGAGTTCAAGGGCGATCTTCTTGGGCAGGCCGCACTGATGCAGCTTCAGTTCCGGCTCCACCACGATTACGGAGCGGGCGGAGTAGTCGACGCGCTTGCCCAGCAGGTTTTCGCGGAAGCGGCCCTGCTTGCCCTTGATCATGTCGGTCAGCGACTTGAGCGGCCGGTTGCGGGAGCCGAGCACGGGGCGGCGGCAGCGGTTGTTGTCAAACAGCGCGTCAGCCGCCTGCTGCAGCATGCGCTTCTCGTTGCGGATGATGACCTCGGGCGCGTTGAGATCAATCAGCTTCTTGAGGCGGTTGTTGCGGTTGATCAGGCGCCGGTACAGGTCGTTGAGGTCGCTGGTGGCGAAGTTGCCGCTCTCCAGCTGCACGAGGGGGCGCAGGTCCGGCGGAATCACCGGCACCACGTCAAGCACCATCCACTCGGGCTTGTTGCCCGACTCCTTGAGAGCTTCCACGGTCTTGAGGCGCTTGATCAGGTCCTTCTGCTTCTGCTTGCTGTTTGTCTCGATCAGCTCGCGGCGCAGGTTGCCGGCCAGCTCCGGAAGCTCCAGTTTCTGCAGCAGCGCGCGCAGAGCCTCAGCGCCCATGCCGGCCTTGAAGTTGTCACCGAAGAGGCCCTTCATCTCGCGGTACTTCTCTTCGTTGATGAGCTCCCGCTCCTTGAGGTCTGACTTCCCAGGGTCAATGACGATGTAGTCCTGGAAGTAGATGACGCGCTCGAGGTTCGAGGCCTTGACGTTGATCAGGGCGCCGATGCGCGAGGGCATGGCCTTGAAGAACCAGATGTGGGCCACGGGCGCGGCAAGGTTGATGTGCCCCATGCGCTTGCGGCGGACCTTGCTGGTCGTCACCTTCACGCCGCAGCGTTCGCACACGATGCCCTTGTACTTGATGCCCTTGTACTTGCCGCAGAAGCACTCGTAGTCCTTTTCAGGGCCGAAGATCTTCTCACAGAAAAGGCCGTCCTTTTCGGGGCGGTACGTGCGGTAGTTGATGGTCTCGGGCTTCTTGACCTCGCCGTAGCTCCAGGAGCGGATGTCCTCGGGGCTGGCCAGCGAGATGCCGACCTGGGCGATTTCGTTAATCTTGTCGTAAAGAGCGTCAGGCATGTGTAGCGCCTCTATGTAGTGCGCCGGCTCCGGCGCGGGTCATTTCCGTTCCTGCCTCGTGCATCGTGTCCCGGCGCTGCTCCGAAAAGAGCTGGCCGCGCCAGACACGCAGCACGCCCTTACTCCTTCACCACGTCGCTGACGGTGCTGCCGTCCTTGCGGTGCAGTGTCATGTTCAGGGCCAGGCCCTTGATCTCGTTCACCAGCACGTCAAACGACACCGGGGTGCCGGGCTCGAGCACGTTCTCGCCCTTGACCATGCTTTCGTAGATCTTGGTGCGGCCCTCGACGTCGTCGGACTTCACGGTCAGCAGCTCCTGCAGCACGTTGGCCGCGCCGTAGGCTTCCAGCGCCCAGACTTCCATTTCGCCAAAACGCTGGCCGCCGCTGCGGGCCTTGCCGCCCAGGGGCTGCTGCGTGATGAGCGAGTAGGGGCCCGTAGCGCGGGCGTGGACTTTGTCGTCCACCAGGTGGTGCAGCTTCATCATGTACATGTAGCCCACGGAGACCTTCTGCTCGAAGGGCTGGCCGGTGCGCCCGTCATACAGCACGGACTTGCCGTCTTCGTCGAGGCCGGCCTCCTTGAGCATGGCCGTGATGTCCTGTTCCGAGGCACCATTGAACACCGGCGTAATGCAGCGCAGACCCAGCTTGCGCGCCGCAAAGCCCAGGTGCAGCTCGAAGAGCTGGCCCACGTTCATGCGCGAGGGCACGCCCAGGGGGTTCAGCACCATCTGCACGGGGGTGCCGTCGGCGAGGTAAGGCATGTCCTCGACCTTCATGATCTTGGAGACCACGCCCTTGTTGCCGTGGCGGCCGGCGAACTTGTCGCCCACCGACAGCGTGCGCTTGGTGGCCAGTTCAACGACCACCTTCTCGAGCACACCCGTGGGCAACTCGTCGCCACGCGTGAGCTTGTGCACCACGCGGTTGAGTTTCTGCTCGGCCGTGCGCACCTTCTTGCGGCAGCGCGAAATGGCCTCTTCCACCAGGCGCACGGAACGGCCGGAAGCGCCGAAGGCCTCGGCGTCCAGGTTTTCCATCACCGTGGCCACTTCCTCCGCGGTCAGAGAGCCGCGCTCTTCGTCCGTGAGGATGCGCTTGAGAACCTTGCGGCCCGATTTGGGCTTCTCGCCCAGGGCCTCCTCAAGCTCGACCATGAGCAGGGCAAACTGCTCGCGCGCGGCCGCCAGATACTCTTCCGTGGCCCGCTTCTGCTCGAGTTTGACCTGCTTCTTCTCTTCCTCGGTCTGGGCGATGCGCTTGGAGAAGCGCTGGGTGTTGATGACGACGCCGTAGCTGCCGGCCGGCACTTCCAGGGAGTCGTTCTTCACGTCCTCGCCGGCCTTGCCGAAGATGGCGTGCAGCAGCTTCTCTTCGGGCGTGAGTTCACTCTTGGACTTCGGGGCCACCTTGCCCACAAGGATGTCTCCTGGGCCGACGCGGGTGCCGATGCGGATCACGCCGCCCTCGTCAAGGTTCTTGCGCTGGCGCTCGCCCACGTGCGGAATCTCGGGCGTGAACTCTTCGCGGCCCAGCTTGGTCTCGCGAATCTCGATCTCGAAGTCCTCGATGTGGATCGAGGTAAACGTATCGCGGGCCAGCAGCTCTTCGCTAACCAGGATGGCGTCTTCGAAGTTGTAGCCGTCCCAGGGCATGAAGGCGAGGAGGATGTTGCGGCCCAGCGCCAGCTCGCCGTGGTGGGTGGCCGCGCCGTCCGCGATCACGTCGCCCTTCTTGACGCGGTCGCCTTCCTTCACGACAGGAACCTGGTTGAGGCAGGTGCGCTCGTTGAGGCCGACGAACTTGCGCAGGGTGTAAATCTCGTCGCCGATGATGATTTCCTTGCAGTCCGCGTAGCGCACCACGCCGTCGGCCTTGGCGCGCAGCACCATGCCCGAGTTGACGGCCACATGGCGTTCCATGCCGGTGCCGACCAGAGGCAGTTCCGTCAGCAGCAGCGGAACGGCTTGGCGCTGCATGTTCGAACCCATCAAGGCGCGGTTGGCGTCGTCGTGCTCAAGGAACGGGATCAGCGCGGCAGATACACCCACCATCTGCATGGAGCTGACGTCCACCAGTTCGATTTCCCTGGCGCCGACCGTGATGAAATCGTGGCCCTTGCGTGCCGTGATGTGGTCACCCAGCAGGTTGCCCTTGTCGTCGACCCTGATGTCGGCCGGGGCGATGACCTTGTGGGTCTCTTCGTCGGCGCGCAGGTAGACCACTTCCTCCGTCACGCGGCCGTTCTTGACGGTGCGGTAGGGCGTGACCAGGAAGCCGTAGTCGTCGGTCTGGGCGTAGGTGCACAGGGACGAAATCAGGCCGATGTTCGTGCCTTCCGGCGTCTCGATGGGGCAGATGCGGCCGTAGTGCGAAATGTGCACGTCGCGCACTTCAAAGCCCGCGCGCTTGCGGTTGAGGCCGCCCGGGCCCAGGGCCGAGAGGCGGCGCTCATGGGTGAGCTGGCTCAGCGGGTTGGTCTGGTCCACGACCTGCGACAGCTCGCCGCGGCCGAAGAAGAAGGCCACGGCCGTGCTGATGGTCTTGGCATTGATCAGGTTGCGCGGCGTGGGCTGCTCTTCCAGGTTCATGCGCTCCTGGACGTTCTTCTTGAGCTTGAGAAAGCCCTTGCGCAGCTCGTCGCACACCAGCTCGTCGATGGTCTTGACGCGGCGGTTGCCGAGGTGGTCGATGTCGTCCGTGACGGCATTGGTGCCGGGCTTGCGCAGCTTGAGCAGGTAGTCGATGGCAAACTTGATGTCATCGGGCTGCAGGCTCTGCTTGTTTTCGTCGATGTCGCTGCCGAACTTGCGGTTGAGGCGGAAGCGCCCCACGCGTCCCAGGCGGTAGCGGGTGTCGTCGTAGAACTTCTCGTCGAACAGCGCGCTGGCCTTTTCCTTGGAAACGGGGTTGCCGGGCCGCAGGCGCAGGTAGATGCGCTCCAGGGCCTCTTCCTGGTTGGTCGTCGGGTCTTCCTGCAGGGAGTTGAGGATAATGGGGTCTTCGACCTCGGTGATGATCTCGACTTCCTTGACCTTCGACTTGACGATGTTCTTGGCCACGTCCGCCGAGATCAGAGTGCCGCCCTCTGCGATAATTTCACCCGTGTCCGGGTCCACGACGTCATTGACGGCGTAGCGGTTCTTGAGGGCGCTGACGGCCTTTTCCGTCCCGGTTTTGACCTTCTTGGTCGGGTAGAACTGCCGGATGATGGCCTCGTTCGTGCTGAGGTCGGGGCTCATGGCGCGGAAGAAGGTCATTGCGCTGAACTTGCCGCTCTGGTCAATGCGGATGCTCAACGTCTCCTTCTTGGTCACGGCCACTTCGATCCACGAGCCGCGCTCGGGGATGATCCAGCACTGGTGTAGCTTGCGGTTGTCCGCGCTGACCTCAAAGCCGAAGTCAATGCCGGGCGAGCGGTGGAGCTGGTTGACGATGACGCGTTCGGCACCGTTGATGATGAACTCGCCGCCGCCAATCATCAGGGGCAGCTCGCCGAGATAGACATCCTCATCAATGCTCTTGCTGTCGCGATTGAGGCGCAGCTTGACCATGAGCGGGGCGCCGAAGGTCAGCTTCAGCGCGCGGCACTCGTCTGGCGTGTAGCGGGGCTCGCCGAGGTCATAGCTGATGAACTCGAGCCCGATGCTCTGGTCGTAGCTCTTGATCGGAAAGATTTCATTGATGACGGATTGCAGGCCCATGGGGGCGCGCCGGCTCTGCGGCACGTCGGCCTGCAGGAAGCGCGCATAGCTATCCGTCTGAAGTTTGACCAGATTGGGCAGGTCCACCACGCCCATCGTGCGTCCGAAATTCTTGACCGGCGTGGTGTTTGTGACCCGCTGAGTTTCGTCAACGACCGCCATGATGACTCCAGTTTGCTGTGCGACCGAAGCTCCCCGTCGTGTGGGGGAGCGACACTGCCGCGCGCTGTCTTCCTGCAGGCGCCGGGGATTTGGCCCCGCATCGCCGTGATCAAAACATTGGCACTGCCTGAACCTTTAAACACAACCGGGGCATTTTGGCCGGGGAGCCAAAAGCCCTTGCATTTTGAACTTGCTGCCTGATTTCCCGGTGGGCCTTGGCCGTTCCCTTACGGCCGGGGGCACACCCTTCTGATTTCAGGCGCTCGTACGGTTGTGGGGCCGTGGCGCGGCAAGCCGCGCCACGGCAATTCGGGACTACTTCAACTCGACCTTGGCGCCGGCCTCTTCCAGCTTCTTCTTGAGGCCTTCGGCTTCGTCCTTGGGCAGGTTTTCCTTCACCGGCTTGGGAGCGCCTTCGACCAGGGCCTTGGCTTCCGCCAGGCCAAGGCCGGTGGCCTCGCGCACGACCTTGATGACCGGGATCTTCTTGTCCGCGGCGGCCAGGCTGGCCAGCACCACGGTGAACTCGGTCTTGGCAGCCGCAACGGCCGGAGCAGCACCACCGCCGCCACCAGCCGGGGCAGCCACGGCAACCGCGGCGGCCTGGGCCTTGACGTCGAACTTCTCTTCGAACGCCTTCACGAAGTCACGGACCTCAAGCAGGTTCCAGCTTGCCACCTCGTTGAGGACCTTCTCGATCTTTTCAGCAACGGCCATGTCACACTCCTCGTTTTCGCAGTAATCGGGCGGGATGGTCCCGTCCTCCTGCTTGCAGATTGCACACGCAGCCTGCAGTTCGCAGCCAGCTTTGGAAACCGTCCTTTCGGACCGCCTCCCCATTCCAAGCCGGCTACTGGCTGCTTGCTGCCGGCGGACAGAAATTGACCAAAACTACGCCTGGGGCTGAGCTTTCTCCAGCTTCTCGGCCAGGGCATTGAAACCATAAGCCACCTGGGCATATCCGGCCTGGAACGCTGCCGCCAGTTTCTGGGGCACTGCCAGGAAGTCGCCGGCCAGGGTGCTGAGCAGCTCGCGGCGACCGGGCAATGAGGCCGAAGCCTCCACCTGGGCGACGTCCAGCACGTCCTTGCCCATCTGGCCGCCCTTGAGCTTGATGGTGTTCTTGTGCTCGGCCAGCCACTTCTGGGTGAATTTGGCAACGTCCACGGTGCCGTCGCCGCCGAAAATCAGGCCTGAGGCGCCCTTGAGCACGCGTTGCTTCTTGGGCAGCTTGGCGTCGTGCTCGATGAGGGGCTTGAGCCCGCGCTCCTTCAGAGCGTGGACGGCAATGGAGTTCTTGACCACTTCCATCTGAAGCTTGGCCTTGCGCAGCTCGGCGCGGAACAGCGCCATTTTCTCGCTGTTCAGACCCTGGTAATCGATGACGACCACGTTATCGATCGGACCCAGTTTGCGGTCGAGCTGGCTCTTCAGCATTACATTCAGTGCATTGGGCATGTTCGCTCTCCGGCTCTCGCGCTACTCTTCGGCCGCGGCCTGCTGTTCCACGGCCACCGAAACTCCGGGGCTCATAGTGGAAGCCACGCTGACGCGCTCAATGAAATGGCCCTTGACCGTCGAAGGACGCAGCGACTGCACATGGTTCACGATGTGCTTCAGGTTGTCCGCCAGCTTGGCGGCGGCAAAACTGCGCTTGCCGATCGGCACGTGGATGTTGCCGCCGGCGTCCGTACGGTACTCAACCTTGCCGGCGACGAATTCCTTGACCGCCTGCTCCACGTTCTCTGTCACCGTGCCGGCCTTGGGCGTAGGCATCAGGTTCTTGGGGCCCAGGATCTTGCCCAGGCGGCCCACATTACGCATCTGATTGGGGTGTGCGATGGCGACGTCGAACTCCAGCCAACCGCCCTCCACTTCCTTGGCCAGTTCGGCCCCGCCGACCTTGATGGCCCCCGCCTTGAGCGCGGCTTCGGCATCCTTGCCTTCCGCAAACGCGATCACGCGCATGCTCTTGCCCAGGCCGTGCGGCAGGGAAACCGCGCCGCGCAGATTCTGCTCGGCCTTCTTGGGGTCCACGTTGAGCTTGATGGCCAGGTTGACGGTCTCGTCAAACTTCGCCTTGGGGAAGCTCGAAAGGATCTTCACCGCCTCGTCCGCGGTGTAACGCTGGCCCGCGACCACAGCCTTGGCCGCGTCGCGATACCTCTTGCTGCGCTTGCGTTCTTTCATGTTCACTCTCGTTGGCAGTCTGTTGCTGTCTTCTGCCCTGTTTGCGCGACACCGACAGTCCGTGCCACGCCTGCCGAAATCGACGGCCCGTCCCTGCGATCTTGCTAGTCCACGACCTGCACGCCCATGCTGCGTGCAGTACCGGCGACCACGCGCACGGCGGCCTCGAGGCTGCCCGCGTTGAGGTCGTTCATTTTTGCCTTGGCCACTTCCTCAAGCTGCTTGCGCGTTACCGTACCGACCTTTTCGCGGCCGGGCATCTTGGCGCCCTTTTCAATCTTCATGGCCGTGCGGATCAGCACCGAGGCCGGCGGGCTCTTGATGATGAACTCGAAGGACTTGTCCTTGAAGATCGTGATTTCGATGGGCAGCGTCATGCCCATCTTGTCGCGCGAGCGGTCGTTGAACTGCTTCACGAACGCGGCGATGTTCACGCCGTGCTGGCCCAGCGCCGGACCCACCGGCGGGGCCGCCGTTGCCTGCCCGCCGGGGCACTGCAGTTTGACCTTTGCGACGATTTCTTTAGCCATGACTTGCTCACTTTGATGCGAAGGTGGGTTCTGGACTGGGGCCCTTGATCTGGCGCTGAATCCAAAGCCCGGAATTCAGAATCCTCAGTCAACGATGCCGCTATCCGTGTTCGACCTGCCAGTACTCCAGCCACACCGGAGTGGCGCGGCCAAAAATCGTAACGATAACCTTCACCTTGCCCTGCTCCGTGTCCACGTCCTCGACGTTTCCTTCGAATCCGTCAAAGGGCCCGTCCTTGATCTTGACGGCGTCGCCCTTCTTGAAATCGATCTTGACTTCCTTTTCCTCGCCCTCAGGCTTGGGCTCGGAAATCTTGAGAATCTTGCGCACGTCGTCGTCGCTCATGGGCACGGGCTTGTCACGGTCGCCCACGAAATCGCCCACGCCGGGCGTCTCGCGGATCAGGTGATAGGCCTGCCCGTTGATCTTGTAGCGCTGGTCGGCGTCATCTTCCTGGGCCTCGATGGTGTCGATCTCGAGGTAAAGGTAGCCGGGATAGACCTTGCGCGTGCGCTCACGCTTCTTGCCGCCCTTGATTTCCTGCACCGTTTCGGTGGGGATGACCATGCGGCCAAACAGCGTCTCGAGCCCGTGAGACTTCACGCGCTTCTGCAGGTTCTCCTGGATCTTCTCCTCCCGGGAACTCTGCACCCTCAAGACGTACCACATCAACCCCATGGCCAACTCGATTCTCTTTAGAGCGTCTGTCTTCGTTGAACTACTTCTTGGGCGTCTCCGACCTGCGCGGTGCGGCGTCATCCTGCGGCGGGTCGAGGCGCAGCACCATGGTGACCACGCGGCCCCAGCCCACGTTCTGCCAGGGTTGCTTCTGCAGCACGCCCACGGTGAAGCTGAAGGTCAGGTCCATCACGAAAATAATGGCGGCAAACCACGCCACGTAATAGAGCGTGACGGCCGTAGCGCGCTTGACCTCGGGTTTGGAGGCCCAGCGCACCTTCTTCAGCTCCGCCTCCGTGGCGATCAGCAGGTCGGCAAAGCGCGGCGTGTTGAGATAGGCCCGCAGCCCGGCCAGACCCGCCACAAACACACCCAAGGCGATGAACAGGCTGGGCGTGATCCACTCGGTCAGGGGCCCGCCGCCCTTGACAACGGAGGAGCCAAACCAGGGGTCGTCAATACCCAGCAGGCGGTCCAAGCGGGTGTTGCCATAGTGAAACATCGCATAGCAGCACCAGATCAACAGGCCCAGCAGCAGCAGCAGCGCAAAGGAACGCGCCTGCCTGCCTGCCCCACGCCTGTAGTTCTCGAACACCGCCATGTTGCCTCTCCGTCCTTACTTCCAGGTTCTGGCACGGCGGGAGGGAATCGAACCCCCAACCTGCGGTTTTGGAAACCGCTGCTCTGCCAGTTGAGCTACCGCCGTAGATTCAATCTCGAATGGATAATTGCGAATGTCGAATGCGCTGCCCATCAACTCCCAATTCGACATTGACCATTCGCAATTGCCCCTACTTCTTCTTTTCCTTGTGCAGCGTGTGCTTCTTCAGCTTGGCGCTGTACTTCTTCAGCTCCAGCTTCTTGATGTTCTGTCCCTTGACGCGCTTCTGCGTGCGGTAGTGGCGGACGCCGGACTCCGAGCACTCCAGAAACACGTATTCGCGATTCTCACCCGCCATGGCTTTCTTCTTTTCGACTCGCGCACCGGGGAGGGCGCCAAGCCCTCCCCCGATCGCGGGCCCACGCGCTCAGGCGCGGGGCTCTGTTCCGTCTGCCAGGACTACTTGATCACCTTCACAACCTTGCCGGCGCCGACGGTGCGGCCGCCTTCACGGATGGCGAAGTTGGAACCCTCGTCCATGGCCACGGGCTTGCCCAGCTTCACCTTCAGGCTCACCGTGTCGCCGGGCATCACCATCTCCGCGCCGCCGAGCAGGTCCGCCGAGCCCGTTACGTCCGTGGTGCGGAAGTAGAACTGCGGGCGGTAGCCGGAGAAGAACGGCGTGTGGCGGCCGCCTTCTTCCTTGGTCAGGATGTAGCACTGGCACTCGAACTCCGTGTGCGGCTTGATCGTGCCCGGCTTGGCAATCACCATGCCGCGCTCGATGTCCTTCTTTTCCACGCCGCGCAGCAGCACGCCGACGTTGTCGCCAGCGAGGCCTTCACCGAGTTCCTTCTGGAACATTTCGACACCGGTGATGGTGGAGGGGAAGGGCAGCTCGCGCAGGCCGACGATTTCAACGTTGTCGCCGACCTTGACCTTGCCGCGCTCGATACGGCCCGTGGCCACCGTGCCGCGTCCCGAGATGCTGAACACGTCTTCGACGGACAGCATGAAGGGCTTGTCGACTTCGCGCACGGGCTCCGGAATCGAGTTGTCCAGCGCGTTGAGCAGATCAACGATGCACTTGGTCTTGCCCGCGTCGCCGGGGTTTTCCAAGGCGGCCTTGGCGTTGCCGCGGATGATCGGAATCTTGTCGCCGGGGAACTTGTACTTGTTGAGCAGCTCACGCACTTCGAGCTCAACGAGTTCCAGCAGTTCCGGGTCGTCGACCAGATCGACCTTGTTCAGGAACACCACGAGCGCCGGCACGTTCACCTGGCGGGCGAGCAGGACGTGCTCACGCGTCTGGGGCATGGGGCCGGTGTCGGCGGCAACCACCAGGATGCCGCCGTCCATCTGGGCGGCGCCGGTGATCATGTTCTTGATGAAGTCGGCGTGTCCGGGGCAGTCGACGTGCGCGTAGTGGCGCTTTTCCGTCTCGTACTCCACGTGGGCCGCGGCGATGGTCACGGTCTTGTTCGCATCGCGAACCGTGCCGCCCTTGGTGATTTCGGCGTAGGTCTTGGCCTTGGCGTGGCCCTTGGCCGCGCTGACGGCCACCAGCGCCGCCGTAAGGGTGGACTTGCCGTGGTCGATGTGCCCGATGGTGCCGACGTTGACGTGCGGCTTTGTGCGTTGGAAGGTCTCACGCGCCATGTCTTCTCATGCTCCTCGTCTTGGTCGCCGCGCGGCGGCCCCCGGGGTTGTTGGTCTGCACCGCAGACCTCCGGGAATCTTCCCAATAAACCAAACTGCTACCGTTTCACTGCCTTGCGTCCGGAACCTCCGGCCGCGGAAATCTGGAGCTGCCCATGGGATTTGAACCCACGACCTCTTCCTTACCAAGGAAGTGCTCTACCCCTGAGCTAGGGCAGCTTGTGGATTCACTTCCGGTTCGCGCCAAAGGCCGCGGCGCCGGAGTTTCTTGTCAAACCCTGGCGCCTGGCGTCAGGAGTCTGGAGCGGGCGATGGGATTCGAACCCACGACACTCTGCTTGGAAGGCAGAAGCTCTACCACTGAGCTACGCCCGCGAAGATGGTGGGCAGAGCAGGATTCGAACCTGCGAAGGCATAGCCACCTGATTTACAGTCAGGCCCCTTTAGCCACTTGGGTATCTGCCCGTGAATCCTCAATTTTCGGCGGGTCCGCCCGCCCTGCTGCATTCCCCGGTTGTATGTCGGCCCTGCTTCAATTTCACGCCACGCGAACCCGGTCGGGCCCGCGTGGCGGTGGTTGTCTCCGCCTGTTTTCGCGCCACCGGGCGCGTTTTCTGCTGTCAGCCCCTGGGGCCTTGCGCTCATCCTGCAAGGCTGGAGCTGGCGGCGAGAATCGAACTCGCAACCGCCGGTTTACAAAACCGGTGCTCTACCATTGAGCTACGCCAGCAAGGCGGCCCAAATTGGAGCGGAGAAGATAGCAATCATTTCCCGGCCTGCAATGGGTTGCCTCAAATTCCGGCACGGGCCTACTGTCTCCGCCATCCGGGGCTCTTGAGCGGGCTTCATTTGCCTCCTTGGGCCCGGGCCTCTATCATGTCGCCCCGGCCATTTTCTCCCGCCCATGATCACTCTGCTCCAGATCTGCCGCTGGCTTTACCGCACCCTCAACTCCGACGTGCGCCCGTGGCAGATTGGCGTGGCGGTGCTGCTGGGTGCCTTGGCCGGGCTCTTGCCCCTGGGCCTGGGGACCCTGGTGGTATTTCTGGCCATCCTGCTCATCAACTGTCACTTTGGAACGGCCTTCTTCGCGTTTGGCATTTTCCGCCTCATGGCCTGGCCCCTGCAACTGGTGCTCATCCGGCCCCTGGGCGCGGCATTTACCGATCACCTGCCCCAGGCCGGCAAGGACTTCCTGGTACGGGCGGCGAAAACACCGGTGCTGAGCCTGTTCCGACTGGATTATTTTGACGTGGCGGGCGGTTTTGCGCTCTGGTTGCTGCTGGCCCTGCCCCTGCTGATTTTCACGACGCTGTTCTTCAGGCGCTATCAGGAAATGCTGACGCAGAAGCTGGCTCAGTCACGTGTCATGAAGGTTCTTTCCCAGATCTGGCTTTTCAAGGCTCTGCGCTATGTCTTCGTCGGGTGACGCCCAGAAGCCGGCGCGCCCGGCCCGCTTACTGCGCCTCAACGCGATCTTCGCGTTGCCGGTGCTGATTGTTCCCGCGCTTTTGGCCTACTACTTCATGATTGACGGGGCCGTGCGCGAGCAGGTGCTGGCGCAATCCGTCGACCTTGCCGGCTACAAGGGGCAGGCCGAGGTCGAAGAGGTAACCTTCTCGATCTTCGGGCCCAAGCTCACCGTGCGCGAGCTGCGGGCCTGGCAGGACCTCGAGGGCGGGCGCCACGAGGTGCTCTATGTGGGTGAGGCCAATTTTGATGTGGAGTTCTGGCCTCTGCTTGAGCGGCGACTGGTCGTCAACGAGGTGACGGCGTCGCGCATTCGTTATGAGTCGCCCCGGCCTGAGCCGGCCCCGCCAGGCGGTCCTGCCGGGGGGCCCTCCCCTCAGCCCGAAGCACCCCCGAAAACGCCCAACGACTATGTCAACGACTACCTGAAGCAGGTTGAGGACTTCCTCAACAGCGACGAGTACCGCCAGGGCAAGGAGTGGCTGGAGAAGCTTCGCAAGTACATGGATGAGCGCGAAGACAAGGAAGCCAAAGAAGCCGCGCGCCGTCAGAAAGAACTCACCGGCCAGGCCGGGCGGCCCACTTACGTGACGCGCGCCCTGAGAGAGCAGGGCGTGCCGCCTGCCCTGGTCGTGAAGAAGGCCGGCGTGAGCGAGCTGGAGTTCGTGCTGGGCACGAGCGGCAACGCCCAGCTTGGAAGCAAACTCAGTAACGTGGAGCTGGTCGCTCAAAGCGTCAGCTCCGACCCCCTGGCCTACCGACTGCCCATGGAGTTCAAGGCGGGCGGCAACCTGGACGGCGATGCGGGCCGCCGCGTCGAGCTGGGGTTGGTGCTGCGTTTTGACCCAGAAGAGCTGGTGCGGCTGGAACAAGTGAAGGGCGGGTTCACGCTGGCCAGGCTGCCCCTTGAGGGACTGGTGGACACATCGGAGTTCGGCGACACGCTTTTGGGCGTTGAGCTGTCGCTCGTGCACTATGCGCCGACCCATCCCGCACTGGGCGGGCGCACGCGCCTGACTCTGGCCGGCGGGATCAACCCGCCAGGCTTCTCGATTCCGGGCAAGTCTTCGCGCCTGAACGTGAACCTCTGGTTTGGCGGCTACGCCAAAGAGAACAAGCTGGGTCCGTTTCTTCCCAGCGGGCTGGGATTCTCGGTGGAGCATGTAGCCCTGGATGGTCTGCTTGGCAAGGCGGGTGGCCTGGGCCTTCCCGTGGCCAGGGGCGCTTCTTTCAGCTTTGGCACCTGCGATGAGCAGGGCCGTTTCGACACGCCCCAGGCCGCCGTGACCTGGCACGACGGCCTTGATCTGAAGCTGCGACTGAGCGTGGATGGCTTGAAGTTCAACGAGGCCGAGTCCAAAGGCAAGCAGGTGCTGGGATTGCCGGCCGACCTGCTGGCCAAGGGGCTCAACCGGGTCATGGAAGGCATGAGCGCCGACGGCAAGCGCCTTGAGGTCATGGTGGGTTTCAGCGGCAAGGCCAGCGACTTCAAGTTCGGCATCATGCGGCCCGGCCTTCGCACGTTTGTGGACGCCTGCATAAACGCGCTGTATCTCAATGCCGATGAAATCGAGTCCCTGGTGGAGTTGCCCTTCGCCGTAGGCCGCCAGGGCCGCATTGGCTTGTTCAGCGCTGATGCGCTGGGCAACCGGCGGACGCCCGCCTTTGACCTCGAACAGGCCCAAGACGAGGGGCTTGGGGATCTGCGCGTGGTGCTTTCGCTGTCAGGGCTGACCATCGCGCCCAGGGCGGGGCAGAGCAGGATTGCGGGGCTGCCCGCAGACGACTTCTGCACGGCCTTCAACACGTTTGTCGCCAACCAGGGTGAGGCCGGCGTGAAGTTCCGTTGCCGCCTTTTCAACGGTGAAGGCAAGTTCTCGCCGGCTTTAGAGAGTCCCGGCTTGCGCGGGCTGGTGGATGCCCTCGTGGGAGTGTTCGGTTACAGCGGCCGCCAGCTCAACGAGAAGTTCAATCTTCCTTTTGTGCTGCCTGACGACCTTCAGGCCCAGCTGCTCAGCGTGGATGGGGCGGGCTCGCCGCGCAATTTCAGTTCACCCGGGGCAGACAGTGACAGCCTGGCGGACCTGCGTGTGGCCCTGAACGTTTCAAAGGCGCGCATCAGCCCCAAGCCGGGCCAGGACCGAATTTTCGGCCTTCCGGCCCGCGAGTTCTGCGCGGGTTTCAACCAGTACGCCGAGGGTCTCAAGGGCAAACCCCTGAGCTTCAGGCTGCGTGCCTTTGATGGCGGCGGCAGCTTCTCTCCCGCCCTGGAGAGCCCCGGAGTCCGGGGCCTGGTGGACAGCATCATTGGCGCCGTAACCTTCTCGGGCAAGCAGCTCAATGAGAGCTTCGATCTGCCCTTCACAGTGCATGAACTCGCCAGCGTGCGCAGCGTCAGCGTGACGGAGGATGGCAAGCCCCGTGACCTCTCCAGCCCCGGCGCGGACCTGGACTCGCTGGGAAATCTCAGGCTCGTCGTGTACGTGGCCAATGCCTACGCGGTCAAGAAGGCGGGCCAGGACAAGATTCTCGGCATTCCCGCCGATTACTTCATCTTCGCCTGGAACTCGCTGGTGTCGTCCTTCCCCCAGGGCGGCATGCCCCTGACGTTTCATCTGTTTGACGCCGGCGGCAAGTTCGCGCCTTCACTGGCGGGACCCACGCCTCAGGTGCTGTTGACCATGATGGGAAGCGCCATCGGCATTGCGGCCTTCGAGAAGAACTTCGGCCAGATTGACACGAAGTACAAGAACGCCTTTGAGGCATTCAAGAAGGGCGACTTGAGCAAGGCTGGAGATCTGGCCAAAGCCGTCAAGGGCGGCAAGGACATCTCTCCTGCGGACATCCCCAAGGAGATTCCCAAGGAATTGCCCAAAGAGCCGCCCAAGATTCCCAAGCTGCCCTGGGGATAGACGGTCGCATAGGACTCGTGTGTCAAGGTGTCCGGGCCGCCTCAACGGGCTGAGTCGGAGAGGGGAACATCGCCCCCAAGGCTAAGCCGCTTCTTCATCGGCCGGCGACTCTTCTTCGGCGTAGTCCGCGGGCGCGGCATCCTTCTGCTTGCGTTTCTCTTCCTCGCGTTCGCGCTTGATGCGCTCGACCTTCTCCTTGGCGGCCTGCACCTGCGCCATGTCCTGCCTGAGCGTGCCGGCGTCCATGGCCTCGCGCGCCTTGGCGGGATTGTAGGTGTTCTTGCAGTCCGGATAGCCCGTACAACCGATGAAGGGGCGGTTGCGGAAGAACTTCACCTGCATGGGCTTGCCGCACTGGTCGCAGCTCAGGCCCGCGTACTCCGCTTCCGTCTCCAGCTGCTTGATGCTCTTCTCGCTGTCAAGAGACCGGGTGCCGCGGCAGGCCGGAAAGGTGCTGCAACCCAGGAAGGGCCCACGGCGGCTCATGCGCACCACGAGTTCCTTGCCGCACTGCGGGCACTCGAGGTCTTCTTTGCTGACGCGCAGGATTTTGCCCTGCTTGTCGAGCGGGATGGTGCCCTTGCACTCGGGGAATCGCGAACAGCCGAAGAACTTACCGTTCTTTGAATAGCGCTCAACCATGGGCGCGGCACAGACGGGGCAGGCGACCTCGGCGCCGGTTTCGTCGGTGGCGGGGCGGCCTTTGATTTTCTCGATCTTCTGCTCGGCGGCGGCCAGTTCATCGACGAACATAGCGTAGAAGTTGCCCAGAACATCGACCCAGTCCAGCTCGCCTTCCTCGATCTTGTCGAGCTGGGCTTCCATCTTGCTGGTGAACTCGCTGTCAACGATGCGCTCGAAATTGGCGACCATGATGTCGTTGACCATCAGGCCCAGGTCCGTGGCGAAAAGGCGGCGGTTCTCGCTGCGCACGTAGTTGCGGTCCTGGATGGTGCCGATAATCGTGGCATAGGTGCTGGGGCGGCCGATGCCCAGCTTCTCCAGCGTCTTGACCAGGCTCGCCTCGGAAAAGCGCGGCGGCGGCAGGGTGAAATGCTGGTCGCCCCGGATGTCGTGGCGCAGCAGGGCGTCTTGTTCATTGAGCGGGGGCAGCAACTGCTCGTTCTTGTCCAGCTTGATGCCTGAGACCCGCGCGTGGCCGTCAAACACCAGGCGCCGGCCGGAAGTCCGGAAGAGGCCGTCACCTGCCGTGACTTCCACGGTGGTGACGGCGTAGACCGCAGGCTCCATCTGGCAGGACACAAAGCGCTCCCAGATCAGCCGGTAGAGCTTGAACTGGTCGTTGTCGAGGTAGGGGCGCAGACTCTCGGGCGTGCGCGCGACGCTGGTGGGGCGAATGGCCTCGTGGGCGGCCTGGGCCTTGTTGCCGGTCTTGTAGAACACCGGCCGCTCCGGCAGATAGGCCTTGCCATATTCGCGCTCGATCAGCTCGCGCGCGTCATTGACGGCAAAGTCGCTCAGGTGCACGGAGTCGGTGCGCATGTAGGTGATCAGGCCCGTGGGTCCCTCTTCACCCACGGCAATACCCTCGTACAGCCGCTGGGCAATCTGCATGGTCTTGCGCGCGCCAAATCCTAGGCGGATGGAGGCCGCCTGCTGCAGCGTGCTCGTGATGTAGGGCGGCTTGGGGCGGTCCTTGCGCTCCTTGGTCTCGATACGGGAGACGGAGTAACTCGCGCCTGCCAGAGCCGCCAGGATGGAATCTACTTCCTCTCGCGCCTTCAATGCCGGCGTTTCGCCCTTCCATTTCTTGAGGTCCGCGCTGAACACCCCCGGCGGCAACGAAACCTGCGCCACTTCGGCGTCGTCCTCGATCTCGTCCTGGCTGTCAATGAGATCGGTTTCGTCGCGCGGCTTGCCGTGGCTCTGCGCGATGAACTGGGACAACTGCCGGCGCTGTTCCTCTGTCAGTTCGGCCTTTCCGAGGTAGGCCGTCATGGACCAGTACTCTTCGGGCTTGAATGCCTTGATCTCGCGCTCGCGCTCGCAGATCAGCCGCACCGCCACGCTTTGCACACGCCCGGCACTCAGGCCGCGGAAGACCTTCTTCCAGAGCAGGGGTGAGATCTTGTAGCCCACCAGCCGGTCCAGCACGCGGCGCGCCTGCTGGGCATTGACCAGGTTTTGTTCAATGTCGCGCGGTTTGTCGAAGGCGCGCTTGATGGCGTCCTTGGTGATTTCGTTGAACGTGACCCGCCTGGCCTTCTTGTCGTCCAGGGCCAGGGTTTCCTTGAGATGCCAGGCAATGGCCTCGCCCTCGCGGTCAGGGTCGGGGGCGAGATAGACCATCTTGGCGGCGCTGGACGCCTTCTTGAGGTCGTCAATCACGGCTTTCTTGCCGCGAATCGTCACGTAATCGGGTTTGAAGTCGTGCTCGACATCAATGCCGATCTTGCTCTTGGGCAGGTCGCGCACATGGCCCACGCTGGCCTTGACCACATAGCCCGGCCCCAGGTAGCGATTGATGGTCTTGGCCTTGGCCGGCGACTCGACGATCACGAGGTTCTTGCCCCGCGCGCTGGGGGTCTTCTCCGGCACGTACTCCTTGAACTGCTTGCGGCCAAAGCGCCCGCGCGGCTTGGTCCCCGGCGTGTCCTCAGCCTTGGCCTTGGGTGCCGCCTTGGAGGCGGACTTGCGCCGGGGTGCGGCGCGTTTGGCCGCTTTGGGCGTAGTTGCTTCAGAATTTTCGTCAGGGTCTGCAGCCATGCGCGGGGCAGAGATAGCACGGAGCCCATAGGCTGTCAAACAAAGCGGTGTTCACTCCTCTTCATCGCCGGGCCCAGAAGCGGCCTTCAGGGCGGCTTTGCGGCGCTCAAGAAAAGAGTGAAGAATGACCTGCGCCGCCACCTCGTGCACTTTCTCCCTGCGGCGCGAGGGCTTCATTTTGGCGGCGATCAACTTGCCCTCGGCCTCCCAGCTCGACAGCCGCTCATCAACCAGCTCGACGGCCCGCGGCGAGGCCTGGCGCAGCTGCTCGGCGAACTCGCGCGTCAGCGCGGCGGCCCGGCCTTCGCTGCCGTTCATGTTCAGGGGCAACCCCACGACATAGCCCACGACGTCTTCCAGCGCTGCGATATGCAGCAGTTCGGCCAGAAGGCGGTCGCGCGGCCTGGCGTCAAGCGTGGTGAAAGGGTGGGCGAACATCCCCAGCTCATCGCAGATGGCGACGCCCACGTGTTTGCTGCCGAAGTCGATGCCCAGCCAGCGACCGATGTTCATGGCGGCATTCTAACGGGCCGCAAAGACTTGAGAGATGGAGAGTTTGAGAGATCGAGAGATGGCAGAAGCTCAATCTCTCCAAAACTCCATCTCTCCATCTTTCCAACCTTCACGCCTCGCCCGACAGGCGGGCGATTTCCTTCACGCCCTGGCCCATGCCTCTTTTCAGGACCAGCACGCGCTTGCCATTGACCACGACCAGCAGGTCAGAATCCCCGCAGATGCCCACCAGCTCGCCTCCGTCTGCCACCACACTGTTGCGCGAGCCACTGACGCTCAATGCCGCGCGCGGCGGCTTGCCGGCCATTTCAAGGCGCGAAAGCAGGGCGTCCCAGGTGCCGATGTCGTCAAAGTCAGCCGCAAGGGCAATGGCCCGCAGTGCTTTGCAGCGTTCCAGCAGGCCGAAGTCGATGCTGATGGGTTCCAGTTTCTCGTAGGCGGCAAGGTCCATCATGCCATCGCCCACGGGGCGCAGCCGCGAGGAGTGGCTGGGAAGGTGGTGCGCCAATTCACGGTCAAAGGCCCGGATATCGAAGAGGAAGCAGCCGGCGTTCCAGAAATAGCGCCGGTTCTCCATGAGCT
>JAANMV010001424.1_pt1 | contig 26378 bp, 29 predicted proteins | sample 7279661 | NCBI WGS metagenome assembly JAANMV01 (sample SAMN14094540, study PRJNA606508) | bioreactor metagenome | isolation source: A lab-scale SPAN reactor treating ammonium-rich wastewater day 121 | place: Ireland: Galway | collected 2017-05-16
CATCTCCGGAGCTTGAAAAACTTCGGCAGCAAAGTCCAGCACCATCCATCAAACCACGCTCGTCGAGTCACTTACCGCTGCATGTGAATTTTCCGTGCGCACGTTGACCGGCTTTGCCCGATTCCTTAGCCTCCATCCATGCCCGCGCCCCGGGAAATCCTGGACCTCGTCGCCCGCTTCGAGCAACAGCTCGACGCCTACCAATCCGGCCAGTACAACGAAACCCAGCTTCGCCGCGAATTCCTCGATCCCTTCTTCAAGGCGCTCGGCTGGGACATGGATAACGAGCAGGGCTTTGCCGAAGCCTACAAAGACGTCATTCACGAGGATCAGGTGCGCGTGGGCGGCGTGCTCAAAGCCCCCGACTATTCCTTCCGCATCGGCGGGACGCGCAAATTCTTTCTCGAAGCCAAGAAACCGTCCGTCGGGATCAAAGACGAACCCGCGCCGGCTTTTCAGCTACGGACTTACATTTGGTGCGCCGGCCTGCCGTTGAGCCTGCTGTCGGACTTTGAGGAATTCGCGGTGTACGATGGGCGGTTCAAACCCTACAAGGACGATCCCGCCAGCAAAGCCCGCATCTTTTACTGCACCTTCCGGGAATACGCCGAGAAATGGGACTGGCTTTACGAGCGATTCTCGAAGGAGGCCGTGCTCAAGGGTGCGTTCGACCAATTTGCCGAATCCACGAAGGCCAAACGTGGCACGACCGAGTTTGATCAGGATTTCCTCGCCACCATCGAAGGTTGGCGCAAGGAACTCGCTCAAAACCTCGCGCTCCGCAACACCAGGCTTACCCAGCGCGAACTCAACTTCGCCGTCCAACGCATCATTGACCGCATCATCTTCCTGCGCATTTGCGAAGACCGCGGCATCGAGGATTACGGACGGCTGCGTGCGCTCGTCAACGGCGAGCGCATCTATCCGCGCCTGACGAAACTTTTTGAGCAGGCTGATGACCGCTACAACTCCGGCCTGTTCCATTTCCGAAAGGAACCGGGCCGGCACGAAGCGCCGGACGAACTCACGCTGGAACTGGACATTGACGACAAGCTCCTGCGCGACCTGCTGCGTGGGCTTTATTATCCCGACGCGCCGTACCGGTTCGACATCGTGCCCGCCGACATCCTCGGGCAGGTGTATGAACAATTCCTCGGCAAAGTCATCCGGCTGACCGACGGCCACCGCGCCGTGGTGGACGACAAACCCGAGGTCAAGAAAGCCGGCGGCGTTTATTACACGCCCACCTACATCGTGGATTACATCGTCCGTCAGACGGTGGGGAAACTGATCGCGGACATTTCGGGTGATTCAATTTCAAGCCGCGCGCTTTACCCTCACCCTGACCCTCTCTCCAAGGGAGAGGGAACAGCCGCGAATGACCTCCGCAAATCCAACGCGTCCGATTCCAACCCAGCGCGGGATACGATTCTCCCTCTCCCTGGGGGAGAGGGCCGGGGTGAGGGCGAGCGTGGAACACTTTCAGCCCGGCAAACCACCGCCATCCTCAACCGCGTCGCCAAACTCCGCATCCTCGATCCCGCGTGCGGCAGCGGCTCGTTCCTCATCGGCGCCTACCAGTTCCTGCTGGACTGGCATCTGCAATTCTACCTGGCCAACGATCCGCTCCGCTGGGCCCAAGGCGCGCGGCCCGCCCTGGTGCAAACCGGCAAGGGTTGGCGGCTCACCATCGCCGAACGGAAACGGATTCTGCTCAACAACATTTACGGCGTGGACATTGACTCGCAGGCCGTGGAAGTCACCAAACTCTCGCTCCTGCTCAAGGTGCTCGAGGGCGAGACCGGCCAGACGCTCCAGACCATCTTCAACCTGTTCCGCGAACGCGCGCTGCCGGATTTGGGCGACAACATCAAATGCGGCAACTCGCTCATCGGCCCGGATTTTTACCAGCAGGCCGAACTCCCGCTGCTCACCGACGAGGAACGCTACCGCATCAACGTCTTCGACTGGCGGGCGGAGTTCCCGGAGATCTTCCGTGGCAGCCGACGTGAGTCGGCTCAAACTGATTCGGCGTCCGAACTCCGCGAAACACCGGCCGCGCCGATGGACTACACCTGGCCCGGTGTACCGTTGCACGGCAGCTACGCCACCAAAAGGCCCAAAGGCGGAAAAGCCGTGTCTCCACCCGCTCCAATTGTTCCCGAATGGGAAGGCGGTTTCGACGCGGTGATTGGGAATCCGCCGTACATCCGCATCCAGACGATGAAGGATTCGCAGCCGCAGGAGGTGAAATACTTCAGCCGGACCTATCGGGCCGCGAGTCAGGGCAATTACGACATCTACATTGTCTTTGTCGAACGCGGGCTGCAATTACTGAACAACTCGGGGCGACAAGGTTTTATCATTCCAAACAAATTCTTCCGCACTGATTACGGTGAAAGTCTGCGGAGGCTGCTCTCAGATGAGAAAGTTGTCAGCAAGATCGTCGACTTCGGGCATAGCCAAGTGTTCAAGGCGACCACGTACACATGTCTGTTGTTTCTCCAACGTGCCAAAGCAAACTCCTACGAATACGGCACGAGCGAGGCATCCGCGAAGTCTCTTTCGGGGGCCGTCTTCGCAAGGCGTGAAAGCAAATCACTCACGGCGGGTGCTTGGACATTCGAGAGTCTTGAAACCGCTTCGTTGCTCACCAAACTCGGCAATCGAGCTACGCGACTGCTCGAGCTTCCCGCAGACATGAGCCGGGGCAGCAGCACGGGTGACGATGAGATTTTTGTTTTTGAGGGCGGAACATTGAAGGTCGAAAAGGAAATCGTCCGCGAACCACTTTTCGCCAGCGACTTCGGGCGCTACAGATTTTCGCCAGCCTGCAAGTGGAAGGTCATCTTTCCGTACGTTTCCGAGAATGGGGAATTCCGGCTCTACACAGAGCAGGAACTCAAGCGGCTTTTCCCTCGTGCCTACGCTTACCTGCATGAGAACCAACAAGCGTTGAAACGTCGAAAGCAGTTCAAGGAGTGGTTTGGGTACAGCGCGCCTCGCAATCTCGCACTACATGACCAAGCTCAAATTGCCGTGCCCTTGCTCGCTGATCGTGGATTGTTTGCACTCATCCCGAGCCAAACGCGGGGGCAATTGTGTCCGATGGCGAGTGGCGGATTCACCATCACACTTTCCAAGCGGTGCCAATTAAAAGCCGAATACGTTCTGGGTCTGCTCAACTCAAAGCTTCTGTTCTGGCGCTTGCAGGGCATGAGCAATCTGTTTCGCGGAGGTTGGATCACTTGCACGAAGCAGTATTTCGGCGAGTTGCCAATCCGCACCATTAACTTCTCCGACAAAGCCGACACAGCCGCGCACGACCGGATGGTTGCGTTGGTGAAAACGATGTTGGCGTTGCACCAGCAGCTGGCCGCCGCGCGCACGCCGCAGGAGCGCATCGCGCTCGAACGTCAGATTGCCGCGACGGACACGCAGATTGACCGGCTGGTCTATGACCTCTACGGCCTGACGGAGGATGAAATCGCCATCGTGGAGGGCAATGCGGGATGAAACTGCCCAACCCCGACAAGCTGGTGGTCGAACGCGAGAAGATCGTGGATTATTTGCTGAACCCAGCGCACCGGTTTGGCGCGAGCAAGGCGTGGTTTTTCGCCCGGTTCGGTTTTCGGCTCAAGGAATGGGAGCGGTTGGCGGAAGCGTTCCGGGAGCATGGTCGCACCCACGAGGTGGCAGAAGTGCGGGAGACTGGCTTTGGCCCGCGCTATTCAGTGGAAGGAAACTTGAATACGCCCAGGGGCCGAAGTCCGCGCGTGCGGACGGTCTGGCAAACGGATCAGGGGACGGTTGCGCCGCGTCTGATCAGTGCGTATCCTCTGGAGGCTGAATTATGATCAATGAACACGATTGCGTGGTGCTGACGAAAAGCCTTCCCGCAGTAGGATTGGAAGCGGGTGATGTTGGCACGGTGGTTCATATCCACCAAAACGGAGCGGCTTACGAGGTGGAATTCATGACCCTGGCCGGTCGAACCGTGGCGGTGGCAACCGTCGAAGCGGTGGGCTTGCGCCCGGTCGGCCAACGGGACCTCAGCCATGTCCGCGAATTGGAAACGGCGTGAGTCAGGGTGATCACCAGAAAGACGGCCACCACATGCCCCACGGCCCGGGGCTAGGGAGAACTGGAATTGCGGCCAAGGCGACATGGAAAGCATTATCGAGTTCAAACCGGGACCGGAGCAGAATGCACTCGGTGTTTTGTGGGATGGGTTGGTGCATTTGAACAACCGCATGACCGAACTGGAGCTGGAGCAGGCCAAACAGTTCAAGGGGCAGGTTGGAGGTTGTTCAGCTTGGAACCACCCCGATCCCCTCCTTCCACACTATTTCTTTTGGTACGCAACAAGCGCTTACAGTTTCCTGACGCTGTTCATTAAGACCTATGCTTCAAATCGGCCGTCGCCCAAAACGATCCGGGAGGAAGCAGAGAGGGTTTTCCCCCAAATGATCGTGTGGCGACACAAAGTTGGCGGGCATTTTTCCGATGTCTTTCCTTTCGATCCAAAGACCAAACAGGACGATTCCTCAGTAACACAGGCCAATTCAATTCTTTTGCTTGTGGATTTCGAGATCGACCCAAGGAATCCGCAACGAGGACGGTTCTGGACCCACAAATGGTTCGTTCGTGAGGTGAATCCGGCAGCACCCTGCAAAGGCGACTGCCCGGCGTGGCAATGGTCGCTTACCGAGCAGCACGAAAAGGTCGAGGCATACTTGAGGAAACACTTGTGAACATGAAATTTGCCCTCTCACAGGTGATTGACCGCCTCGCCCGCGACCTCTGCGGCCTGACCGAGGCCGAAATCAAAATCGTGGAGAACGGCGGGAAATAGTTTCCGGTGGGACGGTATTTGTCCGAGCCGTTCCCGCAGACTGCCAGAATTATGGGAACGTTATTTGAACTGGACGGACCCGCGGCATTGCCGGGCAGCGCCCAACCCGTGCGCCGCCAGGAAACCGGGCCGAAGGCGGCGGGCGGCAAGCGACACGTTCGCTACGTTCCCCGCCGTTGCCGCCGGCTGTGGATTGCGCGCGACACGCCCATTCTCCCGGGTATGCTCGCCGGGGCCGTGTGGGCGGAAGCCAGCACGTGGCTGGGCGTGGAGTTGCCGCGCGAATGGATCCGCCGGTTGGCCGTCCGGGCGGATGTGATTTATTTCCACAATCCGCGCTTCCGCCGGGGCGTCCGGCGCCACGGTAATGCCGGACGGGATTATCTGCTGGCTTTCATGCGCCACTGGCTGGCCGCGATGATCCGGCGGCGCGACCACGAACTTTTCACACGGCTGCCCGCTTCTTTTTGTACCGGGCACGAACTGCCCGATCATCACCACGGACACGCAGATTGACCGCTTGGTCTATGACCTCTACGGCCTGACCGAAGACGAAATCAAGATCGTGGAAGGCAAATCATGAATTTCGCCGTCCCAGAATCCCAACGGGAATCCATCACTCAGCCCAGGGTTGCCGAGCCTGCGAGGCTACCCTGGGGCCGGCGGCGCGTTGTTTCCCAACCCCAACGGGGTTGCGTCCATCGGGTCCCGCCGATACGCCCCAACCCCGTTGGGGTTGCGGGTGTTTTGGCTTCGCTCACCCAGGGTAGCTCGTTCCTCGCAACCCTGGGCTGGAGGCCATTGCCCCGTCGGGGCAAGACGCCGCAGGAGCGCACCGCGCTCGGACGCCAGATTGCCGCTACGGACACGCAGATTGCCCGCCTGATCCACGATCTCCACCGCCTGACCGAGGAGGAAATCAGAATCCTGGAGGGCCGACAATGAAATGTTCTGCGGTCACCACATACGTCCGCCGCCTCCAGCGCCGTAGTCGCGGCATCGTTGTAGCAATGGTTCGTCACGGCAATCCCAGCCCCGTCGGGGCGGCATATTCTGTCCGCCCGCCCGGTCTTCAACCGAGAACCACGCCAATCATACTCAATGCCAAAATGTGTTCGCGTGGATCGCGTATTTCGCGGTCTATCGGTTTCAGTTTGCCTCCGCCGATGTCGCTCCTGCGGAGCTTGAATGCCAATGTTGCGGCGTACTCCAACGATGTCGCGCCGACGGCGCTGCCAATGTCTGCCGCCGTGCTTTACAGCCTCATGGGCAAGGAAGAAGCGCCGCCCTACCGAACGGATGGAGACAAGTCATGATCGAGGAAATGATGATTCATGGATGCCCGGCGGTCAAAGCCCGTCGCCATTGCCGTCAAGTCCGCCCCGCCCCGGCAACTCGTTTGGCCACGACAACCTTGACTCCGCGATCACCCGCGACCAAGCCGTCCGTCGCGCGGCAACAGTTGTCGCACGGACCGCGCATCGAGTGGGACACCCCCATCATTCCTGAGATCATCGCGGACGCGGTTTGCGAGGAAGTGTCCGTGTGGTTGCAGGAGCCGCTGCCGCGCGAATGGGTGCGCGAACTGGCGGATCGCGCCAACACCGTGTATGCCCGCAACGAACAATTCCGTCGCCGCATCCGGGGCGCGGGCGACCGGGGCCGCGACCGCCTCTGGGCGTTCATGCGGCACTGGCTGGCGGCACGATTACGCACCCTTCGGCACGATCTTTACGCGCGCATACCCGCATCCTTTTCCGTGGGCGGAAATTTGCCTGAACATTCGCCACGGACACGGGGATAAAACCGAGGGGTCTGCGTTGTCAGCAGTGGCCGTCGTCAACTCGAATCCGGTTACAGCGCCCCCAAAACTTCCTCCGCATGTTCCGCTGGCTTGACCTTGGGCCAGATTTTTTTGATTCGGCCATCCGGCCCGATGAGGAAGGTGACGCGGTGCGTGCCCAGGTATTTCCGGCCCATGAAAGTTTTCTGTCCCCAAACGCCGTAAGCCTCGACGATCTTCTTGTCCTCGTCCGCCAGAAGCGTGAACGGCAGTTTGAATTTCCCGACAAACTTGTCGTGCGACTTCACGGAGTCGGTGCTTACGCCCAGGACGACAGCGCCCTGCTTCTTGAAATCGGCAAAGTGATCGCGGAAGGCGCAGGCTTCCTTTGTGCAACCGGGCGTGTCGCCTTTCGGATAAAAATACAGAATCACGTGCTTGCCCTTGAAATCCGCAAGCGAGACATTGCCGCCGCCATTGGTTGGGGCAGCAAACGCGGGAGCCGGGTCGCCTTCCTTAAGAGTGAGTTTCAGTTCAGTGGCCATATTGTTCGTTTTGATTTGAAGCGAAGTTAGCGCGGGTCCATCCGGGCGCAAGCCAGGCCATCAGGATTTCGCGGGCGGGGTCTTGGCCAGGCTGCTGGGGCTGGCGCTCAACTGACGCACGCCGTCCCACACGTAGAGCAAACCGGAACCACCCGTGCAAATCGCGGCGGCGGCCGTCAGCCACACCAGCCAGCGCTCGCCCCATCCCGTATCCCAGCGCAGTAGAATCCAGAGCACCGACGCCATTTGCAGCACCGTCGCCACCTTGCCCAGGATGCGCGGTCGCACGTGGACCTTGCCGACGGTCAACTGAATGACCACCAGCCCGATCAACAACAGCACGTCACGACCGATAATGGTGCCGGTCAGCCACAACGGAATCTGGCCGAGCAGCGGACCGTGATCGAAACTGAGCAACACCACAGCCGACACCAGCAGCAATTTATCGGCAAGCGGATCGAGAATGGTGCCCAACTCACTGATCTGGTGGTAACGCCGGGCGATGTAGCCGTCCACGCCGTCGCAAATGGAGGCCACCGCAAAAGTAAACAGCGCGGCGATCAAGTGCAGTTCGTTGCCGGATTTGACGTAATACAGCACTTCGACAACAAAAAACGGAATCAACAGAATCCGTAGGATGGTGACTTTGTTCGCCGTGGTCATGGATGTTGCCAGGGGGAAATGTCCCGAAATCCCACGCATTAAACAAACCGATTTTTCGCGGCGAATTCCGCATGGGCCATCCGACCCCCGCCGCGGAATTATGTTTTCCCCGACTCCTGGTTGTTCTATACCACTGCCACCAACTGAGCCAACACTGAGACAATGAACATGGAAACGAAACCGCAAGTCGGGATTTTGATGGGCAGCGATTCCGATTGGCCCGTAATGAAAGCCGCGGCCGAGGCCCTGAAGGAATTCGGCATCGCCTGCGAGGCAAAAGTGATCTCCGCTCACCGGACGCCCCGCGACCTGGAACAATACGCCAGCGGCGCCCGGGATCGCGGGTTGCGCGTGTTTATATGCGGCGCCGGCGGCGCGGCGCATTTGCCAGGCGTCACGGCGGCGTTCACCACGTTGCCGGTGATTGGGGTGCCGATTTTGGGGAAGGCGTTGGACGGCATGGATTCGTTGTTCTCCATTGTTCAAATGCCGCCCGGCGTGCCGGTGGCCACGGTCGGAATCAACGCGGCCAGGAACGCCGGCCTCCTCGCGGCGCAAATCATCGGCAGCGGCGACGCCGCATTGCAGAAGCAGCTCGATGATTTCAAGCTGCGACTCGCCGCGGAGTCGCGCGCCAAGAACCAGACGCTCGCCGCCTGACGTGAACCGGCCAAAGACGATTCACCGCGCCACAGAGTCCGCCGCCGCACGTCGGCGGCTATGGAACGGAGCAGATGCAAAAGCTTGTTGAAGGCGTTCACCGGTTTCAAGCCGGGGAGTTTGGCCGTTACCGCGACCTCTTTCGCAAGCTGGCCCGCGAGGGGCAAAAGCCTCACACCCTGTTCATCACTTGTTCCGACTCGCGCGTGTTGGCGGAGTTGATCACGCAAAGCCAGCCGGGCGATTTGTTCGTGGTCAAGAACGTGGGCAACATCGTTCCCCCCGCGGAGGTCGCCGGCAGCACGAATTCCACGGCGGCCGCGATCGAGTTTGCGGTGGAAGTGCTGCGGGTCAGCGACATCGTGGTCTGCGGCCACTCGCAATGCGGCGCCATGGAAGCGCTCCTGCACCCGAACCGCCGGATGGGCTCGATGCCCCACCTTGAGGAGTGGCTGCGGGTGGCCGAGCCGGTGAAGCAAATCATCCAAACCGAGTACCGTCACCTGACGCATGAAGCGGAACGATCCACTGCCGCCGCCGAGGAAAACGTGTTGTTCGCGCTCGAGAACCTGCACTCTTATCCTTCCGTACAGCAGCGGCTGGCCGATGGTTCCCTCTACTTGCACGGCTGGTTTTTCAAGATCGCGACGGCAGAGTTGTTCGCTTACGACCCTGGGATGCGTCAGTTCATTCCGCTTTGAGGCGAACACGGTCTTTGCGCAAGCATTCATCGCATCCACCAACTTGCGTCCCACCCCCCAGTGAACCAAGCTTCCAGGCCAGATGTGTCCATAAAGTGAACGTGTCTTGGTGGACACAGAAGACAACGGACATGAATTCCAGCGGCTTCGATGTGGAATCAGCCCGATTCTCGAGTGTCCAACTCTGAAAAGGCGGCGCCCCGTATCTGGCCCACTCCCTGCTTCCACCGTGGGCAACGCAGCGAACACTTGAGTCTCTTAAACAAGGAGGTCAGTCCATGAAAGAATCAATCTGCAATATCCTCGGCCGTGCCTTGGCGACCACTTTGACATTGGTTGCCACCGTTGCCCCCGCCACTGAACCGGCGAACGCCAACGTCACCAAAATGCCCACTTTGGGAGGAACGTATGGGGCGATCGTTTACGGCATGAATGCCGCCGGCCAGTTAACCGGTTTCTCTTACCGTCCCGAAAACACTTCCGTACACGCGTTTCTTTATGACGGTGGTGAGGCCGTGGACCTCGGCACGCTGGGCGGCGTGGTTAGCCAGGGCTTTGCGATTAACGCGACCGGCCAAATCGCCGGGGAAGCCAACCTTTCTGGAGATTTAGAGACCCATGCAGTCCTGTTCACCGACGGAATGATTCTGGACCTTGGCACCCTCGGCGGTTCGTTTAGTAGCGCCACTGCCATCAATGCCAGCGGCCAGATCGCCGGGCGCTCGTTCACGACCGGCAACCAGACCATCGAAGCTTTCTTGTATTCCGATGGCGCAATGGTCAGCCTCGGAACACTCGGTGGCAGCTTCAGCACCGCTGTAGCGATCAATGATTCCGGCGTGGTCGCGGGCGACTCCGAGACAGAAGACTTTGAAGACCACGCGTTCCTCCATACCGACGGCACCATGATGGACCTTGGAACGCTCGGGGGCGGCTACAGTTCAGCCCGTGCGTTGAACAATGCCGGAATGGTTGTGGGCGAGTCAGACCTCGACAATGGCGAGATTCATGGCTTTCTCCATGCAAACGGTGTGATGACCGACCTCGGAACGTTGGGCGGGGATTATTCCACAGCCTACGGCCTCAATGAACTTGGCCAAGTCATCGGTGCCTCCTCCACGGCCAATGGGGAGTGGCATGGTTTCATCTACGAGAACGAGACTTTGACCGACCTCGAAACGCTGGGCGGCGGCTACACCGACCCGTTTGCGATCAACAACCTTGGCCACGTCGTCGGTCACTCGGTAACCGACACGGGCAGTCTCCACGCATTTCTCTGGCGAGACGGGACCATCTTTGACTTGAACGATTTGCTGCCATCCGATTCGGGGTGGGAGTTGATAAGCGCTCAATTCATCAACGATTCGGGACGGATTGTCGGGTTCGGAATCCTTGATGAGAGTTTTGAGTGGTTCATTCTGCAACTCCCCACCGGCGCAAATCAGCCACCGGTGGCCATGGCGGGTACCGATCAAACCACGGAATGCTCCGATCCCGTAACGCTCGACGGCAGCCTTTCCTCCGATCCCGATGGTGATCCCCTCACCTTTGAGTGGAGCATGAACGGCAGCATTGTCGGCACTGAGGCTCAACTCACTGCCTATTTTCTTCCGGGCACGCATCTGCTCACGCTCACGGTGAGAGATCCGCACGGCGCTTCCGCCCAGGATGAAGTGGTGATCACGAGTGTGGACACCACCCCGCCCAGCATTAGCTCCGTGACCGCGAGTCCCGAAGTGCTCACGCCGCCGAACAACAAACTCATCCCCGTGGAGGTTGCGGTCATCGCCACCGACACCTGCGATTCGTCGCCCTTGATTCAGATCATCTCAATCACCGCCAATGCGCCAGTGGCCCCCGGGGACATAACGATCACCGGCGCACTTACGGCCACTCTCGCGGCGAAGAAGAATCCAGGCGGGAATGAACGCATCTATACGATCACCGTCAGTTGCACAGATGCATCCGGCAACAGTTCAACGGGCACCGTGACGGTGAGAGTTCCACAGAACGCAGGTGGCGGCCAAGGCAACGCCAAAGGCAAAGCCGAATGATCGTTAACCCTGATGACACCGACTGATCCACCGTGCGGCAGGCGGATGTCTGGGTAAGCATACCGACGGGACTTGGTTTAGACCCAGTCCAAATCCCAGCCTCGCCTTGATAATAGCCTACACCAAGTTAGCTTTGGCCGACTGAGCGCAGTGAAGGAACGCCAAAGCTATCTTGGTTCAACAGCTTCACCCACCGCCTTCTCTCCTGAACGGCCACCTCGCGGGTCTGATTCCTGGCCACATCGCTGTTGCCCGTGCCGGGTCAATCAGCTAGGATTGCGATTCTGGAAACATTCATTGACCGATTGTTACGCATGAGAAAGGCCGAGCCTGAAAGTCAAATCTCTGAAGCCCCCGGAGTCGGGGAGGCGCAACCCGCCGATGGCGAAGCGCTGTTGCCGGTGGAACCGGCTACCATAAACGCCGAACAGCTTGAGGAACTCAAAGCCCGCGCCACCAAGGCCGATGAACACTGGGATCGCCTGTTGCGGACCACCGCGGATTTTGAAAATTTCAAGAAGCGGGCGGCTCGCGAGCGACAGGACGCCGTCAAATACGCCAATGAGGCCCTGATCGAGAAGTTGCTCACCGTGCTAGACAACTTCGAAATGGCTCAAGCGGCCGTCCAGACCGGCGCGCCCGATGCCCTCAAGTCTCTCCAGGAAGGCGTGGCGATGATTCACCAGCAACTTCGCAACGTCCTCACTGGCGCCGGGCTGGAAGAAGTGGAGGCCGGCGGCAAACCCTTTGACCCCAACCTGCACGAAGCGGTATCGCAAGAGGAAACCGAGGCCGTGCCCGAAGGCCACGTCGCCCAACAACTGCGCAAAGGTTACAAGCTGCGCGAACGTCTGCTACGTCCGGCCTCCGTTATCGTGGCCACCAAACCCGCACCCCAAGCTTGACCCGGCCCGAAAGCACCACCGCATTCGTTCATCGTCAATTCCAGCATGGCCAAGCGTGATTATTACGAAATCCTGGGCGTGAGCCGCGACGCGGACGCGGAGGAAATCAAGAAGGCCTACCGCAAACTTGCGATCAAGCATCACCCGGACAAGAACCCCGGCGACAAGGCCGCGGAAGAGAACTTCAAGGAACTCAGCGAAGCTTACGAAGCTTTGAGCGACCCGCAAAAGCGCCGCGCTTATGATCAATACGGCCACGCCGCCTTCGATCCTCGCGCCCGGGCGGGGCGGGCGGGAGCGGGTGGTTTTCATGATCCGTTTGAAATCTTCCGCGAGGTTTTCGGCGGCAGCAGTATCTTTGACGATTTCTTTGGCACTGCCCGCAATGACCCCTCGCAGCCGCAGCGAGGCAACGATTTGCGCTACGATCTGGAACTTTCATTCGAGGAGGCAGCCTTGGGCTGCGAGAAGGAGATTTCTGTCACCAAGCCGGAGCGCTGTGACGCGTGTGACGGTTCCGGTGTGGAAGCCGGGTCCAAAGTCAAAACCTGCCCCACCTGCCATGGCCGCGGTCAGGTCGTCAGTTCCCGCGGCATCTTCAGCATTGCCCAGACCTGCCCGCACTGCCAGGGCGCCGGGCGGGTGGTCGAGAAGCCCTGCAAGCGTTGCCACGGCGCCGGCCGGCGTGATCAATCCTCCAAGATCAAATTGCGCATCCCGGCGGGAGTGGACACCGGTTCGCGCCTGCGCTCCGCCGGCAATGGGGAGGCGGGCCTGCGCGGGGGACCGCCCGGGGATTTGTACGTGGTGCTCCACACGCGAGCCCACGACATTTTCCAACGCGATGGCGACGATCTCCTTTGCGAAGTGCCCGTGAGCTTTGTCCAAGCCGCTCTCGGCACAGAGATCGAAGTCCCCACGCTGAACGGGCAGGCAACCATCAAAGTTCCCGCAGGCACCCAGCCCGGCACCATGTTTCGGTTGCGCGGCAAGGGCATCAAGAATCTGCAAGGTTATGGCCATGGCGATCTTCACGTGCGGATTGACGTCGAGGTGCCCACGCAACTCACCGCCGCCCAGCGAAACAAACTCCAGGAGTTTGCCGACCTCTGTCAGGGGAACGAGAATCCGAAGAGTCAGGGTTTCTTTGAGAAAGCCAAGCGCCTGTTCAGTTGAAGCGCGGGTGAAGCTGGGAAGAGCGAGCGAAGGGCAGTTCCCGCAGCAGCGGACACTGTAACAACGGCAAACCATCATGCATCGTTTCTTTCTGCCCGCCGCGGAATGTCGGAATGTTGAACTGCAATTGACGGAGCGCGAAGCACACCATGCGCTGCACGTGCTGCGGGTGCGCCCGGGTGATCGCGTTACTGTGTTGGACGGAGAAGGCCGCGAGTTTCATTGCGGAGTTGTGGCAATCGCGCGCCACGCGGTGAGACTCAAGGTGGTGCGCACGGAATTGGCACCCGCCCCGCTCTGTAAGACCACACTCTTGCAAGCCATCCCCAAGGGCAAACTGTTCGAGTTCATCGTACAGAAGGCGACGGAACTGGGCACATTCCGCATCGTGCCCTTGCTCACCGAACGCGTGGTTACGCACTTGGACGAAAAGGATGGCGCCCACAAGGTCGAGAAATGGCGGCAGGTGGCCATTGAGGCCAGCAAGCAATGCGGCGCATTGTGGTTGCCGCAAATCGAACCGCCCGTCACGCCGGCGCAATTTCTTGCGCGACAAGAACCGATTGAACTTCCACTCCTTGCCTCGCTGCTCGGAGAGAGTCGTCACCCGCGCAAGTGTTTCGAGGAATTCCACGCCACCCACGGTCGCATCCCCGGCTCGGCGGCTGTGTGGATTGGGCCGGAGGGAGATTTCACCTCGTCGGAAACGGAATTGATCCTGACTTCAGGCGCAATTCCCATCACCCTCGGCCCCCAGGTTCTGCGCACGGAGACAGCCGCGCTATATTGCCTGTCCATCGTGCAGTATGAGCTTCAGGCGATTCGCTGAGAATCCGCCCTGCCCATTCACTGAACTCATCTTGCCTGAACCAGCACGCGGAAGGCGCGTCCCAGATGCTCCGGATGCGTGAGGGTTTGGAATTGCCGCGTGCGCTCGGGAGTCCACGCGTCGAACCCACTGCCCGTTTCCCACGCCCGCTGCGCGATGCCCGTCAGGAATTGGGATTGCGTTTGCGCCGCTGCCGTCGTGAGGCCGGCGGTTTCACCGGCCGCCTGAAGTGCGGTGAAGTTCACATGCGCCGTGAGGTCCTGCTCGCCCGGGCGCGCCAGCACGTCGTCGGCATACCGGTGGTGCTGATACGCCCGCAAGGTGCCGCCCGCGCGGTGCGCCGCGAAGAATTCTTCCGCGTTCAAACCGTAATCAAATGTGAGCAGTTTGCCCTGCCGCAAAAGTTCCGCGGCTTCGCGCCACCAAGTGGTCGCCGCCGGGCAAGACTCGGTGGTGAAACCGTCGGGCAACACGGCCAGCAGTTCCGGTGCGGCGAAAGGTGAAAGGCCGGAGGCAGGCGGTAGGGCTGACAAACGGACCCAGACGAAGCGTCCTGCGCGCCACGTCACGCCCCACTCGAACCATTCAGACCGGTTCGCATCCCAGCCCAACCGATGCACCGGGAAGGCGTCGAGCAGTTCGTTCGAGAAAATAATTCCGCGCACGCCCGTCGCCGGCTGGACACGTTGACGCAATTTCACCCGAAGTTCCGAAAGACTCCCAGCCCACTGGATCGTCCCGGCGAACTCCCGCAGCGTCTCCACCTGCTTCGCTCTACGCCCGGCCGACGGTTCCAGAATCCAGTATTCGAGTTGTTCGCACAGTGCCGGGCGTTGATTCCGCAGCCAGGTCAGAATATCCCTCGCCAGTTGGCCGTGGTGGGCGCCGGCTTCGACCAGTTGGCGTGGCGAGGGTGGCGGTTCGGACGAACAGTCTCCCGGCGCGGCCAACCAGGCGGCGAATTGGAACGCGAGCAGTTCGCCAAACAACCGGCCCACGCTCACACTCGTGTAAAAATCTCCCCGCCGACCAAGGGTGTCATTTTCCTTTTCATAATATCCACAATCGGGACAATACAGCGCGAGTTCCATGAAACGCCGGAAAGGAATTGCACCCTGCCTGGCGATTTCGCGACGAATTATCTCAACAGCGGTGTTCAAAATCTGGCTCGTTCGTAGTGTGGTGCGGATTTAGCTAATAACGGATCGCCTTGCATAGTTTTTATGGCAAAGATTGACGCATTCTTCAACTTGATGTTTGAGCAGAAGGCCTCCGACCTGCACCTCTCGTCGGGCAACAACCCCATGCTCCGCATCAATGGCGAGTTGCACCGCGTGGAGCATCCCCCGCTGGAAAGCGATGCGCTCAAGACCATGCTCTACGAAATTGCGCCGGAGTACAAGATCAAAATCTTCGAAGAAACCGGCGACGTGGATTTCGGTTACGAAATTCCCAACATCTCCCGTTTCCGCGCCAACTTCTTCAATCAAAAATGCGGCATTGCCGCCGTGTTCCGCCAGATTCCCAGCAAGGTGCTATCCTTCGAAGATTTCGAAAAGTTCGACGCGCCCCTGCCAGCGGTGCTCAAGAAATTCGCCATGCTGCACAAGGGCCTGGTGATTGTCACCGGGCCGACCGGTTCCGGCAAATCCACGACGCTGGCCACGATGTTGGATTACGCAAACAAGAATCGCCGGGACCACATCATTACGATGGAGGATCCCATCGAGTTCGTGCATGAGAGCAAGAACTGTCTGGTGAATCAGCGCGAGGTGGGCGTGCATACCAAATCCTTCGCGTCCGGGCTGCGTGGGGCGCTGCGCGAAGACCCCGACATAGTGCTCATCGGCGAAATGCGGGATTTGGAAACCATCGAACTGGCCATTCTGGCGGCCAACACCGGTCACTTGGTCTTCGGCACGCTGCACACGCCTAGCGCGGCGAAGACCGTGGACCGTATCATTGACGTCTTTCCCGCCGACCAACAGAACAAGATTCGCGCAACCCTGTCTGAATCGCTGAAGGGCATCGTCGCGCAGAACCTGTTCAAACGCATTGACAAGAAGGGCCGCGTGGCAGCGCTGGAGATTCTGGTTTTCACCACGGCGATTGCCAACCTGGTGCGCGAGGGCAAGACGCACCAGATTCCCGGCATGATTCAAGTGGGCAAGAAACTGGGCAACCAACCGCTGGACGACGCCATCATGGAGCATTTGCGCATGAAGCGCATTTCGCCCGAGGAAGCCTACGAGAAGAGCCTGGACAAACGAAAATTCCGGACGTTCCTGCCTCACGCGCCGGAGGAAGACGAAATTTGAATTATGCGCCGACCCGAACTGGATTACATCCTCAGCACGATGCTGGATTCCCAGCCCGAGGTGTCCGATCTGCTGTTCACTTCCGACAAACCCTTGCAGGTGGAGTCATTTGGTGAACTCAAACCGGTAACCACCGATCCGGCGATCGAGAAACTCACGCCGTTTCAGACCGAAATGATCGCGCTGAACCTGGTGGGCGAAAACCAGTGGCACGTGGAGGATTTGCTGCGGCGCGGATCGTGCGACTCCTCCTACTCGCTGGCCGACAAGGCGCGTTTCCGCGTCAACGTGTTCTCCCAGCGCGGCAATTACTCCATCGTCTGCCGCAAGCTCAACACCGCCATCCCCAGTCTGGAATCCCTGAACTTGCCGGATATCATCAAACAGGTGCCGCAGGAGAAGACCGGGCTGGTTCTCGTAACTGGCGCCACCGGCTCCGGAAAGTCCACGACCTTGGCGGCTGTGTTAAGTGAGATCAACCGCACCAAGGCGGTCCACGTGGTCACGCTGGAAGACCCGGTGGAGTATGTTCATTCGCACCATCGGGCGACTTTCAATCAACGGGAACTCGGCACGGATTTCGATTCCTTCGCCAGCGGATTGCGCGCCGCGTTGCGTCAGGCGCCAAAGGTCATTCTGGTCGGTGAAATGCGCGACCGCGAAACGGTGAGTATTGCGTTGAGCGCCGCGGAAACCGGGCATCTGGTGTTGAGCACGCTGCACACTATTGATGCCGGCCAGACCATCAACCGCATCCTCGGTATGTTCGAAACCGAGGAGCAGGAGCAGATCCGCGCGCGGCTGGCGGACACCTTGCGTTGGATTGTCAGTCAGCGACTGGTGCCCAAGGTCGGCGGCGGCCGCCACGCCATTACGGAAATCATGGGCTCGAATCTGCGCACCCAGGAATCCATCCGCCTTGGTGAAAGCGAAGGCAAGAGCTTCTACGAAATCATCGAAGCCAGCGTGCCGTTTGGCTGGCGGACGTTTGATTACTCCTGTTTGGAGGCCTACGAGCGCGGCACGATCACCGAGGAATCTGCCCTGCTCTACTGCACCAAGCGCGGTGTGGTGACGCGCGGGATTGACAACATGAAGAAATCGCGCGGGGAGACCACGACGACCATCAGTTCGCTGCGGATGAAGGGCACCTCCGACGTTACGCGATCCGGCGGCCCGCCCCTGCCCACCACGGTTAAACTCAAGTAAGCCATGAGCGACAAGTTTGAATTCATCGGCGCCGGCGACAAACCGGCTTTGCTGGCCTTCTCGACTCCGGAATGGTTGGAGACGGTCAAGCTCGGGGTGGAAGAATTGGGTTACAAGGTTCATACCGCCGCGACCCACGGCGATTTTGTCATCCGCTTCAGCCAGGTGCATTATCAACTGGTGATCGTCGAGGAGCGCTTTGCCGCCAACACGCTTGAGGAGAATCTCACCCTCCAGGCACTGCAACAAATGCCCATGAGCCAGCGTCGGCACGCCACCGTGGTTTTGCTCGGTGACTCTTTCCAGACCTTCACGCCTCTGCAGGCTTTCCGGCAGAGCGTCCACGCCGTCATCAACACTTCGGAGTTGTTCTTGATCCGCCAGTTGGTGGAAAAAGCGGTCGCAGACAACGACATGTTCCTGCACAGTTTCCGCGAAGTACAGAATCGGGTTCTGTCCTCCACCCGTTGACGGCGTAGCCGGCTCCGCTCCAGATAATCGGGCTGGGCATGGCCGGCAGCACGGATTAGCCTGCCCCATGACTCGACTCGACCAGGTCTTGGTCGAACAGGGCCTGTGTCCAAGCCGTGAGAAAGCCAAGCGCGCCATCATGGCCGGACAAGTCCTGATCAACGGCCAACCGGCGCGCAAGCCCAGTGACCCTGTGCCCCCCGAGGCCCGGCTAACCTTGACCGCACCGGAAAAGTATGTGAGCCGCGGTGGCTTGAAGCTGGAACACGCCTTGCGTCACTTCGACCTCGACGTCACCGGTTTGACGTTCCTGGACCTAGGTGCTTCCACCGGTGGATTTACCGATTGTCTGCTCCAGGCCGGAGCCCGCAAGGCTTACGCCGTGGATGTGGGTCAGGGCCAGCTCGCCTGGAAATTACGGCGCGATCCGCGCGTGGTCGTCATGGAAAAGACCAATGCTCGCCGGCTGTCTCCCGCGCATTTCCCGCCCGGATTTGTCCCGGCGGACCTGGCGGTGATTGATTGCTCCTTCATTTCCCTGCGCAAAATCCTGCCGCCCGCCGTTGCATTGCTGCGTCCAGCAGGTAAGATCGTCGCGCTGGTCAAACCGCAGTTTGAAGCCGGAAAGACGGAGGCGGACAAGGGCGCGGGTGTCATTACCGACCCAGCCGTCCACGCCCGCGTGCTGCAAGAGTTGCGGGATTTTGTCGCGATGACCACTGCACTGTCGTGGCGTGGCGTTACGGAATCCCCACTGCTGGGACCGGCGGGAAACAAAGAATTTCTGGTGCTGCTTGAAAAAACTGGCTGATCGAATTCAACGCGTGGGGTTGCTGGGAAATTCCCAAAAGAATTCCTGCGCCCAAGCCGTGAAACAAGCGGCCCGTCTCGTGCGGGCCGCCGGGCGGACGGTGTTTTGCGATGCCGTCACCGCCCGATTGGCGAGGCTCAACGCCACGGTTTGTGAAGATGCCGCCACGTTGGCCCGCCAGGTGGACTTGGTGCTGGTGTTTGGCGGTGACGGCACCATGTTACGCATTGCCCGCGCCATCGCCGGTTCCCCAACTCCCATGCTGGGGGTCAACATTGGCGGGCTGGGTTTTCTCACCGCCGTGCCTTCGGATCAACTGTCCGCCGCGCTCAAACGAGTGTGGCGCGGTGAGTTCAAATTCGAAAAGCGCGCTTTGATCGAAGCCACCGCCCAACGCGATGGCCGCCAGATTCGCCGCGTGGCGCTCAATGACATCGTGATCAGCCGTGGCGTGGTCTCGCGGTTGATTGAACTGGACGTGGACGTGGATGGCGATCCGCTGACCCGCTATCGAGGCGATGGTTTGATTGTCAGTTCCCCCACGGGTTCCACCGCCTACTCACTGGCGGCGGGCAGCGCGGTGGTTTTTCCCACTGCGGACGTGTTCGCACTCACGCCGATTTGCCCGCACACCCTGTCCAACCGGTCGCTGATTCTGCCACTCAACGCCACCATTCGTGTACGGGCGATAAGCCCCAAGCCCGCCACCATCCTAAGCGCCGACGGCGAGGTGGTCAGCGAACTCGAGACCGGCGAGGTGGTGACAATCCGCCGCAGCCGGCGCACGGTTCGTTTGATGCATTTGTCGGACAGTTCGTTCTTTGAAGCTCTGCGCCGCAAGCTGCACTGGCGGGGCGCGTACTTATGAAAGTCTGAACCGCATGCCCGCAAATCGGCATCTGTTTACTTCCTGCCTATGGTCCGCCTAAAAGACATCGCCGCCCAGGTGGGCGTTTCGGTCATGACCGTTTCCAAGGCCCTGCGCGACGCCCCGGATGTTTCCACGGCCACCAAGTCGCGAATCAAACTGGCGGCACAACAAATGGGTTATGTGCCGGATTCCACCGCCCAAGGGCTGCGCACCCGGACCAGCAAGACTTTCGGCCTCGTCATTTCCTCCACCACGAATCCCATTTTTGCCCGGATCGTGTTCGCCATCGAGGAACGCGCGCAGGAGTTGGGCTACGATGTCCTGCTGGCACACACGCAGAATCTTGCCGAACGCGAGGAAACCTGCATCCGCCGGCTGCTCTCGCGGCGGGTGGACGGGCTGTTTGTTTCTCCGGTGTATCGTCTGGAACCGCAGGCGCGCATTTATCAGGAATTGATCTCCCGCCGCACGCCGGTGGTGTTGCTGGGGTCGCCCGCGCCCTTCTGCGACGCCTTCGTGAGTGTTCAAATCGAGGAGCTCAACGGCAGTTATCAGGTCACGCAGCATCTGCTGAAATTGGGCCACCGGCGGATTGCTTATCTCACCGGCCCCGCCACGGCCCCGTGGGCACGCGAGCGCTTTGAAGGTTATCGTCGGGCGCTACGCGAAGAAGGGTTGGAGGTGGATGACCGTTTGGTTTTTCAAGCGGGCAGCACGATTGAAGACGGCACGAAAGCCGCCCTGCAAATGGCCGGGGAAAAGTGCGATGCCACCGCCGTGCAAGCCGCGAATGATCTCGTCGCCGTCGGGTGTGCGACCACCTTGTTCCACCAGGGTTTGCGCATCCCGCAGGACATTTCCTTGGCGGGATTTGGCAACGTGCTGCTCGCGGAGCATTTTCGGGTGCCGTTGACCACTGTGCGCCAGCCCAAGTTCCGGCTGGGCAGTGCCGCCGTGGATCTCATGCGACAGTTGATACGCCACGAGCGCGCCGAGTCCAAACGACTGCCCGCTGAACTGATCGTGCGCGAGAGCACCGCACCACCGCCCGCGCGCTGAACATTCCTCTTTTGCCCAGCTTCAGGGCACCGGGCATTGGTATCCGACGTGCTTGATTTTGCGGCATGAAGAAGATTTTGATTGCGATCGGTGTGTTCACCGTCGCGTTCGGCGTGCTTTGGTCAACCCGCGCTTGGTCCACGTTTCAGGCCAATGCGCGCACGGCCAAGTTCAACGAGGATGTCGAGAACCTGTTTATCGGTCTTCAAAAATACAAGGAACGGGTTGGCAGTTACCCCATCGGCAGCAACGCCGAGGTGGCCAAGGCCCTGCAAGGAGACAACCCCAAGAACGTGATCATCCTCGTCGGCCGCAAGACGGAAGTAAACGAGAAGGGCGAATTCGTTGATCCCTGGGGCACGCCGTTGCGCATCTATTTTTCCGACGCAGGCGTCCTCGTCCGTTCCGCCGGGCCGAATCGGCGGTTCGACGACAGCACTGTCATGGAAGCGGACGATTTCATCCGCTCCAACTAGACATTCTCGCGATGCCTTCTGCCAACCCGCCTGGCGTAAGTGCGTCAGGCGGGTTTCTTTTGCCGCTGCCAGGCGGCAATGAACATTCCGTTCCCACCCAAATCCTGCGGCCAGATGGTCGTCAAAGCAGACAATGGATTGGGTCGTTGAGCCATTGATGGCCACACCAGCATCATTGGCTCGAACTCCGGCTGACTGGCCGAGAATTCATTCACGACCTCGACTGTTTCCGCCCGCGTCATGGTGCAGACTGAATATATCAGTTTCCCGCCTGATTTAACGGACGCTGCGGCATGTGCGAGCAGACGCTTCTGCACGGCGGCGAGTTCCTCAACATCCTTCGGTGTGCTCGTCCAACGAGCATGAGGATTCCGCTGCCATGTTCCGACTCCGCTGCACGGCGCGTCCACGAGCACACCGTCGAACTTGGTCTTCGTGGGCAATCGCCCGCCTCCATCCCAAACGGCGGCGCGATAATTGAACACACCCGCCCGCGCCGTGCGCCGTTTGAGGTGTTTCAACCGCCACTCGGCGCGGTCACTGGCCCAGATCAATCCCTTGTTCTCCATCAAGTCGGACAAGTGGAGCAGCTTGCCGCCTTCGCCGGCGCAGGCGTCCCACCACGTTTCCCCCGGCTTTGGATCACAAAGCCATCCCACCGCCTGCGAGCTGATGTCCTGAATCTCGAACTCGCCGGCGTGAAACTCTGGACGGCGGAACAAATCCTCCTCGCCCTTGTAGATCACGGCATCGGGCAGTCGCGATGATTCGAGCTTCGCCGCGCCCAGTTTTACCACCAGTGTCTCGCCCTGCCCGCGCCTTGCCCGCAGCCACAACCCCGGCTCCCTTTGCAGACTCCGCACCCACGCGGGTGAGACTTCAACCTGCTCTCGCACCCACCCCGGCACCGAGCGCGCCATCAACTTCTCATTGGAGAACGATTCCGGTCTTTCTGCAAAACCGTGCGCCAGATCGAGCGCATGCCTGATTTGAGTGGGCAATGGTCGCGCGTGATCCAGCCAACCGAACCAGCGAAAGTAAGTGAACACCGCCCGACTGACGGCCCGCGTCTGCTCGGGGGTAAGCAAGCGCCGCGAACCCAGCGCCTCGCGCAAGGCGGCATCCGCGGGCTGTTCCCGACCCGCCGCCGCCACCACGCGCGCGGTGAGTTGGATTTCGGCATCCGTCATGCCACGATTGTGATCGAACCGCGCAGAACTGGCCAGAACCGAAGGAGCGTTCAACCGGCGCTAACTCCGCTTCTCATCCGCGTCTATGAAGTCCACGAAATTCTTGATGTCGTCGCGGTGAGCCAGGCCCGCTTGTTCCTTGCGCATTTTGAGCCGGGCAATTCCTTCAGCATCGTCTGCCTTGGGATAGTCCAGCATCCGCGCCAGCAGGGCGGCTTTCTCCTCCGCCGGCTGCTTCACATTCCGCTTCACCCAATCGCATACCTCGCCATCAGTGATGGAACTTCTGACCACTTCGAGCATCTGCTCGTGCGTCACACCTGCCGCCTGCAACCAGCCGCCATCAAAGCCCTTGCCGAGATTGGGTTGATAATCAGGATGCAGCTTGCCCGCCAGATGCAGGCGCAGCTTGTCCACGTAGCGCGGCAGATGCGGCCAGCCGTCCATGGTTTCGCGCGGACTCCGGGGATAAATGATGTCACTCATGATTTGCAGGATGAAAGCCCCGCGCGCCGGCGGCAATCGGAAATTTCAGCGATCGCGGCCAGACCTTGCCGGCCCGATTGAACGGCGGGGCGAGCACACAAATCAACGATTCCTCCCGCTGCCGCGCAGTGAATTCATCCACGCAAACATCAAACTCGACGCGCGCCACGCGGTGCAGCAGCCGGATCATGCGGCGCGGCAACCGTTCGGGATTCGCCACGCGATAGGAAGCCAATCGCCGGCGGAGATTCCTTGCCCGGCCCACATAAAGCACCCCGGCCTCCGACCCGCACATGAGATACACGCCGGGACAGGCTGGCACTTCCCGGAAAAAATCTTCCCCCAACCGCTCGACCAAGGGGCGCGGTGGCGGAAACAACCAGAGTTGACCTGTGGCCATGCGCTCAGTGAATCACAGGCGATGGGACAAAAACTGTCCAAGACGGAAGCTGCGGAAGAAAAAGCATGTCCGCGTGGAACCCTTTGGAGCGTCCCATGCATCTGACGGCAATCTGTCGCCTGCCGAAAGCGCGGCCCAGTCCGCGCACTCCGACGCGGTGGCAGTCCCCCGCGCGGGGGCCTTGCCGACGGCCTCGCCGCGCCCAGCACCCCTCAATTGTGAATAACTCATGGTTGACATTAGACCAACTCGAAGCGATAAGGGCATTGTTCCATTTTCGTTTGGCCCGCGGGAGTCGAGGCATGAAGGTTTTCTTGTGGGGCGTGCTGTTCTGCTGGCGGGCGGCAGGCGGAATGGTAAGCCGCGATGAAACCCAAACTTCACCCAACCTCGGTTGCGGATGGGCACATGCCCGTGCCCGCGCGTCCGCGGCATCCCTTCAGCAAATCTATGAAAGCCCGAATTGCCATCCCAACACTTGCCTTGGTCATTGCTGGTATTGCACACGCGGACTGTCCTCCGCAATGGACCACGGTTGCGCCACCTTGCGAAGACTGCCCCTGTCCGCCGGGCGGCGGTGGGGGCGGTGGGGGCGGCGATGGTCACTCCGATGACGACAGCGAATGCTCGAGTTGTGAGCGCGCACTCCGCAGTCCCATGGGCATGCCGGTTTGGCGTGTGAATGAATCGCAGGCGGACTACCGCCTTTTTGACACACCATTGCGTTATGTGCCGGCCTATGGTCCACCGGTCAGTCTCGGTATGGTTTACCAAACCTGGCGGCCCACGGATTACGAGTACTACCCGCGCAATGACCTCAATCCGTTGTTTGGCGCTCAGTGGCACTGCATTTGGAGCGCGGACCTAACGCTGGAGGAGTACGGGCTGACGTTTTTGAACCTCCACGGGGCACGTTTGATCTACACCTTTGATGGCGACCCAGACTTGAGTGAGCCCCATGCCCATGACGGTTCGCGCGTCGAGATATTCCGGGATGGTTGGGGCTATCCGACCGGCGGCAAAATCCACAAGCGGGATGGAACAATCTGGGAGTTTTCGGAGGCGGCTTCCGCCACACGGTTTCTGCTGACAAGCCTCACGGATGGGCAAGGCCACACGTTGGAGTTCGGCTATGACGGCTACGGACGACTGGAGGAAATCACGGACGCGACCGGCGGCACCACTTCCTTTGTTTACGGGGATCTGGATGAGGACATGGACCCCTCCAATGACCGGGTGGTGACGGAAGTCAATGCGCCCGCCGGGTACACCGCGACCTTTAATTACGAACAACTCGCCGACGGGCGGTGGTATCTCACCGGCATCACGGACACGGTGGGCATCAGTTCCACGTTCACTTACCGGGAGTATGAAGTCACCGTGATCACACCGCAGTCCTACTGGGCTTTGGAGACAATGACCACACCATACGGCACCACGCAATTTGAACACTTGGGCGACGAGGTATTCTGGAGCTTTAATCTTTCGGTCATCATGACCGACTACGGCGTCACGCTGCTGATTACCGAGCCCAACGGCGGCCAGCACCTCTATCTCCAGAACGATCAAGCCCCAGAGGAGGCGCCCGTGCCGGCCACGTTCAGCGCGTCCGTGATCCCGACCAATTTGCCGATCAGCACGCTGGACACGAACCGGCAGGGCCGAAACACGTTCTACTGGGGACCGCTGCAACTGGCGAACATCGGGAACGTGGACGTTGAGAACTGGGATTGGGACGAATTCAAGCGCGCCCGCATCCGCCATTGGCTGTGGCACCACGATGAGTGGGACACTGGCCACAAACACATGAGCGATGTGCTGGCATGGGAACAGTCGCCCTCGCCGGACGGCACTGCGGAAGGACAAGTGACGTGGTACGATTACGCGGGCAAGGACCCGCAACATGGGCATTACCCCAAGATGGTGGGCACGGGCACGAAGATGCCCGCGGTCGTTGCGCGGGTACTGCCCGATGGCAGCACCTGGTATCAGTATTTCGCGCACAACGACCTGGGTCGGCCCACGCTCAAGGTCGAAACTTACTCCCAGCCGGGCGGCGGCATCGGCGTGCGCACCAATCGGCTCTTTTATGCGGGCAACGGCATTGACCTGGAATTGCACCTCGGGCCGCAAGGCGAGCAGGTGGTCAGCAACTATTTCGGCAACGCCTATCATCAGGTGGATGCGAGCTATGATGCGTCGGATCAGGAAACTCGTTTTACTTACAACGGCAGCCGGCAACTAACGAGCATCCAGCGGCCCAGTGGCCTGACCACTACGAACTTTTATTTTAGCGGCGGTGGCGCGGCGGGCCGCCTGGAAAAAACCATTGACCTGGAGATCAATCGCGAGAATGCCTACACCTACTACACGGATGGCCAGGTGTACACCCACACCGACGAGCGCGGTCTGGTGACGACCAATTACTGGGACCGCCTCCAGCGGTTGACCGGTGTGGCGTATCCGGACGGCACGACCCGGTCCAACGTGTATGCCGCACTGTCGTTGGCCGGCACCAAGGACCGGATGGATCAGTGGACAACCTACGGCTACAACGGCATCGGGCAGGCCGTTGCGGTGACCAATGCCAATGGCGTGGTGACGCGCAACGGCTACTGCGAATGTGGCTCCTTGCTTTCCGTGACGAACGCCTGGAACACTGCGGTGGAGTTCGTGACCCAGTTCGGCTACGACAACCAGGGCAACCGCAAGTACACCATTTATCCGGATGTCACTGTCACCAACTGGTTTGACTCACTCCGCCGCCTGATTGTAACGGGCGATGTCTGGGGCGCCCGTTGGCTCTACTACAACCACCAGGGCCTGCTCACCAACGCCAGCAACGCCTACGGCCCGGAGCAAACCACGGTCTTCGACATTGACGACCGCCCGCTGTGGGTCACCGACGCCAACGGC
>JAANMV010001433.1_pt1 | contig 26281 bp, 24 predicted proteins | sample 7279661 | NCBI WGS metagenome assembly JAANMV01 (sample SAMN14094540, study PRJNA606508) | bioreactor metagenome | isolation source: A lab-scale SPAN reactor treating ammonium-rich wastewater day 121 | place: Ireland: Galway | collected 2017-05-16
CTCCGGCTCCGAGTTCGTGGAGATGTTCGTGGGCGTGGGCGCCAGCCGCGTGCGCGATCTGTTCGAGCAGGCCAAACGCAACAGCCCCTGCATCGTCTTCATCGACGAGATCGACGCGGTGGGCCGGCATCGCGGCGCGGGGCTGGGCGGCAGCCACGACGAACGGGAGCAGACGCTGAACCAGATCCTGGTGGAGATGGACGGCTTCGATACCGACACCGGCGTGATCATCGTCGCCGCCACCAACCGCCCCGACATCCTCGACCCGGCGCTACTGCGCCCTGGCCGCTTCGACCGCCAGGTGGTGATGGATCGGCCCGATATCCGTGGGCGGGAGCAGATCTTCAAGGTGCACGCCCGCGGCAAACCGCTGGCCGATGATGTGGATCTGGAGGCGCTGGCCCGGCTGACCCCCGGTTTTGTGGGCGCGGACATCGAAAACATCATCAACGAGGCCGCCATTCTCGCTGCCCGCCGCAACCGCCGCCACATCGGCATGGCCGAATTGCAAGAGGCGGTGGAGCGGGTGCGCCTTGGCCCCGAACGGCGCAGCCGCATGATGACCCCAGAAGAGAAAAAGATCATCAGCTACCACGAAGCGGGCCACGCCGTGGTGGGCCATTTTCTGGAACAGACCGACCCGGTGCAGAAGGTGACGATCGTGCCGCGCGGCATGGCTGGCGGCTATGTCATGCCCCTGCCCGATGAGGACGCGGTGGAGAGCCGCAGCCGCTTCCGCGACATGCTGGCCTTTTTCCTGGGCGGGCGTTCGGCCGAGGAGATCTTCTTCCCCGACGTCACCACCGGCGCGGCCAACGACCTGGAACAGGTGACGCAACTGGCGCGGACGATGGTCACCAGCCTGGGCATGAGCGAACGGCTGGGGCCGTTGACCTTCGGCCAGCGGGATGAACTGGTTTTTCTGGGCCGCGAGATCAGCGAGCAGCGCAATTACAGCGAGGAAGTCGCCCGCCAGATCGATGAAGAAGTGCGGCGCTTGATCCACGAAGCCCACGACCGCGCCCGCCAGATCCTGACCAAGCATCGCGACAAGGTGGAGATGCTGGCGCAGCGCCTGCTGGATGTGGAGACGGTGGACGCGGCCGACTTCAAAGCGCTGATGGCCGCCTGATCCCTCGGCGGATGCCGTATGCACGCATTGGCCGGCGCGTATCTGCGCTTTCTACACGGCATCTACCACCATCTGCTGTTCAATATCCGCCTGCAAAGCTGGCTGCTGGCCCTGCTGGCGGCGTTGGCCCTGTTTTCGTGGACAGGGCGGCTGGCAGGCGGCGCCGGAGTGGCCCTGCTGTGGGCGGGGCTGGCCCTGCTGCTGCTGGTCAGCCAGTGGTGGGCGCGGCGGCGCTTCTACGTGCATTTCCTGCCCGCGCCCGCGGCCCACAGCGCCCAACCGCCGCCGCCATTGTGGCCGGAAGATAAGCTGTTGCTGGCGGCCACTGGCGCTTTCAGCGTCAAGGATCGCAGCGCCCGGCTGACGAACCTGCCCGCCTATTACCGCACCTTCGAAACCCGCGAACACGCCATCATGGCCCGCTGCACCCCCACGCGTTTCCTGGCCGCGGCGTTGGATGCGCGGCTGCTGAGCATGTGGTATCTCTTCCTCACGCCGCAAGCGCTGACCGCGGTGCAGCCTGGCCGCCTCTATTTTGGCCTCCGCCCGCGCCCGGCCCTGCGCCTGGCCTACATCGCCGCCGACGCCAAAGGCCGGCCCAAACCAGCCCACGCCTACCTTTCATTTGCCAGCGAAAGCGATCGGCAACAGGTATATGCCGACCTCACCCTCGATCTGGGCGGCCCGGCCCAGGCGCCCTGGCGGGCAGATCAAGGACTCTGACCGATGACCCAACTCGCCATCCTCTCCGACACGCACGACAACATCTGGGCGCTGGAGCACGCGCTGGCGCAGATACGGGCGCGCGGCTGCGATCTGCTGCTGCACTGCGGCGATCTCTGCTCCCCTTTCGTGGTCAAGCAACTGGCCGAGGGTTTTGCCGGGCCGATCCACCTCATTTTTGGCAACAACGAGGGAGATGGACGGCTGATCCAGGTCGTAGCCGGGCAGTTTGCCCACGTCACCCATCACGGCATCTACGCCGAGCTGGAAGTGGGCGGGCGCCGGATTGCGGCCATCCACTATCCGCAGCCGGCCCTGCGCATCGCCCAATCGGGCCAGTTCGACCTGGTGTGCTACGGGCACGATCACGCCCAACACTGCCAGGCCATCGCCGCCACCCTGCTCGTCAACCCCGGCGAGGTGATGGGCAAGGATCACCCGGCGACGTGGGGGCTGTACGACTGCGCGGCGCACCGGTGCGAGATCCTGCCCATTTTGCCAGGAGCCAGACATGAAACCACTCCGTCCTGAAACCGGAGAAGCCCTGCGGCAAGGGTTCAGAGCTTTCAACCACTTGATGGTGTGGCTCTTCCGCCTGGGCCTGGGCGGCTGGGGCAACGGCCCTCGCACCAGCCAGGTGATGGTGCTCGCCCACACCGGGCGCAAAAGCGGCCAGCGCCGCCTGACCCCGGTCAATTTCGCTCGCGTCGATGGCGACCTCTACTGCACCGCCGCCTTTGGCAAGCGCGCCGACTGGTACAAAAACATCCTGGCCGACCCGCGCGTGGAGGTGTGGCTGCCCGATGGCTGGTGGGCCGGCGTGGCCGAAGAAGTCGCCGCCGATGACCCGCGACGCCATGAACTCATGCGCCAGGTGCTGATCGCCAGCGGTTTTGCTGCCCCGATCTTCGCCGGCCTGAACGCCAAGACAGTGGCAGAGGAAGAACTGGCGGCGTTGACCGAAACCTACCGCCTGATCCGCATCCGCCGCACCGCGGCCCGCACCGGGCCGGGCGGGCCGGGCGAGCTGGCCTGGGTGTGGCCGGCGGCGACTGTGATCCTGCTCGGGCTGCTGTTGCTGCGCCCGCGGCAGAGGAGATGAGATCATGACTGTACGATCACGCCCCTATGCCGGCGACGCCGATTTCTGGCGCATGCGCGATCTGCTGATCCGGGCGGAATCAGGCCTGCCCGTGGGTCTGAATTGGGATGTGCGCCGCCTCGATGGCAAACGCTTCTACAATGCCGATGCCGCTGCCGATGATCTGCGCGCCCGGCCCGTGCACTTGTGGGAGCGGGCCGGCGATCTGGTCGGTTTTGTGCTGCCCGAAGGCCGGGGCGACGCCCATCTGCAAATCCATCCCGATGACCGGCATCTGGAAGAGGAGATGATCGCCTGGGCGCTGGCGCATCTGGCTGCTGCGGACGAGGACACAGGCCGGCGTGTGCTCGACATCTATGTGATGGAGTACGACGCGCTCAGGCAGCGCCTGCTGGCCGATCTGGGCTTCGTCAAGCGCGCGCAGTGGGGGATGATCCGGCGCATCCGCCTGGGGCGGCAGCCGCTGGCCCAGCCCCGGCTGGCCCCCGGCTACACCCTGCGCGCCACGCGTCCTGAGGCGTGGGCAGAGTGTGCGGCCATTGCCGATCTGCTCAACGCCGCGTTTGGCCGCGACTTTCACACCGCGGCCGAGTATCAGAATTTTACCCGCCGCGCCCCCTGCTTTCGGCCCGATCTCGATCTGGTGGCCGTGGCCGCGGATGGCGCATTGGCCGCGTATGTGGGCATTCCTTTGGATGAGGCCAACCGCCGCGGCATCTTCGAGCCGGTGTGCACGCATCCTGATCATCGCCAAAAAGGGCTGGCGCAGGCGCTGATGCAGGAAGGGCTGCTGCGTTTGCGGGCGTTAGGCGCGGTGGACGCCACCGTCGACACCGGCGACATGCTGCCTGCCAACCGTCTGTATGAAAGCCTGGGTTTCGGCGAGGCGTATCGGGGCTGGACCTGGCAAGCGCTGATCTAGGGGGATGCTGCAAAGACCCTCTGCCAGTATTTGGCCTTTTCTGCTGAAATGACTATGCTATCGCCCTGAATTGCCTTTGCGGCTACAATCTAAGCTCGACATAAAAAGTGAGATCGCCGGCAGGGATCTCACTTTTCTCTTGCTTGCCCCTTTTTCCTCACACTCACCCATATCGTGGCCCCATGAATCTTGTCAGCGAATGGCGCATGCTTCTGCGCCGTGAATTCTCGCAGTACACGCTTGATACCTTTCAGCGCGATTTCCTGGCCGCCCTGACCGTGGCTGCCGTGGCCCTGCCCCTGGCTCTGGCTTTTGGCGTCGCTTCCGGCGCCGACGCTGCCGCCGGGGTGGTCACTGCCGTGATCGCCGGGGTGGTGATCGGGGCATTGGGCGGCGCCCCCTATCAGATCTCCGGGCCGACGGGGGCGATGTCAGCCGTGCTGATCGTGCTGGCAGCGCGCTACGGCTTGCAGGCCATGTGGGTGGCGGGGTTGTTGGCCGGGGGCATGCTGCTGCTGCTCGGCATCTTTCGTCTGGGCCGGATTGTGGCATTGATCCCGGCGCCGGTGATCTCCGGCTTTACCAGCGGCATCGCCGTCCTCATCGCCCTTGGCCAAATCGACAACGCCCTCGGCATTTCTACGCCGCCCTCCGAAAACGCCGCCGCCAAGCTGATCGCCTACGTGCGCGAAGGCGTCTCGCCCAATTTTTACGCCGTCGCTGTCACCCTGGTGGTGGCGGCGGTGATGCTGCTGTGGCCGCGTTTCCGCCGCGGTCACCGGTTGCCCGGTTCCCTGGTCGGCATCGTCGCTGCCACCCTGATGGTGGTGTTGACCGGTTGGGACGTGCCCACCATCGGCAACATCCCGCGCAGCATTCTCCTGGAAAACCGGCTGGATCTGGCTGCTATTCCCTGGGGCGATTTTGGGGCGCTGATCGTGCCGGCCATGTCCATCGCCGCCCTGGGCGCCATCGAGAGCCTGTTGTGCGGAGCCGTGGCCGGCAACATGACCGGCATCCGCCTGCACAACAGCGTGGAATTGGCGGCGCAGGGCATCGGCAACCTGATCATCCCCTTCTTTGGCGGGGTGCCGGCCACGGCGGCCATTGCCCGCACCAGCGTCAATGTCAAAAGCGGCGGCGTCACTCGATTGGTCTCCATCCTGCACGGCGTGGTGCTTGCCCTCATCGCCCTGCTGGCTGCCGGCATCATCGGGCGCGTGCCCCTGGCGGCCTTGGCCGGCGTGCTTTTCGTCACCGCCTGGCGCATGAACGAATGGCACGCCATTCATTTCTATTTTGGCAAGCGCCTGAAACACGCCATGCTTGCCTTCATCGTCACCCTGATTGCCACCGTCTTGTTCGATCTGACTCAGGCGATCATCCTCGGTTTTGGCATCAGCACGCTCATCTTCATGTCGCAGATGAGCGATCTGCATATCAATCGGCAGCCGGTCGATCTCGCGCGCCTGGCCCAAAACGACCCCTCGTTTACCCTGCCCACCTATCCGATCAGCGTCTATTACCTCAGCGGCCCCCTTTTCTTTGCTGCCGCCCGCAAGGTGGTGGAGGAGGTGGAAGCGCTGGATCAGGTCAATGCCACACTCATCTTCTCCATGCGCGGGGTGCCGCTGATCGATGCCACCGGCGTGGAGGCGCTGCGGGAGATTTGGCGTCGCCAGCGCAAGGGCGGGGGCAACCTGTTATTATCGGGCCTGCCGACCCGGGCCGAGGCCCTGTTGCGGCGCAGCGGGTTCCTGCAGGAGCTGGGCGAACAGCGTCTGTTTTGGAGCGCGGATCAGGCGATCCGTTCGTTGGGTATGAGCTTGCCCCAGCCTGCGCCCGAACCGGCGCCGCTGGACACGATCGATTCCACGCTCGTCATCACCCCCCACGAGGATCGGGCAGTCAGGGGCGTGTGAGCGCCCGCCTAAACAAACGAACCGGGGGGCAGGAACCTCTCCCGCCCCCCGGCTTCACATTTCATCTCAACCAACCAACTAACCAACCAACCAACCAACTAACCAACCAACCAACTAACCAACCAACCAACCAACCAACTAACTAACCAACCAACCAACCAACCTACTGATACGTCACCCGCACCGCCACGTGGTCGAGCGAGAAATCGCGGCTGGTGTTGGTGGCCACATCGATCAAACGCACACGGAAGGAGGCATTGCTCAGCTCTCCGTCCGTCCATGTCCGGCCCCACAGGTCGCTGGTCGAGCCCAGGGTGTAGAGGGCGTCACGCTTCTTCAGCGTGGCCGTGCCTTTGGCCGTCGTCCAGGTGGCGCCGCCATCCCACGAAAGCTGCGCATACATCTTGGGTGAACCGGTGGTGTTGTCGACCTTGGCTTCGAGCTGCACTTCGATGCCCAGAATGGCAGCGCCGGAGGGCACGCCCAGGCTGAAGTTGTAGAACAGATGCCGATCCTTGCCCGCGTCTGTGGGCGAGGAACTGGTGTTCGTACCGCTGTTGTTGTCCACGGCGTAGGCGTTGTTGCTGGTATAGGCGTTGCCGGGGTTGGTTTCGAAGCCGTTGTTGTCGCCGCTGCCCGATGTCACCGGCGCGTTGGCTGCGGGCGATTTCAGGCCGGTGTTGCCGGGCGCGGGGGTGGGGGTGCTGGTGGGCGGCGCCGGGGTGAACGTGGGCGTGTTCGTGGGCGGCGTCGTCGGCGTGCTGGTAGGCCCGGTGGTCGGCGTCGGCGTGCTGGTGGGCGGCGTCGTCGGCGTGCTGGTAGGCCCGGTGGTCGGCGTCGGCGTGCTGGTGGGCGGCGTCGTCGGCGTGCTGGTGGGCCCGGTGGTCGGCGTGGGCGTGGGCGTGTTGGCCGCGCCGAAGAGGCCATCCACCACCAAGGCGAAGGGCTGCGGCCCGTTGGGCACGTTATAGCCCCGCACCGTCACCGTCCACGTTCCCGCCGTGGGATTCTGCACGTAGACATTCTCCACATTGTTGCGCCGGTCTGCCGATCCGCCGGTCGCGCTCCAGCCGCCGCTGAAGACATTGCCCCGATAGAACGCGCCGCCCGGCGCGGTCACTTCCAGGTCCAGATCATTGACCAGATTGATGCTGGCAGCCTCGGTCGAGGGGTAATCGCTCCACACCAGTGTGATCTTGAGCGGGCCGCCGCTGACGCTGTATTGATACGTGGCCACACCGCTGGTGGCCAGCCCGCCGCTGTTGTCCACGAACTGGGCCGTGCCGTCGGTGGCGTTGGCCAGATTGATCCGGCCCCAGCCCTCGTGGCTATTGGGGATGGGATAATCGTTGTCGTTGACGCCGTCATTGTTCTCATCCAGCAGATCCACCGCCGAATTGATCAGGCTGGCCTTGACCAGCGCCGCGCTGGCTGTGACGCTGTAAGCCTTCTGATAGAAATCCTTCACCACCGCCGCGCCCCCCGCGGCCAGCGGGTTCGACATCGAGGTGCCGCCCATGTATTTGTACTGCTGGTTGTACGGGAAGCCCCAGCCATCATACTGATAAGCGTTGTTGCGGGGATTGGGGCTGCCATCGTAGCCCTGCTGGTAGAGATCGGAATAGCCGGAGAGGATCCAGGTGCCGGGCGCCACCACATCCGGCTTGATGCGGTTATCGTCGGTGGGGCCGCGGCTAGAGAAAGCCGCCATCTGCTGGGCGTTGCCGGCCGAGGGATCATCCTTGATCGGGTTGGCCGGGTAATCGGCGGGCCACGCCGCGCCGTAGGTGAAGATGCTGTTCTGGCCGCCCTGGCTGGCGCAGGTGGTGTAGGACAGAGCACTATCGCACTGCCAGTTCCCTCCGCGATCATTCTCACTGGCGCCGACCGTCAACACATTCTTGGCCGTGGCCGGCGAGCCGGTCGAATCATTGTCGACGATGCCATCGCTGTTGCTGTCGATGCCTTCATTCCCTGCCGAGAAGGAGATCAGCATATCGCGGTTGCTCCAGACAAAGCTGTCGGCGTTGGCGCTGTCCACCGTGTAATCCCCGGCCACAGCGCTGCCCCACGAGTTGGAATGGATGCGGGCGCCGGCATTGTAGGCCTGCTGGAAGAGGGTGCGCACATCACTGGGGATGCCGGTCAGGTAATAGCCATTGCCATAGCCATACTGCTTGCACAGATTCGAGGTGACGACATAGTTCTCGGTGGCCTGGAAGACCAACCCCGCTGCCGGGGCTGTGCCCTTGCCCAGGCCGCTGGCGTTGCCATCGCTCAGCACCGAGGCGGCGACATGGGTGCCATGGCCGCTGTCCACATCGATGGCGCCATCATCATAGATCGTCTTGAAACAACTATCCGTGCTGCCCGGCCAGTTGTAGATGGCGGCCACACGGGCGGCGGGGATATCGGCGTGAGCAGTGGCCGCGGCGCCGCCGCCCAGGCCGGTATCGGCCACAGCCACGATCTGGGTGGAGCCGTCATAGCCGCTGGCGTTGGCGGTGTTGGCCCCCATGATGCCGCCGGCGCCATATTCATTCAGCTTTTCGCGCATGACGAACGGCTCGATCCAGGCCACATCCGCCACCGCGGCGATGGCCATGAGCTGCGCGGCATCGGCAGCCACCAGCAACAGCCCGCTTTCGCCATCGCTCACCGGCGCATCTTCCTGGCCGACGATCTCAGCCCCAGACAGGGCCACCGCGGCGCGGGCCGGCCCGACTTCCGCGCCCCGCTCGATCCGCACGATGTACAGGCCGCTGGGCCGGTTGAGCAGCGCCAGATCCAGCTTGTAGGCGGGATGGAAGGGGCTCACCCGCGCCACCGCCCCCAGAGCCGCCACCTGGCCAACCTGGGCAGGGTTCATACGCACCTTGAAGGCGAAATCGGGGATGTAAGCCAGGATCTCGCCGCCCTGAGCCGCCACCTCATCCTTCCAGGCCTGCTCGACCGGGCCGCGGAACTGCACGATGTAGTACCCCTGACGTCCCGGCGCAAATTCCGAGATCAGCAGGGCCTCTGGCAGGGCCGCTTCCGCCGCGCCGCCGGCCAGATGGAGGGTAGGAGGCGCCTCCTGCGCGGCCGGCGGCGCGGCCAACGCCGTCGCGCCGGACAGCAGCAGCGCCGCCAGAATCAGAAACAACAGTAGATGCTTGCGCGTGTGCATGTGTGTATCCACCTCCCAGGTGGTGTGAGTGGGGTGAGAAAGCCCTGCAGAGCAAACCTTGCAGCGCCAGCGGCAGTGTAACACGATCCCCGCAACCCTTCAACATCTTTGCAAACCCCCCAGCCCCCAGCCCGTTGACTGTTGATTGTTGACTGTTGACTGTTGACTGTTGACCCCCGCGTACCAATGCCGCTGATCACGGCCAGGTGGTTGAACCCTTGCCGTTCCTCAATCGAGTGCAAATACGATCTTGAGCGCCTGATCGATTTCTCGCATTTGGTCTGCCGACAACTTCCCGCGTATTTGCACAAGTCTGTGCCTACTATCAATCGGGCGGGTTTGTAGACAATCCGCCACAGAGCGTTTCGTCAGACCGTTTGTCGGGGTAGGGTCGAGCGCCACATTACTGACAATTCGGCCTTTTTTCTCGTTCCAGGCCGTGATCGGGGTCACTTGAATAATCGGGACGCGGGCATTGTACACGTCATTCGAGACAACCACGCAGGGACGCACTTTTCCCGTTTCCGAACCGAGCGTCGGGTCGAGATTGACATCGACGATCTGCCCGCGCCGCAACGTGCTCATTCGGGCCACCCCTCAAGCGCTGACTCGGCCAGAAAATGTACCTCGTCCTCTTCCTCATAGAGTTCAGCATAAAGGGCCGCTGATTCTTGCAATTGCTGATGCACCAACTTCGCTTGCAATTGATCGATGGCCGAACGGATCATGGCGCTGCGATCCTTGAAGCCAAAAGCCGGGAAATTATTGAGGAAATCTATTTGTGTTGGTTCTAAACTGACTTTGATTTGGGACATGATAACCTCGTTGGCCCTGATTTGTGGGCCGCAAAATCAGGGCCATTATCGGGTGCTGATCTCAAGGTTGTCAAGTGCGACCCCGCCGGTAATCCCCCCGCGTACCAATGGCGCTGATCACAGCCAATTCGCCGAACCCCTCGGCGCAGGCGATGGCCTCCGCCGCACGCACCTTGACCCCTGACACTCGACACCTGACACCTTGACACTTGACCCCTGACACCCCCCTCCCCCCTCGCCCTTTGCCCGCAGATGTGCTATGCTTGCGGCCTGTTCAGCCAACGCAACGATGCCCTGAACCGCCCTGAGAGGATGCAGACACCATGTCCACCTTTGCCATGTTCGAGGAATTGGTCAGCGATGAAACTGGCCGGCCCGCGCGGGTCGATTGGGTGGGCCGCGAGGCCTGCTATGTGCTCGATGATTCCGGCTTCAATCGCTATGTCGACGCCGAACAGGTCGACCGCCAGGTGCTGCGCTTTTTCAAAGAACAGGTGGACGAGCATCGCCACCTGGCCGTGCGGGGGATGTTGCAGTTCATGGGCAAGGATGACATCTTCAGCAAGACCGAGCTGGAATATCAGATCGATCACATGGAGGATCGGGGCCTGGAAGTGCTGCCGGTGCAGGTGCGGGAGATGCTGCGCTCCCTCGGCTTCCGCGTCGTCATCGACTTCCACGGCGATCTGGTCAGGGTAGAACTGCCGCAGGAGCTGCCGCCGGGGTGGGAAATCGACTAGCGGCCGCGTCGCGCCGCTACTTTCAGCCACTGCTGCAACTGCTGCAGCAGGGGAGAGGGCGTCTGGCGGCTGCGGGCCTGCTCCTCTTCCTGCCGCCACCCGGCGATGGCCTGCTGGGCGATGGCGTAGCCCTCGTCCATCTGCGCCGCGGCATGGCTGAAATCCCAGGCGGCAGTGGGCCGCTCGCCCACCAGTTCCAGATGGCGCACCGGCACCCCCCTGGCCGCGGCCAGCGCCATCTCTAGATCGCGCTGCCGCGCGCTGGCAGTCACCGCCGCCTTGACGAACAGAGCGATGGCCCCGCGCGCCTCTGGCCCGGCGCTGTGCATATCCGAAACATCCAGGGCGATGATCTCGCTGGCGCCCTGACGCAGGGCCGGCTCGATCGGCAAATTGCTGACGAAACCGCCATCGGTGAGCAGCCGCTCGCCCGCTTCGATCGGCAGGATCCAGGGCGGCAGGGCGGCGGAGGCCAGGAGGGCGTCGAGGACATTGTCGAAGGGCGACGCCCCAAACAGCACCGGCTGGCCGTGGTTGAGATCCGTGGCCACCACGATCAGCCGCACCTGCGCGATCTGGCCGAAATGCAGATCGGGCGAAAGGCCGTGATGGATGCAGAACTGGCGCATGCGCTCATAATAACGGCGATCTTCCCGTTGCAGCAGGGCCTGCGCGGCCAGCCACGCCCGCCGCGCGGCCAGCAGATCCTCCTGCGCGGCGCTCTGCCAGGCGCGGCGCAGCGCGGCAATGCCGTCCGCGTCCACGCCGTGCACGGCCAGGAACGCGGCGTTCAGCGCGCCCACCGACGTGCCCACCAGGAGCTGGGGCCGGTAGCCCGCTTCGATCAGCGCCTGCACGGCCCCGACCTGAAAGGCCCCGCGGGCGCCGCCGCCGCCGAGGACAAAGGTCAGCATGCCTGCCTGACCTGGGGGGTGCATGTTGGTGGCTGCATGTGAACAAGTATACAATGTGCGGGCAGGCTGTGAAAACTCCCCCCCTTTTCGCTCGTGTGCTCTGCCGGAGGCGCGCTATGTCCCATCCCTTCTCCTTTCTCAGCGCGGGCCAGCGCGCGCGTTTGTTCTGGATTTGTCTGGCTCTGACCCTGGCAGCGATGGCCGTGCTGCAGCGGGTCGATGCGCCCCTGCGCACCGCCGCCGCGCCGCAGGGCATCGTTTCCTTCGAGTTGGCGGGCGATCTGCCCACGGCCCAGGCGATCCTGGCCAGTTGGGATGCGCGAACGCGCATCTTTGCCGGGTTCAGCCTCGGCTTCGATTATCTGTTCATGCCCCTCTACGCGGCCAGCATCGCCTTGGCCCTGGCGTGGGCGGCGGCGCAGTGGCGAGGGGGCTGGATCGCCCGGCTGGGGCTGGGGTTGGCCTGGGGGCAGGTCGTGGCCGCGCTGTGCGATGCCGTGGAGAATCTGGCGCTGTGGCGGCTGCTCGGCGGCGGCGGCGAGCCCTGGCCGGCGCTGGCGCAGAGCATGGCCCTGATCAAATTCGGTTTGATCGGGCTGGGCCTGCTCTACGCTCTGGCCGGGGTTGGCCGCTGGCTGCTGCGCCGGGGCCGGGCGTAAGGGGTGAGATAAAAAAAACCCTAAAGGTTTCAAAAACCTTTAGGGTTTGGGTCGGGGGGGTGCTTACGGCATCTCTTGCAGGCGCTGCTGCCACTTGCCGACGAGGCGATCGTAGGTCGCTTCGCTGATCTCGCCGTTGGCCAGGCGCAGGTCGAGGCTATCGATCAGGGCTTCGATCTCGGCGCGGGTGGTGGGGGCCGCAGGGGCCGCGGCGGCCGCGGGTTGTTGCGGCTGCGGGGTCATGGCCCCCGCCATGGCCTGGGCAATGATGCCGCCCAAGCCCGCGCCCATGCCGATGCCCGCGCCCAGGCCCAGCCCGGCGCCAACGCCTTCCCCGCCGCCGCCTTCCCCGCTGCCCACGCCCGCGGCCGCGTCGCCCAGGGCGCGGGCGGCCTTGAAGCGCAGGTACGCGTTCATGTCGCCGATGGCGCCCATGGCCGCGCGTTCGTCGATGGCCTTCAGCGTCTCTTCGGTGGCGCTGACCGATTGCACGAAGACCTGCTTCAAGGTCATGCCCGATTGCTCGAAGGATTCGGCGACCTTGGCCTTGAGGGCGACGCCCAATTCATCGTAGAGGGCAGGCAGATCGAAGAGGCCGGCTTTGGTCTCGCCCAGCAGGTCGGCGAAGGCGGCGATGATCTGGCCGCGCAGCCAGTTGGCGATCTCTTCGGTGCTGTAGTAGCCGCGCTGGCCCACAATCTGGGCCACGAAGCGCTGGGCGTCGGTGACGCGCATCGAGTAGGAGCCGAACGCGCGCAGCCGCACCATGCCCAGGTCTTTATCGCGCATCGCCACCGGTTCGGGCGTGCCCCACTTCAGGTCGACGAAATCGACCATGTTGATGAAGTAGACCGAGGCCTTGAAGGGGGACTGGTTGTCGAAGAGTTTGCCCAGCAGGTTGATGAGGATGGGGATGTTGGCCGTGGTGAGGGTGTGGCGGCCGGCCCCGAAGGTGTCGAGGGCCTTGCCGTCGCGGAAAAAGACGGCGTTCTGGCTTTCGCCCACGATCAGTTGCGAACCCAGGCGGATATCGCCCCACCCTTGCTGGGGCACGCGCAGTACAAGCTGGCTGGGCAGCTGGTCGGGCGCTTGAATGACGTCGAAGATACGGGGCATGAGGATGGCTCCTTGGTTGAGGTTGTGGGTGGTTGAGGTGTCAGGTGGTGTCAGGTGTCAGGTGTCAGGTGTCAAGTGTCAAGTGTCAGGTGTCAAGTGTCAGGTGTCAAGTGTCAGGTTTTGTGTGGTTACGTTAATATCTTAATCATTAATCATTAAAATAACCAATATCCAATATCCAATAGCCAACATCTAATCATTTTCGCTAACTACGCTGATCAATTCCTGGCGCTGGTCGAAGTGATCGTGGAGATCTTGCAGGGCTTGCATCAGCGCTTCCAGGGCCGGCTCGAAGCCTTCGCCGCTGCGCACAGCCTCGTTCAGCGCGGTGATGTGATCGTTGATCTGGGGCACGCGCTCGCCGATGGCCTGATCGAAGCCGATCAACTGATCCAACTGCTCTTCGCGCACCTTGTCCAGGTCGAAGAAGGGCGCGTAGCCGCTGGCCGCGGTTTTGATGCGGTCGATCAGCAGTTGCAAGCGCCCAACCGCGCGCTCCAGTTCGGGCAGGGCGCGCAATTTGCCGGCAGAAACCAGGTCGCGTTGCAGGCCGGTGAGTTTGCGCCGCGAGGATTCCAGCCGCCGGGTCACATTCTGGCGCAGCCGGCGATCCGCCTCGCGGCGGAGTTCTTTTTCGCGATAGTCGCGGAGTACGGGCAGACCGCTGATGGTGCGTTCCAGCGATCCCATGCTGGTTTTGACGCGTTCGATCAGGCTCATGGATAACCTCCAGGGGGTGATGGGGTGGGAGAGGGGGAAATGATAGGGGTCAGTCCAGGTGCAGGAAGACTTCGGAGCCGCACCAGGGGCAGCGGATCATGCCTTTGCCGGCCAGTTCCACCTCGCCGCCGCAGTTGGGGCAACGGTGGTCGCTCTTGAGTTGCGAGGCTTCTTTGGAATAGAGAATGCCCTGCTGCCAGTTGATGGCGCCGGTGAAGAGTTGCTTGCCCACCAGGTCGCGCACCATCTCTTCGATCTGGCCGCGGTCCTTGTTCAGGGCCAGGGCCAGTTCATCCAGCCGCACTTTGCCCTGGGTGAGCACCATGTTGAGGATTTTGCTCTGTTCGCGGGCGCGGGCCTGTTGCGCTTCCTCGCCGCGGCCGCGCAGCAGCAGGTAGGCGCCGACGCCGCCCACAGGCAGGACGAGGAAGAGGAGGAGCAGGGCTAGGCCCAGCACCAGGCCGCCGGCGTCCTCCACCGCGGCAATCAGCCAGGCGATGCCGACAAAAAGCGCGACTCCAGCGATAACGATGAGAATGAGGCCTGCAATGCGTCCTGTGCTCATGGTTGTTTTGGTAGGAAATGAGTGTGAATAAGGAGTTTTCTTAGCAAAAAACCCTAAAGGTTTCGGAAAAAAGGCCATGAGATCAGCGGAAACCGCCGCCGCCGCCCCCCCCGCCGCCGCCGCCAAAGCTGCCGCCGCCGGAGAATCCGCCCCCCGAAAAGCCCCCGCCGCCGCTGCTGCCGCGGCTGGAGGACCAGCCGCCGCTGCTGCCGCCGCTGGGCTGCGGCCGGCTGGTCAGGGTGTTGGACGCGGTCGTCAACATGCCGGAGAGGCCGGCGCTCATGCCAGACAGCCCCGCGCCCATGCCGCGGCTGGCTTCGCTCAGGCTGGGCAGGCCGCGGCCCCCCTCGGCCGGGCGGGGCGCGGGCATGGCCGGCCCGGGCGCGCCGCGGCTGCTGCTGCTCGGCATGGTGCGGGGGCCGTGGGAGATGGGCCGGGGATAGGGCATGTACCAGGGGGGGGGCGCAGCTTCCGGCACCTTTTCCCAGGTGCGCAGGTAGTCTTTCTCCAGGCCAAAGGCGATGGCGTAGGGCAGGAAGCGGTCGAACAACTCGGTCGCCCGCGCCAGATCGGTGTATTTGCCGATGTTGCGCAGATAGGCGCGGAAGGCCTGCCAGCGCGCGGCCTGCTCCGCGCCTTTGGCGGTCTTGCGCGGCATGAACCGGGCCAGGAAGATCAGGCCGAAGGAGAAGATCAGCAAGCCCACAGGCAGGAAGATGGCCGCGTCGGTGTACTGGGCCAGGGCGCCCACGCCCACGCAACTGAGCACACCGGTCGCCATCAGCGCCAGCACCCCGAACAGGCTCCAGCGGCTGCGCGTCTGCTCTGGGTTGGCGGTGAAGAATGCTTGATTGGTGACTTCGGTGTACAGCGCGGCCTTGATCTTGGGCAATTCGGTGTAGAACTTGGCCTTGAGATCGGAGAGTTTGCGCTCCTGTTTCTGTTTGAACAGGGCGGTGAGCAGCATGGTTTCGTAGGGATGCAGGGTGGCGTCGACGGGGCGCACCTGTTTGTAGAGGAAGTCCGGCTCGGAGGTGAGGCCGAAGGGGCCTTTTTTCTGCGGTTTGATCTCCTCGATGCTGATGTAGGAGCGCCGGGCCAGATCGATCAGGGTGGCCAGCACATCTTCCATGTCGGCCTCTTCATCCAACAGGGTGCCCACCATGCCGGGGGGGAGGTCGGTGGGCGGTTCGGGCAGGTATTCGGCCACGAAGTCGGTGTGGGCGTCGCGCCCGCGGGTGTACCAGACCAGATAGAGTCCCAACGGCGCCAACACGAGGAAGAGCAAGGAGAGCGCGCCCGCGGCCAGATTGGCCACCGGCCGCCAGCGCTCGTCATATTCGGCTTGCGCTTCCAGGGCGGCGGCGCGCTCATCTTCGGCCTGTTGCCAGGTTGCGGGCGCGCCGGCCACCACGCCGGGCGTAAATTCGGCCCGCACCTCGAACTCCTGGCCGGCGGGGATGCGGGCCAGCGCGGTCAGGCGCACGGTTTGATCATCCAACGGCTCCAGCGCCGCCTGGGTGAAGTAGCTATCGAAATTTTGGATGCGGGCAGCCGCGGGCACGCGGATGGTGACGATGCTGTGGTTGACGGGGAAGCTGCGATCGCCGTACACCGCCTTCCACCAGACCTGATCCCCGCCCGCGTAATAGCGCAGGGCGCCGGAGACGCGGTAAGAGAGGGTGAAGGTGCGGGTTTCATCCTCTGCCGGCTCGAAATACCAGTCGATGACGGTATGGCTGCCCTGCCGGTTGACGGTGAAGGTGCCGGGCAGGGCGCTGGCGTTGAGGGCGTAGAAGCCGGTCTCATCCGCCACGGCGATGTCGGAGATGCCGGTCGTAAGCCCGCCATCGATGCTGCGGTAGCCGGCGGTGAATTGCCCGCTGGTGAAGACGATGGCCTGTGTTTCCACCACATCGAGTGTGCCGTCAAGATTGACGGTGATATCGACATCGAACCGCTCCCAATAGAGCGTTTTGCTTTGCCCCGCGGCGGGAACGACCGCCAGCGCCAGCAAAATCGCTGCCCCCATCATCCAGCGCAACATCTTTGTATGCATCTTGGTTCGTTACTCCGATGAATCAACAGCCTGTGTGTGATGCGTGATACGTCCTGCCTCTACCAACCAACCAACTAACCAACCAACCAACCAACCAACCAACCAACCAACCTCCCCCCCATTCTAGCACAAGTGAACGCAGGGGAAAACTGCCTGCAGCCGACGACTGTCAGGGCAGCAGCGCCACTTCGACGATGCCGGCCAGACGCACGTTATTATCGCCGATGAAGGCCACGCGCATCTCTTTGAAAGTGATGGCCACGCCCGGCCGCAGGCTGCCATCCCAGATGAGGGAATCGCCGGCCTTTTTGAAAGGCACTTGTTCCACGCTCCAGCCGCTGAACTCGGCCCCCCGTTCCGGGTCGATCCGTTCCAGCCGCAGGGTGGCGCCGGGCACCGTCTCGCCCACCTTGATGTTGTAGGTGACGGGGATGGCGAAGATGATGTCGCTGCGGGCGGGGCCGAGCAGCGGCTGTGGATTGACTTCATCCACCAGGATGGTCACCTGCCCGCCCAGCCGCATCTGATCATCGTTGTAGAAAAGCACACGCTGGTTGATATCGAGCTGGACGCCAGGCAGGGGCGAGCCAGACCAGGCGACGCTGTCGGCCACTTTTTTGAACGCGGTTTGACCGTCGATGCGCATCTCTGCCCCGCGTTCTTCTGTGGGGCCCACGTAGGCGATGCCGGTGCCGGGCAAAAAGCCCCCAATCTCGATCTTCTTCTCGGTGGGGGCGCTGTAGCGCAGTTGATTGGGGCCCACGCGTTCGGTGCAGGCGGAGAGGAACAGAGTCGCCAGCAACAGCAGCAGCAGAGCACGAAAAGAGGGGATGTTCATGGCAGCAACCTTCCTTGAGACGCGTACAAACGGGGGAGGGGGGGATTTCGTCAGTGATGACGGGGCAACAACACAAAAGGTTCCGCCCCCCAGCAGGGTGAAGAGGGCGGCTCGCGGCGTGCTTTACCCGGCTATTTCCGCTCATTTTCGCCGATTTGCGTGCAAACTACCACCGGATCGAGCAGCCACGAACACTGAAAAGCCCGGCACATCCCAAAACGTACCGGGCATTCTCAGTCCATCACGCTGCCAACCAATCAACCAACCAACCTACTAACCAACTAACCAACCAACCAACCAACTAACCAACCAACCAACTAACCAACCAACCAACTAACCAACTAACCAACCAACCAACCTACAAATCCTCCGCAATCGCCATCTTCTCTTGCAGCGCCGCCTGCGCCGCGGCCAGCCGGGCGATGGGCACGCGGAAGGGCGAGCAACTGACGTAGTTGAGGTTGAGATGGTGGCAGATGTGGATCGACTTGGGATCGCCGCCATGCTCGCCGCAGATGCCCACCTCCAGGGTGGGGCGGGTCTGGCGTCCGAGCTCCACGCCGATGCCCATCAGCTTGGCCAACCCCTTCTTGTCGATGCTCTCGAAGGGGTTTTCCGGCAGGATGCCCTGCTGGATGTAATTGACCAGGAAGCCTTTCTCGGCGTCATCGCGGCTGATGCCAAAGGTGGTTTGGGTGAGATCGTTGGTGCCATAGCTGAAGAACTCCGCGTATTCGGCGATCTCGTCGGCGGTGAGGGCAGCGCGCGGGATCTCGATCATCGTGCCGAATTTATAGTCGATCTCCATGCCCTGCTCCTCCATCACCTCTTTGGCCACCCCTTCCAGGGCTGCGCGCTGCACTTTCAGCTCATTCACATGGCTGGTCAGCGGGATCATGATCTCGGGATGCACATCCACACCCTCTTTGGCGCACTCGCAAGCCGCCTCGAAGATGGCCCGCACCTGCATCTGCGTCAGTTCGGGCATGATGATGCCCAGGCGCACCCCACGCGTGCCCAACATCGGGTTGGCCTCGTGGATCGCTTCCACCCGCGCCAGAATGCGCTCCTCCTCCTCGATCTGCCGCAGCAGATCATTCACCTCGGGCAGGGTGCCGGCGCGCAACAGCCGGATCTTGTGATCGGTCAGCGCCATCATCAAGTCATCCCGGCTGGGCAAGAACTCGTGCAGGGGCGGATCGATCAGGCGGATGATCACCGGCAGACCATCCATGGCCCGGAACAGCCCGGCGAAATCCTCCCGCTGGAAGGGCAGCAGCGCGTCCAGCGCCTCGCGGCGTTCGGTGACTGTGTTGCTCATGATCATCCGCTGCACGATGGGCAGGCGCTCCTGCTCGAAGAACATATGCTCGGTGCGGCAGAGGCCGATGCCGCCGGCGCCATACTCGCGGGCGCGGCGGGCGTCGTGCGGATAATCGGCGTTGGCCCACACCCCCAGGCGGCGGAATTCATCCGCCCAACCCAACAGCTTTTTCAACCAGGGATCGGAGATATCGGGCACCATCGTCGGCAACTGGCCCAGGAAAACCTCGCCGGTGGCGCCGTCGATGGAGATCCAATCCCCTTCCGCGATGACGCGGTCGCCCACGCGCATGATGCGCTGGCCCATTTCGATCTCCAGCGCGGCCACGCCCACGACCGCGGGCTTGCCAAATTGCCGCGCCACCAGGGCGGCGTGGCTGGTGCGCCCCCCGCGGCTGGTGAGGATGCCCTCCGCCGCCAACATGCCGTGCACATCATCCGGCTTGGTTTCGGGCCGCACCATGATCACCTTGCGTCCCTCTTTCTTCACCCAGGCCTCGGCCAGATCCGCGTCGAACGCGATCATGCCCACGGCCGCGCCCGGCGATACATTCAGCCCCGTGGCCAGCAGCAGGCCCGATTCCTTGGCCTTTTTCTTGGCTGCGGCCTCGAACTGGGGATGCAGGAAGAAATCGACCTGTTCCGGCGTCACGCGCAGCACCGCTTCCTCCCGGCTGATCAACCCCTCCTCGGCTATATCCGCGGCGATGCGCACCGCGGCCTGGGCCGTGCGCTTGCCGTTGCGTGTCTGCAACATCCACAACTTGCCCCGTTCCACCGTGAACTCCACATCTTGCATGTCCCGGTAATGCTGCTCCAGCCGTTTGGTGATGGCCACAAACTCCTGCCAGGTCGTGGGCATATCCTCGCCCAGTTGTTCCACCCGTTCGGTGACACGAATGCCGGCCACCACATCCTCGCCCTGGGCATTGAGCAGATAATCCCCTTCGATCTTGTTTTCGCCGGTGGTGGCGTTGCGGGTCATGGCCACGCCGGTGGCGCTGCCCTCGCCCATATTGCCAAACACCATGGTCTGGATATTGACGGCCGTGCCCAGATCGTGCGGGATCTTGGCGGCGTTGCGATAATCCACCGCCCGCTTGCCATTCCAGCTTTTGAACACCGCCTCGGTGGCCAGCCGCAACTGCTCCAGGGGATCGCTGGGGAAATCGATGCGGTTGTAGCGTTTGAAGATCGTCTTGAATTCCTCGCCGATCGCCCGCCAGTCATCCGCGCCCAGCCCGGCGTCGCTGTCCACCCCCTGCATCTTGCGATAATGGGTGATCACCTCCTCGAACGGCTCATCCGGCACCCCCATCACCACCGACCCGAACATCTGGATCAGGCGGCGGAAGGAATCGTAGACAAAGCGGGCATCCCCGGTCAGTTTGATCATTCCCTCCACCGTCTGGGCATTGAGGCCGATGTTCAGCACCGTATCCATCATGCCGGGCATGGAAAACTTGGCGCCGGAGCGGCAGGAAACGAGGAGGGGATTGCCAGGATCGCCGAATTTTTTGCCGGTCAATGCTTCCACCGCGGCCAGCGCATGCAGTTCCTGCTCCCACAGACCTTCGGGGAAGCGCTGGCCGGCGGCGAGATAGGCGTTGCAGGCCTCGGTGGTAACGGTGAAACCGGGGGGCACGGGCACGCCGATGCGGGTCATTTCGGCCAGATTGGCGCCTTTGCCGCCCAATAGGCCGCGTACGTTCTCCCAATCGCCATGCACCGCGGCTTCGGCCTCGGCGACTTCATTGAATAGATACACCCATTTTTTGGTCATAATGATGAAGATCTCCTGAAAAATAGTTGATTTTGGGCAAAATTTACAGATTTCACCTGCTTGCTGCCGGGCCTGAACGTTCCGAACCTGTTCTTCAGGTCGGCGGTCGGGTCATCCGGCCAGAGCAAGATGAGCGGTAATGCAAGCAAGACCGGGTGCAAACAAGATGTAGACCCCAGAAATGGGGTCTACACACATGCAGCATCACGTTTGATTATAAACCTGACCTCTGCGTCTGCCATGATCTAAGTCATAGCCGGGAGACTGGAGCAGTCTCTGGGAAAAGCAGGTTGTATGCGTCTTGCCAGCCTGCGCCGGCTGCAGGCGGAGGGGGCGGGGCCTCAGCTCACCGCTTTCTTCACCAGATCGGCAATCCTGGCCTCTTCGGCGGCAGTCAACGCGTGCAGAGCGAAGGAGGTGGGCCACATGGCGCCTTCGTCCAGGTTGGCCGTGTCGTTGAAGCCGAAGGTGGCGTAGCGGGCGCCGAACTTGTGCGCGCTCTGGAAAAAGCAGACGACCTTGCCCTCCCTGGCGTAGGCGGGCATGCCGTACCAGGTTTTCGGTGAGAGGGCCGGCGCGTGGGCTTTGATGATGGCGTGGATGCGCTCGGCCATGCTGCGATCCGGCTCCGGCATCTCGGCGATCTTGGCGAGCACGTCATTTTCGGCCGCGGCTTTGTCTTTTTGGGCGCGGGCTTCCGCCTTCAGTTCTTTGGCGCGCTCCTTCATCGCCGCCCGTTCCTCCGCGCTGAATCCTGCGGACTCTGTGTCCATCCCGGTAGCGCGCCTGGCAGGTTTTTGCTTTTCTGTGTCGGAACTCATGGGAAACGCCTCACTATAGAGAAAAGGAATTTAGATCGATTTTTGTAATAATTCACCTTATTTTGTTACTCGCAATAACATATCAGGTAAACGGTTACTTTTCGTGAAAATTCATGAAATTTGTGATCGATAAGCGAAGCCCGTTACGCCTTGTGAATCAATCATCCATCATTCGGCGGTGACCTTTGGGGCAGGTTGCCCAACTGCAATCGTAAAAACCATCATCGAAAGCTGGTTGGATTGCATAATGATCTGCGCAATAAATACAATCACAATCAGGGCAATAATGATCCAACCCTTCGCAAACTTTCACTAATTCTCTGTGTACCTTCTGATACCTGCCTTCTTTCAGGTCTTCCAAGAGTACAGTGATGCGATTGGTAATAGGAGAAAAAAGAGGGAAACTTCTTATGGCGCTATTTATCCAGAGTGCACCAGATTCGTCTAGTATGAAGGATACAGCAGGTTTTTGGCATATATGGCATTTTATGGTCAGCGCACTTTCTGTAATTGAACCGACGATCTCCTTGTTTGCCGAGCCATCGCCCAGAGCATAGTGCTTTATGGACGGCCTCTCGAATTCTTTTATTGGCGTTTGTTTCGACTTCGCGCCACGTGCAAATACTCTGGACAAGAGGTGAAAAAACTTACTTAAAGACTCGAACATGCTGTTTTTTGCGTTTTTTGTAACTGATCAGTATGGAAAAGACCCTAAAGATTTCTAAAACCTTTAGGGTTTGGGGCCGGGAGCGATAACCTGGCCGCTGCCCGCCGGGCATCACGAAGGTCTTATTCTCGCGCCCCCCGGTCGCGCCTGCAAGCCGGGGCTTTGCCTTGGGGCAGAGGGTGGCGCGCCGCCGCCCTCCCCGCCTGTTCAATGTTCCGCGATCACATACAACTGATTGTCCTCAAGCCGGTAGATCAGCGGCGCCACCTGAATGCGCGGGTAGCGTAATCGTAGCCTTTTTGCTTCACTCAATATAAAATCCACTTCGTTTCCAATTTCGAACATCGGCGCAAAGTGCATGAAATGCGCTTCTGCCCACTCTCGTTCCCAACCTGCGTTGTTTATCAATCCCTGAATAAACGATTCGCGCTTGCCCATGAGATTGACCATGCCGCAATGCGTGTGTCCAATCAGCGCAATAGCCGTCACGCCGCCTATGGCGATAGCGTAGGAGACTTTGAACTCGCTGTATCGCAGGTTCGCGCCCCCAGCCCGCAGGATATAGGCGAAATGGTCGGGGATGCGCAGGTGTTTGCGATGATCCATGCACATGCCAATGAGCAGGCGGGCTGTCGTGTACGTGTCGAAGGGCCGGGCCAGGTTGTGGTATTCCAGGAGTAGGCCGAGGGGGCTATCCTGGTACGCCGGGGGGATGTCGGCTTTGCTTGACACGGTGATCAAGCGGTTCATGGTCAACTCATCGTAATGTCATGCGAGATCGGCTGCAAGTTGCGCCCGCGACACGCATCACGCCGTGCAGAGTCGGGGCGGCGCTGTTTGGCGCGGCTGAGGGACAGCGTTTTCACCCTCCCATTGATGACTGCTCTCCATTCAGAGTACACCGTAGAACATTAAAAGCGTGCGGAGACTTATTAATGTTATGAGAATACCGACTAAAATCATAAATGGCTTGATAGGGATACGTTTTGCCATCCATGCGCCCATTGGGGCAGCCATTATTCCGCCGATGGCAAGGCCTAAAATGATCTGCCAATTTGATAAACCGAGAGTTACTATAAACATCACAGAAGCGGATAGAGTAACAAAGAATTCTACAGCATTCACGCTGCCTATGGCTTTTCTGATGTCGTTGCCTCTGACAATTAGATTGGATGCTACTATCGGCCCCCATCCGCCGCCGCCAACTGCATCGACGAACGCCCCGATAAAACCAAGTGGTATGAGATGCGTGGTGACTTCACGAGGTGGGAATTCTCGAAAAGCTTTAATAATGATAACTAATCCCAATATCATCAAGTAACCAGCAATATAAGGACGAAGACTATCGCCAGGAAAATTAGATAAAAAGTATGCGCCAAGAAGTGCTCCCAGCACGCCCGGTAATAACAATCTGCGAAAGAGTAGCCGATCCACATTTCCGAAAGCGCGGTGGGAGAGCGCCGAAGCTCCTGTCGTAAAGCATTCGGCGGCATGGACGGTGGCGCTGGTGGCTGCAGGCGGCACACCCAAAGCCAAAAGAAGCGAGGAAGCTGTCACGCCGTAAGCCATGCCAAGGGCGCCATCAATGATCTGGGCGATAAATCCTGCAACGATGTATAGGACAAACTCTTGTGTGAGCATTGCTTTGTGTGCTCGCATCTTTGTTATTTGCCCATGTTGCTCAACGGTCAAGTTCAGCGGTGGGCGACGGCCAGATGCGCAGGCCGGGAATAAGCGAATGGTAGGGTTCAGGACCGCCAATGGGGCGCCCGCGCAACAGGGATCGCGTTTGTTGCAGGCATTGCCCGGAGTGTGACGGCGCAATGACCCCATTCTCGCGCCCCCCCGGCCCGCACTGCAAGCCGGAAGCTTCAGCCGGCGCGGCGCGGCTGCACGCTGTGTGGGGCGATACTCACTTTGTTGGTTCTTTCAGCGCGTGTTCCATATCCTTTACGCGATGGTAACTGGAGTGACCGTCAAGATCAAAGGGCCATTCCGGTCGGCGCTCCCTTTGACTGAACCATTCTTCGGGTGCATCTTGAAGCGCAGCCAGTACCTCGTCATGAACTTGCCTGTGCCAGGCCAACACTTCCTGTGGGGAGCGATCTCGCCAACGCTCGTAGATGAGATGGTTCCCATCGCTCCAATTGAGCCCTTTCTCTTCTGCCGGTATGGGCTGTTTCTTGATTTTTCTGACCACGTCAGCCTTCCAATGGACAATATGCGCTAATGCATCTTTTACTGTCCAAGGGTCTTTGGTCTCCGGTCTGGTTAGAAACCTGTGCCAAGCCTCATTGCTCAGGTTGTTAACCAGATGATCCAGGCGTTCGAACTCTTGAATAGTGCGTTCGATTACTTCCTCGCGAGTATGACGCATAAAAACGAACCTCCTGCGTATGCTAACTCTACGCGATCTCTGACTGCGTGTACCGCTTGTTGAGCCGACTGGGAAGCGTCCGGCAGGAACGGCTTGCGTTACCTGCGTGTGGGTGGGCGTGGATGCTGCTTGGGAACAGAAAAACTCGAAGCGAGGACAAGGCCAGGCGATGCGTGCATCGCCAAATGCCGTCCGCCTTACAGTGGCAATCCTACACGTCAGGGACAACTGCCCAAGCTGTTTCTTAGCATGCCCTGTTAGCCACCAGTTGATATTGAAGACAAGAATTTTTCTACAGCTTTCTGAAATTCTTGCGGCTGATCCATATTGGACAGATGTGCTGCATCTTCAAAGGTTATTTTATGTGCAAATTTTATTTTTTCTTTCATATAATCGGCGGCTGCGAGGATATATGGCGTATCATGTGAACCGACAACAATTAGAACAGGTATATTTAGACTTTCCAGGCGATCGAATGCAGGGATTTGAGAGTTTTGCAAGCGCTTTCCTAGTTTTTTGGTTTCATGAGATAACGCAAGACGATCCATTTCATATAGCAATTTTCGCATTGTTGGATTAACCTGATCTGGTGTTCGCCCCATGCCATCAAACCAGATCTGTGTTTCTATTTCAGCCAGTAAATCGAAGTCACCAGATTCATAGGCTTTCTCGGCGTCGGCAAATTTAGAAGGCGCTGGCACATCTAATTCCAACCCGCTTGGGCCAGAACCAACCATTATCAAAGCTTTTGCTCTCTCTGGGTAAGTTAATGCAAAATCCATTGCTAAATCACCACCCATAGAGCAACCCATGATGATAATAGGTTCATGAATTCCCAATGTTTCGAGTAAAGAAACCAAATCGCTCATATTGCTAAAATCGCCATCCACTGGTTCACTTTTACCATATCTTCTCATATCGTGACGAATGACTTGATTACTTTGAGAGAAATATGTAAATTCGTTATTCCATTGACGACTATCAGCCACACCAGCATGAATCATTACAAACGGAACACCTGCTCCAGCAACTTCATAATAGATTTTTGCGTTATTAATGTTGACAAAACCAGATTTGAATAGATGTGTTGGCATATCACTCCTTGTATTTTTGCATTTGCCGATCACTTGATTTGGCGTCTAACGGTTTGCGCTTCAACCGCAGCCACCTGCATCGTCAAGCCCATGCGGTTTGCCGCGCCCGCAGCACGGTTGGCTGCAAGCGCTGGGCAGGCGGCGGCGGATCGATCATGACAACAGGTTGTCATACTCGGCATGTGTGCCAATCCAGAACCACACGATGCCCTCCGGCTTTTCCCTGCCCAGCGCCCGGTAGTGCGCGCCGACGCGCACCGACCATAGCTGTTTTGTCTTACCGACCTTTTTGAAGTGCAACGATGGATGATGCGGATCGGTCTTGAGTAGCTCAAAGTTCTTATCCGCTAATTCTTGCACTTCTTTGGGCAGTTGTTGGTAATGCTGCCAAAAGCGAGGAAGGGCTATATGTTTCATAGGGGCTGGCCTAGCCCTGCCCCATACTCTTTGTCAACTTCAGCAAGCAGTGCGTCAAGACGCCCTGCTTCCAAGTCTTCCTCGATCTGCTTGTCCCATACTTGCGCATGGTAATTCTCAAGCCACACCATCAACTCAGCCAAGTCTATGGCTGGTAGTCGGGCAATGGCAATTTCTATTTCTTTGATGCTCATACATTGAACCTCATATCTTTCTCAAAGTGTCAAACGCCGCGCATAACCGCCTAACGGCTTGCGTTACCTGCGTGTGGGCGGGCGTGGACAATGCTTGTAAATCGCGCAGGATCCCACACGTCAGGTGCAACAACCCCAGATGGCGGGGCCATCATTCCGGCCCGAAGAAACAGGGGCAGCGGCCTGCGGGGGAGGATAGCAGATTCATG
>JAANMV010001434.1_pt1 | contig 26281 bp, 33 predicted proteins | sample 7279661 | NCBI WGS metagenome assembly JAANMV01 (sample SAMN14094540, study PRJNA606508) | bioreactor metagenome | isolation source: A lab-scale SPAN reactor treating ammonium-rich wastewater day 121 | place: Ireland: Galway | collected 2017-05-16
GTGGAGCTGCGGGCGGCGCCGGGACGTCCGCCGGGCGCTGCGGCGGCGGGCTGCGGGGCCGGCGCTGGGCTGGGGCGGGGCGCTGGTGCAGGGGTCGGCGGAGTCGGGGTGGGGCGCGGCGGGGGGGGCACCGGCCGTTCGGGCGTTGGCTCGGTAGGTGTGGGTTCCGGTTCGGGCGTGGGCGCCTCGGGGATGGGTGCCGGGGGCGGGTCCGGGGGGAGCAGCGCCACGACTTCCAGGGGCGGGCGGGGTGGCGTGGCGGGTTTGGGGGCCGTGCGGGCCTGGGGGTCCAGGCGGGTGAGGAGGCCCAGGAGCAGCAGGGCGTGCAGGGCCACGCTGGCGCCGGCGGCCCGCTTCCGGTCGCGGCGGACCTGGGGGTCCGGGTCCGGCCGGGCCGGGGTCCGGGGCGGGCGGGTCATGGGGTGGCGCCGCTGGCGGCGGGGAGGCGGGTGCCGAGGGCGAGGCGGGTGCCGCCCGCGCGGCGGATCTCGTCCATGACTTCCACGACGGTGCCGTACTGGCCTTTCTCGTCGGCGCGCAGGCCGACCACGCCGCCGGACGCCTGCGCGAGGGGCCGCAGGCGGGCACCGAGGCTGGTCAGGGAGGTGGCCTCGCCGTTCAGGTAGACCTTGCCGGCAGGGTCCACGCTCACGATGGGCAGGGCGGGGCTTTCCTTCACGGCGCTGCTGGCGCGCGGCAGGTCCAGGGGCAGGGCGGTCTGGCGGGCGCCGAGACTGCTGGTGAGGAAGAAGAAGATCAGCAGGAGCAGCACGATGTCCACCATCGGCGCGAAGTCGAAGGTGACGGTTTCGCCGCCGTCGCGCATGCGGCGCCGGCGGGCACTCATCGGGCGGCGCCTTCCAGGACGGCGGGGCGCAGGGGCGCGGCGGCCCGGGCGGGCTCGGGGTGGGGCGCGGCGAGCCAGGTGGGAAGGTCCTCGCGGACCTGTTCGGCGTGCAGGGCGATACGGTCGGCGCGGGCGCGCAGGGCGCCGCGGGCGACGTACGCGAGGATCGCGACGATCAGGCCGCCGGCGGTGTTGATCAGGGCCTCGCTGATGCCCTGGGCGAGCTGCGCGGGGGTGGGGCTGGCGGTCTGGCCGAACACCAGGAAGGAGCGGACCATGCCGATCACGGTGCCCAGCAGGCCCAGCAGCGGGGCGACCTGCGCGGCGGTGCCGAGGGCGCTCAGGCCGGCGTACAGGCGGCCTTCCTCGGCGAGGAGGGTGGAGGTCATGGCGGAGGCGGCGGCGTCGGGGCCGCGGTCGGCGCGGCTCAGGCCGGCGCGCAGGACGTTGGCGGCCGGGGTGTGGTTGCCGCTGCGGTCCACTTCGGCCAGCGCGGCGTGGGGGCCGCTTTCGGCGGTGACGGCCCGGGCGCGTTCGGTGAGGGTGCGGGGGTCGGCGCTCAGGCGGGCCAGGGCCTGGGCGCGCAGGGCAGTCAGGTAGACCACGTACAGGGAGAGGGCCAGCAGCACCCACAGCAGCGGTCCGGCGGCGCGGATCAGGTCCAGGACGTTCACCGTTCACGGGTAACACGGGCGGGGGTGGCAAGCGTGAAAGGACCGTGCGGCGCCCTCATGTGGCGCGCGGGGAACGGATCAGGGCCGCGCGGCCCCAGTGCGGCGCGGCCCTGCGTGGGGGGGCTCAGTGGGTGCTGGTGAGTTCCTGGCGCGCCTGGAGCAGTTCGGCGCCGCTGATGCCGGGGCTGGTCATGTTGTAGGGGTTGAGGATGACGTCCAGTTCGGCGGCGGTCAGGGCGCCGCTTTCCAGCACGACGTCGCGGATGGGCCGGCCGGTGTCGATGGCCTGTTTGGCGAGGCGGGCGGCGGTTTCGTACCCGACGTGGGGGTTGATGGCGGTGACCACGCCGACGCTGCTTTCCACGTAGGCGCGCAGGCGGTCCTCGTTGGCCCTGAGGTCTTCGAGGAGGTGCTTGCGGAACACGGTGAAGACGTTGGTCATCATGGTGATGCTCTGGATGAGGTTGAAGATCAGCACGGGTTCCATGACGTTCAGTTCGAACTGCCCGGCTTCGCTGGCGAGGCACACGGTCGTGTCGTTGCCGATGACCTGGAAGGCCACCTGGTTGACGACCTCGGCGATGACGGGGTTGACCTTGCCGGGCATGATGCTGCTGCCGGGCTGCCGGGCGGGCAGGTGCAGTTCCCCGAAGCCGCAGCGGGGGCCGGAGGCCATCAGGCGCAGGTCGTTGGCGACCTTGCTCATGTTCATCATGCAGACCTTGAGCATGGCGCTGACCTCGGTGTAGCCGTCGGTGTTCTGGGTGGCGTCGATCAGGTCGTCGGCGGACGTGATGGGGTGGCCGCTGAGGTCGGCGAGGTGCTGCACGACCGCGCGGATGTAGGCGGGGTCGGCGTTCAGGCCGGTGCCGACGGCGGTGGCGCCCATGTTCACCTGCCGCAGGTGCGCGCCGGTCAGGGCGATGCGGTCGATGTCGCGGGCGAGCACGCGGCGGTACGCCTCGAATTCCTGCCCGAGGCGGATGGGCACGGCGTCCTGCAGGTGGGTGCGGCCCATCTTGATGACGTGGTCGAACTCCTTCGCCTTGCGGGCGAAGGTGGCTTCGAGGTCGCGCATGCTGGCGAGGAGGTTTTTCAGTTCGTCCAGCACGGCGATGTGCATGGCGGTGGGGAAGGCGTCGTTGGTGCTCTGGGCCATGTTCACGTGCGTGTTGGGGCTCAGGCGCGCGTAGTGGCCTTTGTGGTCCCCGAGGAGTTCCAGGGCGCGGTTGGCGAGGACCTCGTTGGTGTTCATGTTGATGCTGGTGCCGGCGCCGCCCTGGATGGGGTCCACCAGGAAGTGCGCGTGCCACTGGCCGGCCATGACCTCGTCGGCGGCGCGGGCGATGGCGTCGGCGAGTCCGGCGTCCAGGTTGCCGGTTTCGGCGTTGGCGAGTGCGGCGGCTTTTTTCACCAGGGCCATGGCGCGGATGAGGCTGGGGTGCAGCCGCAGGCCGGTGATGGGGAAGTTCTCGATGGCGCGCAGGGTCTGGATGCCGTACAGGGCGTCCTGGGGAACCTGTTTCTCACCGAGGAAGTCTTTTTCGAGGCGGTAGGTCATATCTGTCTTCCTTTGGAGCGGGGGGTGGGCCGCGGCTGCTCCGGTGCGGCGGGGGCGGGTCAGAAGAGAAGGGTGGCGAGCAGGAAGCCGGTGCTGATGGTCACGACGGTGGCGACCAGCCCGGGGAGCATGAAGCTGTGGTTCAGGAGGTACCGGCCGATGCCGGTGGTGCCGGTGCGGTCGAAGTTGATGGCGGCGACGACGGTGGGGTAGTTGGGGATGAAGAAGTACCCGTTCACGGCGGGGAACATGGCGATCATGAAGGGTGCCGGGATGCCCAGGGCGATGCCCAGCGGCGCGAGCGCGCGGATGGTGGCGGCCTGGCTGTAGAGCAGGATGCTCATGACGAACAGGGCGATGGCGAACACCCAGGGCTGCGTCCTGACGAGGCCTTCCACGGCGCCCTTGAGGGAGTCGATGTGCGCGGCGATGAAGGTGTCGCCCATCCAGGCGATCCCGAAGATGGCGATCACGGCGGCCATGCCGGCGGGGAACACGCTGCCCTTGACGACGTCCTCGGCCTTCACGCGGCACAGCAGCAGCATCAGGGCGCTGGCGCTGAGCATGATCATCTCGATGGAGTACGGCATGCCCAGCGGCACCAGGGCGGCAGGGTCCTTCAGGTCAGGGACCAGGGGGCGCAGGGCGGGGACCGAGCCGACCAGCACGATGGCGAGCGCGGCGGCCAGGAAGATCCACACGCTGGTGCGGGCGCTGGCGGGCAGGGCGGGCTTCTGGGTGTGCGGGGCGACGGGTTCGATCTCGCCGCGGTCCAGGCGCTCTTTGTAGGTGGGGTCGTCGTTCAGTTCGCGGCCCTTGCGGAACACGGCCAGCGCGCCGGCCATCACCCCGACCAGGGTGGCGGGCACGCACACCTTGAGGATGTCGAAGAGGCTGATGGCGGGGTTCTGCGCGGCCAGCAGGCCCAGCAGGGCGACGGTGGCGGCGCTGATGGGGCTGGCGGTGATGGCCTGCTGCGAGGCGATCACGGCGATGCTCATGGGGCGTTCGGGGCGGATGCCGGCCTCACGGGAGACCTCGGCGATGACCGGCAGGACCGAGTAGGCGGTGTGGCCGGTCCCGGCGAACAGCGTGAACAGGTAGGTGACGAGCGGGGCCATGAAGGTGATGCGCGAGGGGTTCTTGCGCAGCAGCATCTCGGCCATGCGGACCAGCCATTCCATGCCGCCGGCGGCCTGCATGGTGGCGGCGGCCGTGATGACGGCCACGATCATCAGCATCACGTCGATGGGGGGAGAGGTGGGGTTGAGTCCGAACACGAAGGTGAGCAGCGCCAGGCCCAGGCCGCCCATGACCCCCAGACCGACCCCACCCAGACGCGCGCCGATGAGAATGGCGCCCAGTACGACCACGACCTGCAACAGAACCATAAACGACTCCTCTGGTCATCGGGGCCGAGGAGGGTCGCAGGGCGACAGCATTCTGGTGGGCCCGCTGCGCGATCAGGTCGGCCTGATCGATGTGGCTGGAGCATAGGCTTCGCGGCCGGGGCTGCTGTCCCAGGGTGCGACTGGGGCAGGAACACCCGGGGGCAATCCACAGTGGGGTACTCAAGTTTCGGCTAAGATGTGAAGGCAAAACAGGAACCATTCCTGAAAAGGAAGCGGCCTGAAACCCCAACCCCCCAAGGAGAGCGCATGACCCACCAGCTCGAAATCCGCAACCTGCACGCCAAAGTCGGCGACACCGAAATCCTGCGCGGCATCAACCTCGTGGTGCCCCGCGGCGAACTGCACGCCATCATGGGGCCCAACGGCAACGGCAAGAGCACCCTGGCCAAAGTCATCGTCGGCGACCCCGAGTACACCGTCACCGAAGGCGAGATCCTGGTGGACGGCCAGAACATCCTGGAGATGGAACCCGACGAACGCGCCCGCCTGGGCGTCTTCCTGGCCTTCCAGTACCCCGTCGAGATCCCCGGCGTGACCATCGCCAACTTCCTGCGCCTGGCCATGCAGGCCCGCAAGGCCGAAGGCGAGGAAGTCTCCTTCACCGAGTTCTACGGCAAGCTCCAGAAGGCCCTCGCGACCCTGGAATGGGACGAGAGCATCGTCGAGCGCTACCTGAACGAGGGCTTCTCCGGCGGCGAGAAAAAGCGCAACGAGATCCTCCAGATGCTGATGCTGGAACCCAACTACATCATCATGGACGAAACCGACTCCGGTCTCGACGTGGACGCGCTGAAGATCGTCGCCAAGGGCGTGAACAGCATGCGCGGCGAGAGCCTCGGCGGCCTGATCATCACCCACTACCAGCGCCTGCTGGACTACATCGTCCCCGACAAGGTCCACATCGTCCTGAACGGCCGCATCGTGGAATCCGGCGGCCCCGAACTCGCCAAGAAACTCGACACCCAGGGCTACGACTGGGTCAAGGAACTGGCGACCGCCTGAGGCGCACGCGGCGGCAGGTGAAAGCGGCCCGCCCGCGTCCCGTGACCGCGCCCCGGCCCGATCTCGCCTTCCGCCCACCCCCAAGGAGAGCACATGACCGTCAATCCTGAAGCCAGTGAAATCAACACGACGTACGAGTACGGGTGGAGCAACCCCGAGAAGTACGCCATCAAGGCCCCCAAGGGCCTGAGCCGCGAAGTGGTCGAGATGATCAGCAAGGCCAAAGACGAGCCGCAGTGGATGCTCGACTTCCGCCTCAAGGCGCTGGACATCTTCTACAGCAAGCCCATGCCCGAATGGGGCGCGGACCTCTCCGGCCTGAACCTCGACGAGATCTACTACTACATCAAGCCCGAAGGCTTCAACGCCCGCAACTGGGACGACGTGCCCGAGGACGTCAAGCAGACCTTCGAGCGCCTGGGCATCCCCGAGGCCGAACGGGCCGCGCTGGCCGGCGTGGGCGCGCAGTACGAATCGGAAATGGTGTACCACAACCTCAAGGAGGAGTGGGAGAAGCTCGGCGTGGTGTTCCTCAGCATCGAGGACGGCCTCAAGGAGTACCCGGAGCTCTTCCGTGAGCACTTCGCGACCATCGTGCCGCCCGAGGACAACAAGTTCGCGGCCGTGAACAGCGCCGTGTGGTCCGGCGGGTCCTTCGTGTACGTGCCCAAGGGCGTCAAGGTGGACATCCCGCTGCAGACGTACTTCCGCATCAACGCCGAGAGCAGCGGGCAGTTCGAACGCACCCTGATCATCATCGACGAGGGCGCGCAGGCCCACTACATCGAGGGCTGCACCGCCCCCGCCTACAGCTCTGACAGCTTCCACAGCGGCGTGATCGAGATCGTCGTGAAAGAAGGCGCGCGCTTCCGGTACAGCACCATCCAGAACTGGTCGCACAACGTGTACAACCTCGTGACCCAGCGCGCCGCGGTGTACGGCAACGGCGTGATGGAATGGGTGGACGGCAACCTGGGCAGCAAGGTCACCATGAAGTACCCCGCCTGCTACCTGCTGGAAGAAGGCGCCCGCGGCGAGGTGCTGAGCATCGCCATGGCCGGCCGCGGCCAGCACCAGGACGCCGGAGCGAAGATCGTGCACTTCGCGCCCTACACCTCGGGCACCATCGTGTCCAAGAGCATCAGCAAGGACTCGGGGCGCAGCAGCTACCGCGGCCTCGTCAAGATCTACGAAGGCGCGCGCGGCAGCAAGACCAACGTGGAATGTGACGCCCTGCTGCTCGACGAGGAAGCCCGCACCGACACCTACCCCTACATCGAGATCGAGGAGAAGGACGCCAGCGTGGGCCACGAGGCGACCGTCAGCAAGATCAACGACGAGCAGATCCTCTACCTCCAGAGCCGCGGCCTGAGCGAGGACGAGGCCGCCGGCCTGATCGTGCGCGGCTTCATCGAACCCATCGCCAAGGAACTCCCCCTGGAGTACGCGGTGGAACTCAACCGCCTGATCGAACTGGAAATGGAAGGGAGCGTCGGGTAAGGCATGACCAAATTCAACGAACAACTCGCGCAGGCCGGCGGCCCCGAGTGGCTGACCGCGAAGCGCAGCGAGGCACTGAACCTGTTCAACACGCTGGGCGTGCCCACCGAGCAGGTCGAAGCCTGGAAGTACACCCGCGTGGACGTGGACTTCGAGAACCTCCGCCCCCATGCCAAGCGTGACGTGATCACGGACACGGCCCTCCTGCCGGCCAGCGTGCAGAAGCGCCTGAGCAGCACCGACGCCGGGGCGTTCCTGGTGTTCGACGGGCCGGACGTGGTGTACCGCACCGAACTGCCGGCCGCCCTGACCGCGCAGGGCGTGATCTTCACGGACCTGAAAACGGCCGTGGAACAGCACGCCGACAAGGTGCAGCAGTACCTGTACAGCGTGGTGCCGGCCGAAGTGCCGGACGACACCACCATCGCCGCGCCCGGTACCACGCCCAGCAAGAGCCCCGACCCCAGCGAGGGCAAGTTCAGCGCCCTGGCCGCGGCCCTGTGGACGAACGGCGCGTTCGTGTACGTGCCGCGCGGCGTGGAAGTGGACCTGCCGCTGGGCGCCTTCCGCGTGATGAGCGAGGCCGGCACGTACACCGCCACCCGCACGCTGGTGGTCGCCGAGGAGAACGCCCAGGTGACGTTCATCGACGAGCAGGACAGCGAGGAGCTGCCCGGCACGTACGCGATCGGCGCGGTGGAACTCGTCGTGAAGACCGGCGCCCGCCTGCGGTACGTGTCCATCCAGAACTGGGGCAAGGGCGTGACGCACATCCAGCGCCAGCGCGGAGACGTGGAGAAGGACGCCACCCTGAACAGCCTGGTCGTGACCATGGGCGGCACGCTGTCCCGCACGGAAATGCAGTCGTACCTGCGCGGCACCGGGGCGGACAGCGAGATGCTGGCCCTGTACTTCGCGTCGGACGACCAGCACTTCGACCACTACACCCTGCAGCACCACGCGGCCGCGCACGCGCACAGCGACCTGCTGTACAAGGGCGTGAACAGCGACGAGTCCGTGGGCGTGTTCAGCGGCATGATCAAGGTGGACCTGAACGCCCAGAAGACCGACGCGTACCAGAAGCACCGCACCCTGATGCTCAGCAGCGAGGCGCGGAACTTCAGCGTGCCGCAGCTGGAAATCAACGCGAACGACGTGCGCTGCAGCCACGGCAGCACCACCGGCCCGGTGGACCAGGAGGCGCTGTTCTTCCTGCGCTCGCGCGGCATCCGCAAGGAACTCGCGGAGAAGATGCTGGTCACGGCGTTCCTGGAGGACGTGCTGTCCCGGGTACCGCTCGAGAGCGTCGTGAAGTACATCGAGGGGATCATCGCGGAGAAGGTCGGCGCGGCCTGATCGTCGTGCGGGTCCGGGTGGGCGGCTTCCTTAGGGAGCCGCCCGCCCTCTTTTGCGCCCGGCACCGAGGTGGATGAGCCGGCCGCCCAGGAGAAAATGAGAGGGCGGCGTGTCCCTGTCGTGCCCGTGCGCGCCACGCATGAGGTGAAGTTCTCATTCAAGCTTGGGAGCGGCGGAGTATGGAAAGGCCATCAGGTCACGTTTCAGGGTGCGCGTTCCTCTCGCCTGCTGAGCTCTGAATGAGTGGCTGCTGAATCCGATGGCCCCTCCATGCGGGTTTGCCTTCAGGCCGCCCAAGACGCTCTTGAGGTTCTGGTGGGAAGGCCCACAGGAAGCGCAGTTAAGGTTTTCTCAGGTCCGCTCCGCCCAGCCCACCGTCCCGCACCGCAAGGTGCGGCATGGACGCTGCGGCGGCAAGAGCGACCATCACCCGGCCCCGCCCGAACAAAGTGGCCCACGCCGCTCATCTGGGGCCGGGTCGACCACCTGGAGGAACGTCATGAACCGAACTGCCACTGCTCTCCGGACCATTTCCCTGGGCCTGCTGCTGCTGAGCGGCGCCACCCTGGCGCAGGACACCCCGCCGACCACACCTCCGCCCACCACGCCCCCCACCGAGCCGGCGCCGCCGACCACCCCGCCCACGGAGACCCCGCCCGCGACGGACCCAGCTCCGACCACTCCTGCCGAACCGGCGCCCGCCCAGACCCCGGCCGCGCCCGCCTCTCCCACCCTGACTCCCCTGGCGGGCGAGCAGCCGCTGAAGACGGTCACCACCGTGCTGGGCCAGGCCGTGATCTACGCCGGGACTGTGAAGGACGTGTTGCCCCGCACGCTGGAGCAGCTGAAGGCTGAGGGGTACACCGTGCAGAGCCAGACGGACACCGGCGCCACCCTGCAGAAGGACGGGCAGACCGTGCAGCTCAGCGTGCGGCAGCAGCTGGGCGTGGTGACCGCCAGCCTGTCGCGGGTGCTGGCCTCTGCCGGTGCGGCGCCGACCAGCGCGGAGCCGGCCAGCCCGGCCACCGGGACGGAGCCCGCGGCCCCCGCCGAGCCGGAGGAGCCTGCCGAGCCCGGTTCCGACGCGCCGGCCGACCCGGCTGCACCGGCGGAGCCGGCCACGCCGCCGACCGATCCTGCGGCGCCCCCCACTGCCCCTCAGACGCCCTGAGGGAAACGCACTGAACGTCAGGCGGCCTGTCCCCCGGTGGGGCAGGCCGCCTCTTTCCATGGCTGCGGTGCTCAGAGTTCGATGTGGCCGTCGTCCTCGCCCCACCACTGGATGCGTTTGGCGTCCACGACCAGCATCACGAGGCCCTCAGTGTCCAGGCCGTCCGTGAACCACTGCCGCAGTTCGTCGTGCCAGTGGTCTTTCATGACGCGGCGGTCGGTGAGCACGCGCGCCTCGCCCTGCACGGCCACGAACAGGAAGCCCTTGTCGGCGCGGAAGTTCAGCTGCACGTGGTGGTTCTCGCTGATGTCCCTGGCCATGCGGGAGTCCGCCCAGGTGAAGAAGTAACTGGTGCCGTCGTACTCGACCTCGCCGTTGTTGCTCATGGGGCGGCTGGCGAGGCGGCCGTAGCTGCTGACGGTGGTGAGCATGCACAGGTCCATGCCGCGCATGCGCCGAGCGAGGTCTTTCATGGCTTGGGTCGTCATGCCCCAGCGTAGTCAGGGCAAGCGGGCTGAACGGGCAGTGGGGCTTGGGCAGAACTTTACCCACGCAGGCCGGGGTTCTGGACGCGGGCTGTTCCTGTGCGGGGAACGCGGGCGCGCGCGGCGACAGTCGGTGCGGGGGGCGGGTGGTACGCTCGGTGGTGGTTATGGAGACGTTTGACGTTCTGGTGATCGGCGGCGGCCCGGCGGGCTACGTGGCGGCAATTCGGGCAGCTCAGCTGGGGTTCAGGGTCGCGTGCGTGGACGCCTTTACTCGTGACGGGAAGGCAAGCCTGGGCGGCACCTGCCTGAACGTGGGCTGCATTCCCAGCAAGGCCATGCTGGATTCCAGCGAGAAGTACGAGATGCTTCAGCACGACTTCGCGGACCACGGCATCACGGTGCAGGGCGCTAGCGTGGACCTCGGGAAGATGCTGTCCCGCAAGGCGGGCGTGGTGGACAAGCTCACGGGCGGGATCGCGTACCTGTTCAAGAAGAACAAGGTCACGAGTTTTCACGGGTACGGCCGGTTCGTGCGGCAGGACGGCGACGCCTGGGTGGTGGACGCCGCCGGCACGGAAGTCAAGGCAAAGCACGTGATCGTGGCGACCGGCAGCAACCCGCGCGCGCTGCCGCTGGCGCCCTTCGGTGGGCATGTGGTGGAGAACAGCGGCGCGCTGGCCTTCGAGCAGGTGCCGGCGAAACTGGGCGTGATCGGCGCGGGCGTGATCGGCCTGGAGCTCGGCAGCGTGTGGCGCCGCCTGGGCGCGCAGGTCACGGTCCTGGAGGCCCTGCCCGGCTTCCTGATGGCCGCCGACGACGCCGTGGCGAAAGAGGCCCTCAAGCAGTTCCAGAAGCAGGGCCTGGAATTCCACTTCGGCGTGAACATCAGCAAGGTCGAGCAGAGTGACGGTGGCGTGAGCGTCACGTACACCGAGAAGGAGCAGGAGGTCACGGTGACCTTCGACAAGCTGATCGTGAGCATCGGCCGCGTGCCGAACACCGACGGCCTGGGCGCGGACAGCGTGGGCCTCGCGCTGGACGAGCGGGGCTTCGTGAAGGTGGACAGCCACTACCGCACCAACCTGCCGGGCGTGTACGCCATCGGCGACGTGATCGGCGGCGCCATGCTGGCCCACAAGGCCGAGGAAGAGGGCGTGGCCCTGGCCGAGATGCTGGCCGGGCAGGCCGGGCACGTGAACTACGACGTGATTCCCTGGGTGATCTACACCAGCCCCGAGATCGCTTGGGCCGGCCTGACGGAGAAGCAGGCCAAGGCGCAGGGCCTGCAGGTGAAGACCGGGCAGTTCCCGTTCAGCGCGAACGGCCGCGCCCTGGGCCACGGCGACCCGCGCGGCTTCGTGAAGGTCGTCGCGGACGCGCAGACGGACCGCCTGATCGGCGTGCACATGGTCGGCGGGAACGTGTCGGAGCTGATCGCGGAGGTCGTGGCGATCATGGAGTTCGGCGGCAGCAGCGAGGACCTCGCCCGCACCATCCACGCCCACCCCACCCTGAGTGAAGTGGTGAAGGAAGCCGCGCTGGCCGCGGACAAACGCGCCCTGCACATGTAAGACGCGCTCACGCGAACGCCGCCCGCTGCACTGGCAGGGGCGGCGTTCTTCCGTCTTGCAGACAGGGCGGACAGGTCAGCGGGTGTAGCCCAGCATGATTTCTCCCTTGCTGGTCACGTTGCGGATCATGCTGTTGCGCTCGTACGTCAGGACGATCTGGCCGCTGCCGAGCAGCCACAGGTTCAGGGTGCCGTTGATGCCGCTGAACGTCTTGATGTCGTTGCCGCGGATCTTCCACTGGAAGCCGCTGCGGACGTCCAGGGTCCGGTCGGTGGGGTTGGGTTTGAAGGCCGCGATCTTCGCCGTGAAGCCCTCGGGGGTGGTCATGTCCCCGCTCCGCAGGTCGATGCTCACGCCCTTGAGCACCCCGCCCAGGCCCGCCACGTCCCCGAACATCACGCGGGCGCTGTCGCGGGTCACGGGCAGCCGCACGGTTTTCGCGGTGGCGACCAGGGTGGGCTGGAACACCAGGTACCGCTTGAACTCCTCGCGGGAGATGCCCAGGCGTTCGTTGTACTCAGGTGTAGCGCCGCGGGACACCTCGGCAATCAGGTCCTCGTAGGCGGCGCGGTCCCCGCCGACCGTGGCGACCCGCCGGCCGAGTTCCACGCTGGCGAGCGTCACGCCGCGCGTGAGCACGGTGGCGTTCTGCCCAGGCAGGGGCAGCATGGCGGCCAGTTTGCCCTGCCAGCCGCCGGGCAGGGGACTGGGTGCCGTGGCGGCCAGGGCCGTCAGGGTCAGCAGGGGAAACAGGACGGGTGCCGCCTTCATCGCGACTAAAGCTTAGGGCGGCACGGTGAGAATTGTGGTGGTTTGCGCCTCAGGAAGGCGCTTTTTCAGGTCAGCTGCCGGTCAGGGCAGCCCCCCCGGTTGGGGGGAGGACCCGGGGCCAGTCTCAGGCCTTGCCGATGCTGCCGAGCACGCCCATCTTGTGCTCGACGATGGTCGCCATGACCTCGCGCGCCTTGCCGAACACCTTGCGCGGGTCGAATTCCTTGGGCGTGTCTCGCAGCACCTCGCGGATCCCGACGGTGCTCGCCAGGCGCAGGTCGGTGTCCACGTTCACCTTGGCGATGCCGTGCTGGGTGGCTTCCTTCAGGTCGTCATCGGCGATGCCTGCCGCGTCGCCGATCTCGCCGCCGCCCGCGCGGAAACGCTGCACGATCTCGGCGGGCACGCCGCTGCTGCCATGCGCGACGAGGGGGATGCTGGTCAGTTCGCCGATCTTGCGGATGCGCGCCTGATCGATGTAGGGGCGGCCCTTGCCCTTGTACGCGCCGTGGCTGGTGCCGATGGCGATGGCGAGGTAGTCGGTGCCGGTCTGCTCGATGAACTGCACGGCCTCCTCGGGGTCGGTGAGGAAGGCGTCCTTCTCGTCCACGACGATGTGCTCCTCGATGCCGCCCAGGCGGCCGAGTTCGGCTTCCACGCTGATGCCCATGGCGTGCGCGGCTTCCACGACGCGGCGGGTCTCGTGAATGTTCTCCTCGAAGGGGTGGTGGGAGGCGTCGATCATGACGCTGGTGAAGCCCATCTTGATGGCCTTGAGCGCCGAGGCGTAGCTGCTGCCGTGGTCGAGGTGCAGGGCGACGGGCACCGTGGCGCGGGTCGCGAGGTCGATGACGATGTTGGCGAGGTCCTGCCCGCCGTACTTGATGGCACCCTCGCTCATCTGGACGATCACGGGGCTGCGCAGGCGTTCGGCGGTGTGGATGATCGCCTGGGTGATTTCCATGTTGTTCGTGTTGAACGCGCCGACGCCGTACTTGCCGGCGCGGGCGGGCACGAGGATGTCATTACCGGTAACGAGCATGGGGGTTCCTCCTGGGTGAACTGGGGCTCTGGGCCGGGACCTTCGAAAAGGTGACCGCCTCACTTTACCCGGCTGGACCTGAAAAGGCACGGACAGGCGGCCCGGGCGTAGCATGCAGGCATGTCCGTGCCTGCCTCCGCCGTTCCCGCCTTCGATTTCACGTCGCGGCTCTCGCGCCGGGCGCAGACCATGAGTGCCAGCGCCATCCGCGAGATCCTGAAGGTCACGCAGCGGCCCGACGTGATCAGTTTCGCCGGGGGGCTGCCCGCGCCGGAACTGTTCCCGCTGGAAGACGTGCGCCGCGCCGCCGACGCCGCCCTGACGAGGTACGGCCCGGCCGCCCTGCAGTACAGCACCACCGAGGGCCACCCGCCGCTGCGCGAATGGATCGCAGCGCGGCACGGCATTCCGGCCGCGAACGTGCAGATCACCACCGGCAGCCAGCAGGCGCTGGACCTGCTCGGCAAGGTCCTGATCGACGAGGGCGACACCGTGCTGGTCGAGGCGCCCACCTACCTGGGCGCGCTGCAGTCCTTCCAGCCGTACCTGCCGACCTACCAGGAGATCCCCACCGACGACGAGGGCATCGACGTGGACGCCCTGGAGGCCCTGCTGGCCCGCACGAGCGTGAAGGTCATGTACGTCATCCCGAACTTCCAGAACCCCACCGGCCGCACCCTGAGTCTGGACCGCCGCCGCCGTCTGGTGGAGATCACCGCCCGGCACGGCGTGCCGGTCATCGAGGACGACCCGTACGGGCAGCTCACGTTCACCGGGGAGACCTACCCCAGCCTGTACGAGCTGGGCCTGGAACGGGCCGGGGGTGTGGAGGGCAACCACGTCATCTACTGCAGCAGCTTCAGCAAGACGCTGGTGCCCGGCCTGCGGGACGCGTGGGTACAGGCGGCCAGCCCGGTCATCCTGAAACTCATCACGGCCAAGCAGGGCGCGGACCTGCACACGCCCACCCTGAACCAGATGATCATCACGGAACTGCTGCCCATCCTGCCCCGGCAGGTGGCCGTGGTGAAAAAAGCGTACGGGGAGCGGGCGGCGTTCATGATTTCCCGCCTGGAGGCCGAGTTCCCGGAGGGCGTGGCGTTCACCCGGCCGAAGGGCGGCATGTTCCTGTGGGTGACGGTCCCGGGCGACATCGACACCACGCCCCTGCTGGCCCGGGCCGTGGAGCGCAAGGTCGCGTACGTGCCCGGCAGTCCCTTCTTCGCGCACGGCGGCGGGAAGAACACCATGCGCCTGAGCTACACCAGTGCCACCCCCGACCAGATCCGTGAGGGTATTCACGCGCTGGCCGGCACCCTCCGGGACGCCCTCGCGTGAGCCGCACCCTGGACGCGGCCGGCACGCGCCGGGTGCTGGAAGAGGTCCTGGAGGAACGCCTGCGGCAGGACGCGAAGTGGGGCGTGCAGAACCACGACCCGCCCACCTGGCTGATGATCCTGGGCGAGGAGGTCGGCGAGGTGAACCAGGCGGCGCTGGAGTACCACTTTCACCAGTTCGACAAGGCCGCGCCCGAGCGTGGCCCGCGCACGCTGGACGACTACCGCCGGGAACTGGTGCAGGTGGCGGCCGTGGCCGTGTCCATGATCGAGTGCCTGGACCGGCAGCAGGCCGCCGCAACCGGCGAGCAGGACTGATCCGGCAAAGGGGGCCGGGCGGGGATGCTCTCCCCTGCCCGGCCCTCACCTGACGGCGCTCAGTTCCAGCGGCCGCCGCGTTCGCGTTTCACTTCGGGTTCCGGCGCGGCGTACAGCTCCTCGGCGCGGGAGAGTTTCTTGCGGCCGTACAGGCCTTCCAGCACGAATTCGGCCGCGGCGGCGCGCACGGCGTCGTCGCTGCTGCCGGCGACGGTGGCGGCCAGTTCCGGGAGGTCCGGGACGTCCTGCGCGGCTTTCAGGGCACTGGCGGCGTCTCCGCCCTGCGGGAAGCGGAAGACGTTCCCGGCGTCGAACCATTTTTCCAGGGCTTTGGTGTCGGCGCTGCCGTAGTGGCGGGCGTACACGGCGCCGGCAGCCTTGCGGATCACGTCGCGGGCAACGTTGTCGGCGCCCTTGAGTTCGCCCTCGTATTCCAGTTCGAGTTTCCCGGTGATGGCGGGCAGGCCGGCGTACACGTCGCTGACGCGGACGACGGGGGCGTCGTCGGTGGTGAGGCTGCGGCGTTCGGCGTTGGCGGCCGCGACTTCCAGCAGGGAGATCGGGAGGCGCTGCGACACGCCGCTGAGTTTGTCCACGCGGCCGTCCTCACGGGCCTGGAAGGCGATCTCCTCGATGAGTTCGGCGATGAAGCCCGGCACCACGACGCCCTCGGCGCGGACGGCTTCCTGCGCGGTGATCTCCATGCCTTGGCGCACGTCGGTGGGGTAGTGGGTGCGGATCTCGCTGCCGATGCGGTCCTTGAGGGGCGTGACGATCTTGCCGCGGGCGGTGTAGTCCTCAGGGTTGGCGCTGAAGACCAGCATGACGTCCAGTTCCAGGCGGATGGGGTAGCCCTTGATCTGCACGTCGCCTTCCTGAAGGATGTTGAACAGCGCGACCTGCACCTTGGGGGCCAGGTCGGCGAGTTCGTTCACGGCGAAGATGCCGCGGTTGGCGCGGGGCAGCAACCCGAAGTGCATGCTGCGCGTGTCGCCCAGGGACGTGCCCAGGCGGGCGGCCTTGATGGGGTCCACGTCGCCGATCAGGTCGGCGACCGTGACGTCCGGCGTGGCGAGTTTCTCCACGTAACGTTCGGCGCGGGGCAGCCAGCGGATGGGGAGGTCCAGGCCGTGCGCTTCGAGCAGGTGCCGGCCTTCGGCGCCGACGGGGTTGAGGGCATCGTCGGGCATGTCCACGCCGGCGATGACCGGGACTTCCGGGTCGAGCAGGTCGGTGATGGCGCGCAGGATGCGGCTTTTCGCCTGGCCGCGCAGGCCCAGCAGGATGAAGTTCTGCCGGGCGAGCAGGGCGTTCACGAGCTGGGGGATGACGGTGTCGTCGTACCCGACCACGCCGGGGAACAGCGGCTCTCCGCTGCGGAGTTTGCGGGTCAGGTTGGCGCGGACCTCGTCCTGCACCAGCCTGATCTGGTTGTCGAAGGGCCGGCGGCCTGCGTACTCCGTCGTCTGGAGCAGTTCACCCAGCGTGCGCGGTTTCGTTTCCATGCTGCTGCGGAACGTAGCACGCGTTCCAGCGCGCAACTGTGGGCGTGAACGGCCCGCGCGCCGCGGGCGTCAGCCGCTGCTGGCGGAACTGGCGGCCTGGCTGCTCTGTTCGTCTTCCAGGGCCTTGTAGGCGCATACGGCGGCCAGCGCGGCCAGTTCGGTGGGCACGGGTCCGATGTGGAGGTGCACGTCCTTGCCTTCCAGGGTCCCGCCGATGCGGCCGGTGAGCTGATCGCCGTCCCGCACGAGATTCACGTCCTTGCCGTCGATACGCCCGGAGTAGCGGCCGGTGACGCGGTCGCCCTGAATGCGGAGGTGCACGTCGTCCCCGACGACGTGACCGCCCAGGCGGACCTGCACGCCCTGCGGGCTGAGCTGGCCGTCGGCGTCGAAGCCCGCGAAGGTCCCGCCGACGCGGCCGTCCACCTCCCCGGCCGCTACGGTGAGGTGAATGTCCTTGCCGTCGAATACCCCGCCGATGCGGCCGTCGAGGGTCTGGCCGTTCCAGCGTGCCTTGAGGTCGTAGCCGGTGAGGGTCCCGCCGATGCGTCCGTGGAGGTCTGCCATGCCTCCGGTACGGGAAACGCGCGGGGTTGGTTGCAGGGGGCGCCACAAGAGTGGAGGACCCCAGCGCGTGGCCGGGGTCCCCTGGGAGGCGCGGGTTACTGCTGGTTGAGGAGGCGGGTGGCTTCCAGCTGGGCCTGGCGGGCCATGTCGGCGCTGTGCCCGAGGGCGCGGGTGGCTTCCTGCGGGCTGTGGAAGCCCATGCTGCTCTCGGCGTCCACGAAGTCCCAGCGCAGCTGCGCTTCGCGGTGCAGGTCGTAGGCCTTCTTCAGCTGTTCGGGGGTGGCGCCGGCGTCCTTGGCGGCCACGATGGCGTCAATGGCGTCGCTGATGGCGGCTTCGGCGCTGGCCTGCATGTCGCGGGTGCGGTTCTGGATGGTGACCACGCGGTTACGCAGTTCGTCGGAGCTGGACTTGTGGCAGGTCTGGCAGGCGTTGTTCAGGTTCTGCAGGGGGCTGCGCACCCAGTGGTCGCTGACCTTCTGTGCGCCCTCGCGGGTGTAGGGCATGTGGCAGTCGGCGCAGGCCACGCCGTTTTTCGCGTGGATGCCGGTGGAGTACATCTCGTAGTCCGGGTGCTGCATCTTGATCATGGGGCCGCCGGTTTGGGTGTGGTTCCAGTCGGTGTGGCCGTCTTTCTGGTAGTAGGTGCTGATGTTCTCGATGGTGATGCCGTCCTCGAGTTTCTTGCTCTCGCTCCAGGGGAAGATGAGTTCCTTGCTGTCTTTCTCGAAGTAGTACTCGACGTGGCACTGCGCGCAGACGTAGGTGCGCATCTGCTGGTGGGTGGCTTCCTTCACGTCCACGCCGCGTTTGGCCATGGCGTTCACGAAGGCGGGGCGGGTGATGGTCAGGCTCATGTCCTTGTTGCTGTGGCAGTCGCCGCAGGACACGCCCTGGTGCAGTTCGGCCTTGTTCAGGTCGTTGTAGGGCGTCTTGTTCATCTTCGCCCAGCCCATGGTGTTGATCAGGCGCGGCACATCGGCGCTGTGGCAGTTCGCGCAGGTGCCGGGCTGCTTGCGTTCCTTCACGCGGCGGATTTCGCGCTGGTCGATCAGGGAGTAGTAGTGACCGCGGTCCTCGTTGTACTCGACCTCGAAGGCGTACCCGGCCCAGAATTTCTTGCGCAGGGGGTTGGCGGCCAGTTTGTCGAAGGGTTCGTTCCCGGCGTAGGGGGTGCGCACGCCGGTCTCCTTGGTCTTCATGAAGGAGTCGTACTGCCGGGGCCAGTTCTTGCCCCACACGGCCGGGTCGGTCTCGAAGTCGGGGATGGTCACGAACTGCGCGGGTTGCGTCGCGGCCTCGTCGTGCCGCTGCTGGATGTTGGTGAGCAGCATGCCCACGGCCACGCCGACAGCGGCGAACAGGGCGATCAGGAGCAGCCAGACGGCGGGGCGGGGGCGGGTTCCGGGTCGTGTCATGGGCGGGGGTTCCTCCTGGGGAATGGGGCGGGAAGGCGGGCGCGGGGGCGGCCGGTTACTTGTTGCCCTGGTGCCCGACGTTGCCGTGGCAGGTGGTGCAAGTGGGCTCGTCAGCCTCGTGTTTCTTGGACATGGAGACGTGCATGGTGCTCACGGTGGTCTTGTGGCATTCCACGCAGTTTTCCAGCACGATTTCCTTGTTGCGTTTGGTGATCACCATGGGTTCGGGGAAGTTCCCGGTGGTGAAGGCCTTGCCGTGGTTCCAGCCGTTGAGGGCTTTGGTGTACCACTTGTTCACGAAGGTGTGTGGCATGTGGCAGGTGATGCAGTCCGCGACGTTCTTGTGGCTGCTGTGCTGCCAGGAGTCCCACTGGGGGTTCATGACGTGGCAGTTGATGCAGGATTTGGGGTCCTTGGAGAGGTACGACCAGCCTTTGGCGTGCGTGAACGTGAACGCCCCCAGCCCGGCCACCAGGGACGCCAGGGCGACAGCGATCAGGATGAGGGTGCGGGGCACGTGCTGGTCCTCCATGGGATCGGGGGGGTAGGGCGGTTGTGCATGGCTCACCTTTACTTTGGAGTGGCGTAGGGGGCGCTAGACAGGCTCACCATACCCTTAACTGGACCCCGGCGTCCACAAGAGAAGAAAATCACACACGCGCCATAGGCCCCAGGGCTACCCAGAAGGGAAGGTGCAGAAACCCTGTCCTGTACGTCCTTCCACCAGTCCTCCGTCCGGCCACGCAGCGCCCTGCTTTCCGGCCGGTCAGGGCGTCCACCCGCACCGAACGAAGCACCCCATGTCAAAGCAATTCCCCTTGCCTTCAGGCCACCGGAGCCCCTCCACTCCAGCTCAGGGGGCAGCCCATCCAATCCAGGAAAAGCAACGAAAAACCCCCCGTCACCGGGGGGCTGTTTACGCTGTTTGGATTACCAGCTGGCTTTCTTCACGCCGGGCAGTTCGCCCTTGTGCGCCATCTCGCGGATGCAGATGCGGCACATGCCGAAGAAGCGGTAGTACCCGCGGGCACGGCCGCAGCGGCTGCAGCGGTTGTAGTTCTGCACCGCGAACTTGTGTCCGCGGGCGGCCTTCACGACTTTGGAGGTGTTCGCCATGATGTAGTCCTTTCCCTTTACGCCTTGCGGAAGGGCAGGCCCATGGCCTGGAGGAGAGCGCGGGCTTCTTCGTCCGTCTTGGCGGTGGTCACGATGGTGATGTCCATGCCGCGCACCTTGTCGACCATGTCGTAGGTGATTTCGGGGAAGATGAGCTGTTCCTTGATGCCCAGGTTGTAGTTCCCGCGGCCGTCGAAGGCGTTGGGGTTGATCCCGCGGAAGTCACGGATGCGGGGCAGGCCGATGTTGATCAGCTTTTCCAGGAACACGTACATGCGCTCGCCGCGCAGCGTGACCTTCACGCCGACAGGCATGCCCTGACGGAGCTTGAAGTTGCTGATGCTCTTCTTGGCCTTGGTGATGATGGGCTTTTGCAGGGTGATCAGGGAGAGTTCCTTGGCGGCCTTGTCGATCGCCTTGCTGTCTTCCTTGCTGCTGCCGAGGCCCTCGTTGATGACGATCTTCTCGATGCGGGGCACGGCCATCACGCTGGAGTAGCCGAACTGCTGCATCAGGGCGGGGCGCACCTGCTCGTTGTACTTGCCTTTCAGGGTCTGCATGGTGGGTATCCTTCGAGCGGTCTCCCAGTTTTTCAGAGAGCGCCGCCCAGGTCACCCCGCGCAAAGGCGGGGGTGACCCGGAGAGGTTCAGTCGATGACTTTGCCGCTGGCGACCGCGACGCGCACTTTCTTGCCGTCCACGATCTGCTTGCGGATGCGGGTGGCCTTGCCGGTTTCAGGGTCGACGATGCTGACCTTGCTGGCGTGCAGCGCACCCTCGCGCTTCTCGACGCCGCCCTGGGGGTTGGCGGCGCTGGGCTTGACGTGCTTGGTGACCAGGTTCACGCCTTCCACGACGACCTTCTGGTCGCGGGGCAGGGCGAGCAGGACCTTGCCGGTCTGGCCCTTGTGCTTGCCGCTCAGAACGACGACGGTGTCGCCTTTCTTGACGTGCAGCTTGTCGTTGTGGTGGCTTCCGGCGCTGGGCTTAGGCATTACAGCACCTCCGGGGCCAGGGACACGATCTTCATGAAGCGGCGGTCACGCAGTTCGCGGGCGACCGGCCCGAAGACGCGGGTGCCGCGGGGCTCGCCCTGGTTGTTGATGATGACGGCCGCGTTCTTGTCGAAGCGGATGGTGCTGCCGTCGGCGCGCTTGATGGCGTGGCTGGTGCGCACGACCACGGCCTTGACGACGTCGCCGGCCTTCACGGTGCCGCGGGGGGCGGCGTCCTTGACGGAAGCGACGATGATGTCACCCACGTGGGCGTAGCGCTTGTTGCCGCCGCCGCCGGTGGTCAGGCCCTTGCCGCCGATGCCGCTGTTGAGCACGCGGATGCACATGATCTCGCGCGCGCCGCTGTTGTCCGCCACGTCCAGGCGGCTCTGGGGCATGATCATGCCTGGCCTCCTTCGGTTTCCACGGCGGTGGTTTCAATGCCGCGGGGGCGCTCGACCAGTTTGGTGACCTTCCAGGTCTTGGTCTTGCTGATGGGGCGCACGGCGATGATCTCGACGCGGTCACCAATGCGGAATTCGTTGTTCTCGTCGTGGGCAGCGTACTTGTGGCTGCGGGTCACGACCTTCCCGTACAGCGGGTGGGCGAACTTGCGCTCGACCTTGACGCTGACGGTCTTGTCGGCTTTGTCACTGACGACGACGCCGGTGAAGGTCTTTTTCATGCCTGCTCTCCTTTGAGACTCGCCACGACCTGCTCACGGCGAATCGTGTTGAGCTGGGCCACTTCACGGCGGAGCTGCGTGACCCGGTGCGGCTGGGCGAGGGTGCCCATGGCCGCCTGGAAGCGCAGTTCCATCAGTTCTTTCTTGCGGGCGTCGATTTCCTTCTGGAAGTCGGCGTCCGTCAGGTTCCGCATGTCACTGGGCTTCATCGTAGACCTCGCGCTTGACCATCTTGGTCTGGATGGGCAGCTTGTGACCGGCCAGGCGGAAGGCTTCCTTGGCCTGTTCTTCGGTCACGCCAGCGACCTCGAACATCACGCGGCCGGGCTTCACGACGCTGACCCAGTACTCCACGGCACCCTTGCCTTTCCCCATTCGGGTTTCGGCAGGCTTTTTCGTGACGGGCTTGTCGGGGAAGATGCGGATGTAGATCTTCCCGCCGCGGCGGAAGTGGCGGCTCATCACGATGCGGCAGGCCTCGATCTGGTTGCTCTTGATCCAGGCGGGCTCCAGGGCGATCAGACCGAAGTCGCCGAAGGCCACGTAGTCGCCGCCCTTGGCGTCGCCGGTCATCCGGCCACGGTGCTGTTTACGGAATTTGGTGCGCTTCGGGAGAAGCATCATTCACCTCCGGTGCGGCGGCGCGCGGTGGGCCGGCGGCGGTTGGGGCGGTCGCCACCTTCGGGGCGGCGCTCGTCGCGGTCGCGGCGCTGGGGACGGGCGATGGTTTCGGTGCGGCCACCGATGACTTCGCCGTTGAAGACCATGACCTTGATGCCCAGGCTGCCGTAGGTGGTCTCGGCGCGGGCGGTGCCGTAGTCGATGTCGGCGCGCAGGGTGTGCAGGGGCACGCGGCCTTCGCGGACCATTTCGGTGCGGGCCTGTTCGGCCCCGCCGAGGCGGCCGGAGAGCACGATCTTGCAGCCGCGGGCGCCGGATTCCATCACGCGCTGGGCGGCCTGCTTCATGGCGCGGCGGAACGCGAAGCGGCGTTCGATCTGCTCGGCGATGCGCAGGGCGACCAGGGGGGCGCTGATGTTGGGGTTGGGGATCTCGGCGACGTTCACGGCCACGGTGCCGGCGGACACGAGTTTCTCGATGTCGCCGCGCAGCTGCTTGATGCTGTCGCCGCCCTTGCCGATCACGATGCCGGGTTTCGCGGCGCTGATGATCACGTTGACCTGCTGGCCGGCGCGCTCGATCTCGACGCGGGCGATGCCGGCGGCGCTGAGCTTGCGGTCGACGAGCTTGCGGATCTTCTCGTCTTCCTTGAGCAGGGTGGCGTACTGCTTCTTGCCGGCGTACCAGCGGCTGTTCCAGCCGCGGGTGATGCCCAGGCGGAAGCCGTTGGGGTTGATCTTGTTACCCATTATTTCGCTCCCTTCTCGCCCACGACGATGGTGATGTGGCTGGTGCGCTTTTTCAGGATGTTGGCGCTGCCGCGCGCGCGGGGGATCAGGCGCTTGAGGGTGGGGCCGGCGTCGACGTAGGCGGCGGTGATGACCAGGCGGTCTTCGAGCATCTCGTCGTTGTGCAGCGCGTTGTGCTTGGCGCTGTTGAGCACCTTGGCGACGGGCTCGGAGGCGGCGCGGGGCAGGAAGCGCAGGATGGCTTCGGCCTCGGTGACGCTCTTGCCGCGGATCAGGTCCACGACCAGGCGCACCTTGCGGGGGCTCATGCGCACGTACTTGGCGATGGCGTACCCGGGGCGACGGATCACGTACTTCTGCTTGCGGGCCTTCTTGGTGTCGTAGTCCTTGCCGAATTCGGTGGGACGCTCGACCAGGACGGCGTGCGCGGGCAGGCTGACGCGGCGGGTGCGGGTGTCAGAAGCGGTCATTTCTTCTTGCTCCCCTTGGCGTTCTTGTCAGCGCCGTGGCCGCGGTAGGCGCGGGTGGGGCTGAACTCGCCGAGTTTGTGGCCGATCATCTGCTCGTTCACGAAGACGGGCACGTGCTGCTTGCCGTTGTGCACGGCGATGGTGTGACCGATCATCTCGGGGACGATGGTGCTGCGGCGGCTCCAGGTCTTGATGACTTTCTTGCTCTTGGTCTCGTTCTGGGTGTCGACCTTCTTCAGGAGGTGGTCGTCCACGAACGGGCCTTTCTTCAGGCTGCGAGGCATCTAACCCCCTCCTTACTTCCCGCCGCGGCGGGTGATGATGAAGCGGTCGCTGTTCTTGCGCTTCTTGCGGGTCTTGAGGCCCTTGGCCGGCTGGCCCCAGGGGCTGACAGGCTGACGCCCGGCGCCGGTACGGCCTTCACCACCGCCGTGGGGGTGATCCACGGGGTTCATGGCGCTGCCGCGCTGGTGGGGCTTGCGGCCCAGCCAGCGGCTGCGGCCGGCCTTGCCGATCACGATGTTCTTGTGCTCGGCGTTGCCGACGGCACCGATGCTGGCGTAGCACTCGCTGTGCACGCGGCGCAGTTCGCCGCTGGGCAGGCGCACGATCACGTAGTCGCTTTCCTTACCCTGCACGCTGACGCTGGTGCCGGCGCTGCGGGCGAGCTGGGCGCCCTTGCCGGGGACCAGTTCCAGGGCGTGCACGACCGCGCCCACGGGAATGAAGCGCAGGGGCAGCGCGTTGCCGAGCTTGGGTTCGGCTTCGGGGCCGGTGTTGACGGTGGCGCCCACAGTCAGGCCTTCGGGGGCCAGGATGTAGCGCTTCTCGCCGTCGGCGTAGTTCAGCAGGGCGATGCGGGCGCTGCGGTTGGGATCGTACTCGATCGCGGCGACCTTGGCGGGCACGCCGGACTTGTCGCGGCGCTTGAAGTCGATGATGCGGTACAGGCGCTTGTGCCCGCCGCCGATGAAGCGGCTGGTGATGCGGCCGCGGTTGTTGCGTCCGCCAGTCTTGGGCAGGGCTTCGGTGAGCGCCTTCTCGGGGCGCTTCTTGGTCAGTCCGCTGAAGTCCGCAGTCGTCATCTGGCGACGGCTGGGGGTGTACGGACGGTATTTCTTGACGGCCATGTTCAGTCTCCCCTTTAGGCCTGGCCCTCAAGGGCAGCAATGGTCTGGCCGTCGGCGAGGCGCACGATGGCCTTCTTGCGGTCGTTGCGCTGGCCGATGAACTTGCCGACGCGCTTGCGCTTGCCGGGCACGTTCATGGTGCTGATGCCGACCACGGTCACGTCGAACGCCTTCTGGATGGCGGTCTTGATCTCGGTCTTGGTGGCCTTGGGGCTGACCCAGAAGGAGTACACGCCGCGTTCCATGCCGGCGTAGGCCTTCTCGCTGATCACGGGCGCCTGGATGATGTCGTAGTGGCTCACTGTTCTTCCCCTTCCAGTTCATCCTGAGCGGGTTCCAGGGCCACGGCGTCGATCACGAGGCGGTCGTGACGCAGGATGTCGTAGGCGTTCAGGCCCATGACAGGCATCACGGTCGCCCAGGCGACGTTGCGGGCGGCGAGGCGGGTCTGCTCGTCGTCGGTGACGATCAGCACGCGGTCGGTGCCGTCCAGGCCGTTGTCCTTGGCCCACTTCACGAAGCTCTTGGTCTTCGCGTCGGCCAGGTCGAAGCCGTCCACGGCCAGCAGCTTGCCGCCTTCCTGGCGGTCGGCCAGGGCCATGGCGAGGCCCAGCTGGCGGACCTTGCGGGGCAGGGTGTAGCTGTAGCTGCGGGGCTTGGGCCCGAAGGCCACGCCGCCGCCCACGAAGGTGGGGACGCTGCGGTCGCCGTGACGGGCATTACCGGTGCCTTTCTGGCCGTACATCTTCTTGCCGGTCTTGCTGACCTGCGCGCGGGTCTTGGTGCTGGCGGTGCCGCGGCGGCGGCTGGCCAACTGCCAGGTGACCACGTCGTGCAGGACGCCGGTGTTCACTTCCGGCAGGTCGAGGTCAATGGTGCGGCCCCCGTTCTTGCCGATGACGTTGATCTGCGCCATGTGTTATCTGCCTCCCTTGGCGGCCTGGCGGAGAACAACGAGACCACCGTTCGCGCCGGGGATCGCGCCCTTGACGAGAATCAGGTTCTCGTCGGCGCGGACTTCCACGACTTCCAGGTTCTGGACGGTGACGCGTTCCATGCCCATGTGTCCGGCCATCTTCTTGCCCTTGTACACGCGGCCGGGGGTCTTGCGCTGGCCGATGGAGCCGGGGCGGCGGTGCCACTTCTTGGAGCCGTGGCTGGCGGGACCACCGGCGAAGTTCCAGCGCTTCATGACGCCCTGGAAGCCCTTGCCCTTGCTGGTGCCGGTCGCGTCGATCTTCTCGCCTTCGGCGAAGATGTCCACGTTCACGGTGTCACCCTCAGGGGCGAAGCCGCGGAACTCGCGCAGGAAGCGCACGGGGCTCACGCCGGCTTTCTTGAAGTGACCAGCGGCAGGCTTGCTGACGCGCTTCTCGCTCTTGGGCGCGAAGCCGATCTGCACGGCCTCGTAGCCGTCCGTCGTGGCGGTCTTGCGCTGCACGACGGGGCAGGGGCCGGCGAGCACGACCGTCACAGGAACGGCGCGGTCGCCCTTCCAGATCTGGGTCATGCCGACCTTGGTGCCGAGGATGCCTTTCATGCGCGGCCCCCGACGGTCTTGATCTCGATGTCCACGCCCGTGGGGAGGTCCAGGGTCATGAGGCTGTCGATGGTCTTCTTGGTGGGGTTGGTGATGTCCACCAGGCGGTTGTGGGTGCGGATCTCGAAGTGCTCGCGGCTGTCCTTGTTGACGAAGGGGGAGCGCAGCACGCAGAAGCGGCGGATGCGGGTGGGGAGCGGCACGGGACCGCTCACTTCCGCCCCGGTGCGCCGGACCGTGTCCACGATCTTGCTGGCGGACTGGTCCAGCGCCTTGTGGTCAAAGCCACGCAGTTTGATACGGATCTTCGGGGCGACCATGGCTTACTCCAGGACCTTGGCGACGACGCCGGCGCCGACGGTGCGGCCGCCTTCGCGGATGGCGAAGCGCAGGCCTTCTTCCATGGCGATCGGCTTGATCAGTTCCACCGTGAAG